>JGI24123J20310_1000466_pt1 | contig 26132 bp, 24 predicted proteins | sample SubbioCR12Aug_5A_FD_20310 | JGI IMG/M metagenome (IMG submission 20310)
AATCAATAATGCTTCAGCTTGCGACCAAACTTGCAAAGAATTTATCTTTGAAGTCATGAATGATTTTGAAAATTTCGAATATATTATCAAAAATTCGGACTACTATCATCCTGATTATACATATTTGTTAAAGGATGGTTTACGGGATAGTGTACGTAGAATAGAAAAATTGACATATGTTAAGAAATTGCAACAAAATAGATTTAAACTATTCAAGTCAAGAAAATGCTATTGGAACATTAGAGATTTGAATATGGGGGAAATACTTGTCAATGAAGTAAGCATATTATTTGGGCAAACAGGGTATGGAATTAGTTTTGCGTTTGGTTTTATAGATAATATTTGGTATTTGCTTACTATTGATGAGTTTGCAAAAGAAGAAGAGTATGCTCCTGAAATCAGACAAGCAAAAGAAGAATTATTGTTAGAAATGCTCAGACAACCTGAAGATTTAATGAATATCGTCAAAAGTTCGGAACTCATTTGTGACAGTATTCCATACCTACGTGTTTTTAAAGAAAATTATTATATTAATAAACTAAACGAAGCTAAAAATATAGAACTAAGTTTTGCAATTGACAGATTCTACTTTATAATGTCTGATAGTAATTCAATCGGAAAGAATTTTTATCATAGTATGATATATATGTCTGATGATAAACAAATTGGTGTGGAAATCATTTTTGTACTATATCAAGGAAAATGGTGCTTTAGTAACATCTATGTAATCGACAGCCAACGATATTGGAACAGATATTCGAGTGAGCCTGAAACAAAACCCGAATTTTTTGACATATTCTATTTTGAAGATTAATAACTTTTGTACATAGCCTTCAAACCATCACACCCATATCGCCCCTGCCCCCAGCCCCGCCACGAGAGCGGGCTTTCCCCCTTTGGCAAAGGGGGACTAAGGGGGATTTAAAGAATATAAATTATGCTTGACTATAACATTAAATTGAAAGAACGTTCTCGTGAACTTAGGAATAACATGACCGATGTTGAAATTATATTGTGGTCAAAACTGAAGAGAAAACAAATCAACAAGACTCAATTTTATCGCCAAAAACCAATTGGAGACTATATTGTTGATTTTTATTGCCCGAAATACAAGTTGGTTATAGAATTAGATGGCTCGCAACATTATAGCAATTCCGGACAAGAATACGATTTACATAGAGATAACTATCTAAAAGGCATAGGCATGAAAGTTTTGAGATTTACGAATTATGATGTAAAGAAAAGATTAACCGCAGTTTTGGAGATTATTGAAAATGAAATGCACTAATCAAATCCCCCTACCCCCTTTGCTAAAGGGGGAAATGAATTTCTTTTTTCAATTTTATTTTTAATTTTGCATAAAAGGTAAGCGTGTAGTCTTCAAAAAACAACCACCATATCCCCCCCCACGTCAGTCCCGCCACTAGAGTGGGGCTGGGGGTGGGGAGGCTGTCTCGTCAGATGTAACAGCTGACGAGACGAGAAACTTCAGTCAACTAAAAGTTATCAATATACGTAAGACAATTTGAATAGATTGACTGTATGGAAAAATAGTGTGCGACAAGCTATCGAAACATATGATTGTGACTACAAGCCATTCGGAGAGTTGGACGGTGGTGACGAGCCGACGAAACACGGATTTGCGACGGCGGAGTACGACGGCGAATCGAGTTGCTTTGCAATGGGCATGCGAATGTATTCGGCAGAGCTCGGGCGTTTCCTGAGTGTTGACCCACTATTTGAGGCGATGCCACGACATACCCCCTATCATTATTCCTTCAATTCCCCACTTGTTTGGAAAGACCCTTCGGGGCTGGCACCGGAGAAAGAGAAAGACCAAGATAGGTTGATGACGGTTTACTTCCCTCTTGAAATGGTAGCGGCTGCAGAAGCAGCATGTGCTGAAGAGAATGCAAGATTTATTTTTATTGGAACATTAAGGGGGAAATTGTTATATGGACTTCCGGGAAACTTGGATGCCGCACTTAAGTATTACGAATCTGGTGGTGGTGGCAGAACCGGTGGAGATGGAAGTGGGGATAATGCAACTTATAAATTTGTTCGCTTTGAAGATGTTTTCGATGATGCTGGGAACCACATAGGAACAAACTACATTTATGAACTTACTATACCTACAAGCTTTGGGAATTTAGATATTCCGGTAACCGTTGACCATTCTGCAATTGGGGATGGACAATCTTCTGACGATATTATGGATGCGTTTGTTGGTGGTTTCAACGATATAATAACAGCAGACCCAACATATTTTGATAATCTTTGGGGTAGAGAAATTTCAGTTAAAATAATACATTCAAAAGATTTATATGCATATGGAAAACCAGCTGTAGCAATAGAACAAGGAACCACAAACGGTTCAGTCTTAACATTTGCAGGTGATAGATTAACTGGTCGCACAAAAGAAAAATACCATGATGGACCAAATGTAGGAGGATATAGAAGTAAAGATCTAAGTCATTTTTGGCAAAATTACGCAATGATTGGACATGAATTTGCACACGCTATACATAGGACATTAGCAGGAAGTGATTGGAATCTCTATTCTTCCGATTTGAAAGAGCACTATGCTATCAATGCTTCAAATAGACTGAGAAGCCATTTCGGACATCCACTTCAATATAATCCGAATTCGTTTTCAACGAGCAGCTTGTTTAATAAATTATTATGGCCTACTGATGTAAAAATGTGGAATAAATATAATAAGAGAGGATATTGAAATGAAAAAGTTAATGAATATTTTATTGCTATTTGCATTAATTTTAATATTTGAATCTTGTAGCTTCTTTCAGAAATTCGATCCGGGTTACTGGAAAGCTAAAAGTGAATTTAAAAAAGAGTTAGAATTTGTCCAAAAAATTCTAGACAATCCTGATAAAATGCAGGAAATAATTGAATATAGTGAATATTATGATGCAAATAATTTTGAGTTGTGTAGCGATTCATACCTTAGATATATTAAATACTTAAAACCAGATGATAATGGTTGTGAGGCTGACATTCTAGGTTTTAACAGGACTACAAGTACAGATGGCAAAGGAAAAATACTATATGAGAATGCTAAAGTAGTTAGCGTTTATAAGTCAGGAAGTTATAATAGAATTGTTTTTGTTTTCTTTGAAGAAAAAGATAAAATTATCTTAGGTGAAATTTGCAGTGTAACGATATGAAAAAATTAAGTTTCATCATATCGCTCGCTTTGTTATTCTTCCTCAGTTCCTGTGATTCGTTATATAAACTAACTCCTGGATATTGGAAATGGTTTTGTCTTAAAATTTCAGTAAGTTTGTAATAAAGGTAAGCGTGTAGTCTTCAATAAAGTTACACCATATCGCCCTCCACGTCAGCCCCGCTACGAGAGCGGGGCAGGTGGGATTCTTTCGTCAGGTGAGGTTTCTTTGTTTTCCCACGGTTAAAACCGTGGGCTATGTTTAAGACAGACCGCTGTTGCTGTCCCCACGAAGTATTAACAAAAAAGCCTCGACACTTGTGTGCCGAAGCTTTTTCACTTCCTCGAAGCTGCCCCGTCAGGACTCGAACCTGAACTCTTCTGATCCAGAATCAGACGTGTTGCCGGTTACACTACAGGGCAATTGCGTTACAAAAATAGTGAATATTTCGCATATGCAAAAACTTTTTTGTCCGAAAAGTCACAAAAAAGCGATTTTTCTTAATTTTTTTTCATTTAGTCCGGATTTTACTTCTCGGACAGCAATTTCAAGCCCAATTCTTTGAGTTGCTCTTCGACCACGAATGAGGGCGAACCGTCCATGAGCGATAGTCCACTTGTGGTTTTGGGGAATGCGATTACGTCGCGGATGTTGTCTGTACCGGCTAATGTCATCACGATGCGGTCTAATCCAAGCGCTATCCCACCGTGCGGAGGTGTGCCGTATTTGAGTGCTTTGATGAAGAAGCCAAATTTGTCCTCGATTTCCTTGTCGCCCAGTCCCAGTTTGTTAAACATTTTTTGTTGCAAGTCACTGTTGAATATTCGGATGCTGCCACCACCGAGTTCAGCACCATTGACAACTAAGTCATAAGCTTTGGCTCGGACGCTTCCAGGGTCTGTGTCTAATAGTGCGATGTCTTCGTCCATGGGCGATGTAAAGGGATGGTGCATTGCCACCCAGCGCTCGTTGTCCTCGTCGTACTCAAACAGAGGGAAATCTATAACCCAATGGAACGAGAATTTGTCCTTGACAGCGTCCATGATGCCCAACCTTTTGGCACATTCGAGCCTCAAAGCCCCCAAAATTGTTTGAGCACGTCGCTTTTTGTCGGAGGAAATTAGGATTAAATCGCCGTCTTGGGCGTTGAGTTGACTTTTCAGTTGGCTGATTACGGCTTCATCCAAAAATTTAGCAATCGGTGAGTTCACTTCGCCATTTGCAAATTTCATCCAAGCTAAGCCTTTTGCGCCGTACTTTTTCGCAAATTCAGTTAATTCGTCAATATTTTTGCGAGACATTTCGCTGCCACCTTTGACGTTGATTGCCGCTATGATTCCGCCTTCGCCGATTGTGTCGTTGAATACTTTGAATTCAGTGCTGCGAACTGCATCTGTGATGTCGGAAATTTCCATGCCGAAGCGCAAATCGGGTTTGTCGCTGCCGAATCTGTTCATCGCTTCGTCGTAGCTCATTCGCATAAATGGTGCTGCAACGTCGTAATCAAGCACTTCTTTCCATAATTCAATTATTAAGCCTTCAATTAAATTCAATATGTCGTCGCGGTCAATGAATGACATTTCGACATCAATTTGGGTGAATTCGGGTTGGCGGTCAGAACGTAAATCTTCATCACGGAAGCATTTAACGATTTGCATGTAGCGCTCGAATCCCGAAAGCATCAGGATTTGCTTGAATATTTGCGGGGATTGTGGCAATGCGTAAAATTTGCCTTTGCTGATACGACTCGGCACAAGGAAATCGCGTGCGCCTTCGGGAGTAGATTTCATCAGCACGGGTGTTTCAACTTCGATGAAATCATTTTTCTCGAAATATCTATGGCATACTTGGTAAGTTTTGTTTCTGATTGCGAAATAATTTTGCATTACCGGGCGACGCAAATCCAAATAGCGATAGCGTAGTTTTGTTTCCTCACCTGTTTCGATGTTGTCATCAACCGGGAATGGTGGTAATTCGCTTTTGTTTATGATGTCGAAATCTTCGACTACGACTTCAATCAATCCGGTTGGGATTTTCGTATTCGGGTTTGAGCGGCTTCTGACGGTTCCTTCAGCCCATAGTACAAATTCATCGCGAATATCTTTAGCTTTTTCAGCCAAATCCGGACGATTTTCCGGTTCGATAACAATTTGAACCAATCCCCATCTATCTCTCAAATCTATAAATATCAATCCGCCCAAATCTCGTCTTGATGCTACCCAGCCGTTTAAAACAATTTTTTTTCCTTCATCTTCCTGACGTAAAATACCACATTTAGTATTTCTTTTCTTAAATAACATTAATTTCTCCAAATAATTAATTATCGCGTGATAACTATTAATTAATTCATATCTCTTTTAATTATAACTAAGGTACGGTCATCGGTATAATCATTTCCGGTGGCGAATTTCTGAACATTTTCAATAATATGCAAAGTCATTTCTTTTGGCGGCAAATCTTTATATTTTTTGACTAATTCGACTAATCTCTCTTCGCCAAAAAAATCGCCTTCTTTATTTGAGGCTTCGGTAATCCCGTCTGTGTAAATTGCCAAAATATCGCCGGGGCGCATGATTATATTTTCTACATTAAATTTCTGATTTTTTACAATGCCGAGTAATCCGCCTGTTGGTTGCAAAAATTCATGAGTATCTTTGTCTCGGCGGTAATAAATCGGAGCACAGTGACCGGCATTTGCGTATAAAACCAAGCGATTGCTCGTTAGAGTCAATTCGCAATAAAACAATGTAACAAATCTTTCATACGGAAATGTTTCGTAAATCAATGTGTTAAGTCTTGCGAACAAGGTGGAAATCTTGGGTGTAAATGCTTGTGCCATTCGCATCGCACCGGAGACGAAAAGCGCTTGAATAGCCGCCGGTAGCCCTTTGCTTGCCGCATCGCTAATTACGATTCCGATTCGTTCTTCCTCGTCGTCATTATTTTTCAGATAATCGAAATAATCTCCCCCGACATCACTATCGGGAATGCAGACACCGTAAATTTTATAATCTTGAAATTCGAGATAATGCTCGGGCAATAAATTGCGTTGTATTTCTGACGCTTTCGTAATATCTTTTTGATATTTTTCTTGCTGTTGGCGAGAATTCAATCCTTGGATTGTAATCGTTGCAAAGCTTGAAATAATTGAAAGCGTTTCGTAAAAAGACTGCAAAATTTCGTTTGCATTAAACCCAAGAACATACTTGAAAAATTTCCCGTTAGCTGTTTTTATTATTTCTCCAACACCTGTAACCGAATAAATTACAATGCCTTTTTCGATTAATAATGGGTCAATTTCGCGGTTTAATGTAGTTCTTTTTTCGACCAATTCATCCAGAATTGGTTGTTCGGAAATTTTGACTTCATAATTGTCTGGAATTTTTTGTACACTCCCGTGTTGATAGCGCAGAATATAAGTTCCGTTAGGGATATTTGCCTCCCAAATCCTACCGCCAATGATTTCAAATTGGTCATTACTAACAATTTCGGAAACTAAATGCTTCAAAAATTCAAGTTCATTCTTAAAGTTGCCGGTGGTTATCCGTTCAACTAATTTGTAAACATCCCTTTGGTTTACTATTTCACCGTATTGCATTTAATTCCAGAATAATTAATTCAACAAACCTGCTTCTTGAAGTGCAGTTTTGATTAGTTTTTTGTTTGGTGCAGTAATAGGTACTAATGGTAATCTTAAATGGTCTTTAATCATTCCCATCAATGCCAAGGCTGCTTTTGCCGGAGTAGGATTGGATTCTGAAAAGTTCAGTATCATCAAATCCAGCAGTTTGTAATGTAGCTCACGAGCCTTGTCCCATTTGCCTTTTAATGCCATTCTGGTCATCTCGGAAAAATCAGCCGGCGCATAATTTGAAATTACGGACACGACACCTTTGCCGCCTAAAGAAATAATAGGCAGTGTCAGAGCATCATCACCTGAAAATAGGTTGAAACCTTCGGGAGCATATTTCATAATTTGAGCCATTTGCTCCAAATCAGCCGATGCTTCTTTTGTTGCGATAATGTTTGGACATTCTTCGGCTAATCGCAATTGTGTTTCAGCTGTGATATTGATTCCCGAGCGACCCGGGACATTGTATAAAATAATCGGGATATCAACTTTTTCTGAAATTGCCATATAATGATGATAAATACCTTCCTGAGTAGGCTTATTATAGTACGGTGCTACGAGTAAGACACCATTTGCACCTTGTTCCTTTGCCAAAATTGTCAAGTCAATTGTCTCAAAAGTGTTGTTGCTGCCTGTACCGGCGATAATTGGAATTTTTCCGTCAGCAACTTCGAGTGCCTTCACTATCAATGCGATTTTCTCAGTTTTGGATAGCGTGGCACTTTCTCCGGTTGAACCGCAAATTACCAAGCCTTCGACGCCGGATTCTATCTGATGTTTGACTAAACGCTCGAAAGCATCGAAATCAACAGATAAATCTTTGTTAAAAGGCGTTACCAAAGCCGTTATTGTGCCTCTGAGTTTAGAATTAATCATCATTATACTCCCGTAATCGTTTATAATCATATTATAAAAATAAATCATTCCATTGGTTTGATTTAATTCTACAAAATAACAATTTCTTACCAACAAAAAAAGCTATTATTTTACAAATCACCTAACCATTGTTCAAGTTTTTCAAATGCTTCGGAAATATTACCGCAATGATTTCGGACAAAATCGCCATCTAATGGACGTATTCCATTGTTTTTTCGTGATGCTTCCAAAGCTTCGGCACCATTAAAATCAACAAAAGCAATTCTTGTGGTTAGTTCTTCCGGTTGCCGACCGAAATCTGTGCCCGGCAACATCGCAAATCCTGTTTCTTCAAGCAATCTCTCGCAAAGTTCTACCGAAGTGTAAATATCTTTCAATTTCAGTTTTTCTCTGTAAGTTTCAAAATCAGGGAAAATGTAGAATGCTCCATGAACTGTGGGATACGAAATATTCAATTTATCGAATTTATGGGAAATGAATTTGTAAATTTCTCGCAAAACGCGTCGGGCATGGTGTAGATAGTCATCCATCCAGATACCACCATTAAACGCCGTAACTGCAGCATATTGGATTGGTGCACTTGTAGATGTGAAGGTCTCGCTTGCCACAGTAGAAATCGCATCACGTAACCAATAAAGATTTTCGGGGAAGGAAAAAGCTCCCAATCTCCATCCGCCTGCTCCACACCATTTGCTCAATCCGGTGCTGATAATCGTGCCTTCGGGATAATACCTTGCAATTGAAACATGCTGATTATTGTAGTGCAAAAGACCGTAAATTTCATCTGAAACTAAAATAACTTGATATTTTCGGGCGACCTCTGCCAGTTCCTTTAATCTTTCGGTAGAATATGAACTCCCGGTGGGATTTGCGGGATAATTCAGAATTACTACACGTGGCTTTTTGGGGTCTGTCCTGCAAATCATATCTAATTTCTCGGGAGATAATCTGTAATTTTCTTCTTTTTCTGTAGGCACCCAATGCACATGACGACCAATGATTCGGGCTTGCGGGGAATATGAAACCCAACTTGGAGTCGGGATTATCAAGTCGCCGTAATAAACTAATTGGAGCAAAAATATTAACTCCTTCGAGCCGGGTCCGATTATTATATTTTTGGGCGAGGAATCCACTTTTTGTGTTTCACTCAGAAAATTCGCGACTGCTTCCCTCAGAGTGTACAAACCTCTAACGGGCTGGTAATCTTTTTGAAAAGCATTGTCCTTGAGAGTTTGGATGACTTCATCCGGCACAGGGAAAGGAGATTGCCCGAGTCCGAATCTGTAAACAGGCTTGCCATCGGATTTGAGCAGCGCACATTTTTCGTTAATAGCTAAAGTTGCAGAGGTTACCAAACCCCTCACGTTTAGGTTCAGATTGATTTGTAGTTCGTCTCTTTTGCTTTTTGACATTTCTAAAAATTCCTGAATTATTCAATAATATAAATTCCTGAGTATGAAAAACTCAAAAATAATATGACGAATGAAATCCATCCAATTATCATTCTTTTAGTTCCAATTGGCGATTCATCTTCTACACGAGGGTGTTTCAACTTGATAAAGAATTTAGCAATCAACCCCCAAATCAACCACCCACCCCAACCTTGGAATGCAATTGGAAATAGATTATACAAAAGATTGAGAGGAGGCAAGAAAATATCTTTCAAAATTATTACAAATTTAATATCGGATTGCAAACTCAAAAAATCCCGAGCAAACGATAAAATAGCGAAAAAGCCTATTGTCATCAAAATCCACCAAGTGATTTTGGCAATTTTGAATTGAATCTTCCTTCCAAACATTGCATATGAAATATGTCCGCCGTCAAGTTGACCAATCGGCATCATATTCAAAGTCGTCACAAAAAGCCCAAACCAGCCCACATTCAGAAAGGGATAATGATAAATCTCATTCATAGGCGGCAAAAATCCGGAACTCGTGTCAATTAAAATGGTCAGAAATGAATAAAGCACGGTGTTACCGAAGTGTAATCCGTGAGTAGGAATGTTGCCACTGTGTTCGAGCAAGTATTCGGGATGAATCGCGTAAATAAAATCTATCGGAGGTAGATTATTCAAACCATAGATGAGATATAGCACACAAACTACAAATCCCGCTAATGGTCCGGCAACACCGATATCGAATAGTGCTTTTCGGCTTAATATCGGAGTGCGAGTTTTGATTACAGCCCCGAAAGTACCAAAATTGATTGTAAAAGTAAAGGGAAACGGGATGTAATAGGGCAAGGTAACATCAACTCCATGCATTCTTGCAGCGAAATAATGCCCGAACTCATGAAACGATAAGAAAATCATCACTAAAGTTGCGTATTCGATTCCATAAATCCAATTTGTAATTTCCCAAAAATCTTTGAATGCCCATTGAGCACCTGCCATCATACAAGTTGCGAAAGTTGCTATAAATAGCAACACATGAATTAAAATAGTACGGAATTTCATTAGCTTTTGCTTGGATTATCGGATTGAATTTGAATTATTGAGCCTGAATTCGGATTATTGTTGTTTGAGCCCATTTCTATTGTACGAATTGGGAATGGAATCGTAATATCATTAGCCTCGAATGCAGCTTTGATTGCCATAATTGCATCGCTCAATGAGTGCTTGTAATCCGGTTCACGGTCGTATTTTATCCAATAACGGCACATTAAATTAATCGAACTATCGGCAAATTCGGTAAAGAATAATTCAACAGGTTTATCTTTCAATCTCCCTTCTAGAGAACTTATTGTTTCCAGAACTACTTTTTTGACTTTATCTAAGTCTTCGCTATATTGTACTCCTACATTGACTACTACCCGCCTCGTACCTGTTGTCGAGTAATTCGTCAGTGGTTGTTGCAATATCATACGGCTTGGAATTAATACTTCTTGACCGTCCAAATTATTAATGGCAATTGAACGAAGTTTGATTCCTTTTACAGAGCCAAATATTCCATTTGATTCTATATAATCACCGACTCGAAAGACTTGCTTCATAGTAATATAGGCACCGGAGAAGATATTTGCCATAATATCTTGGAAAGCGAATGAAATACCAAGTCCGATAATACCTGCACCTGCAAGTAATTTATTGACTGTGCCGTCTAACTTCAAAATTCCCAAAGCTATAAGCAAGCCAATAGTAATTATTATTACATAACTAAGATTAACTATTAGCTTGTAAACAGGGTTATAGTCAATAGTTTTTTCGAGTAGCCTTACCAATGCACGTTTGATCCACCGAAAGACTAAAACATATACAACTAAAAATAGAATGGCAGCAATAAAATTTGGCAAGGTACTCCAAAAATTTATATACCAAGTATGAAGTTGCTCTAATATTAAATCTATTGCACTATCCATTTTCGTTTTGCTCTGCTTTTTTCACTTTTTCGGGTCTCATTTGAGGAAAAAATAAAACGTCGCGAATTGAAGTTTCGCCTGTCATCAACATTACTAATCTATCTATCCCGACTCCTAATCCGGCTGTAGGTGGCATTCCGATTTCCAATGCATTCAAGAAATCTTCATCAACAACCATTGCTTCGTCGTCCCCGTCGGCTCTGATTCGTGCTTGTTCTTCGAGACGAGCTCTTTGATCGCGTGGGTCATTCAGCTCCGAAAAGCAATTTGCAATTTCGCTACCGTTTACAAAAAGTTCAAAGCGTTCTACCAATCCATCTTCAGTACGGTGTTTTTTGGCTAAAGGCGACATTTCAATAGGATAATCAACCACAAAAGTAGGCTCTATCAAACGATGTTCCACTTTTTCGCCAAAAATCAAATCAAGAATTTTCATCGCGCTCATTGTTTTGTCGGTTTCGATTCCCATTTCTTTTGCGGCAGAAGCAAGCTCGTCACGCGACAAACCTTTCAAATCTTTGCCTGTATATTCCTTGTACAAATCAAACATCTTGGCGCGTCTGAATGGCAATGCAAAACTAATATTACTATCGCCGATAGTGACTTTTTCGCTTCCGTTCACTTCGGTGCATATTTTGTTGATTAATTCTTCGGTCAGTTGCATCATCCATTCATAATCCTTGTAGGCGACGTAAATTTCCATTGAAGTAAATTCCGGATTGTGTGTCTTGTCCATGCCTTCGTTACGGAAGTTTTTGCTGATTTCGTAAACGCCTTCAAATCCGCCGACAATCAATCTTTTGAGATACAGTTCATCTGCAATACGCAAATAAAGCGGTATATCGAGTGCATTGTGATGACTCACAAAAGGTCGTGCAGTAGCACCGCCATATATCGGTTGCAAAATCGGAGTTTCTACTTCAAGCCAACCGCGACTATCGAAGAAATTTCGCATAGTTGTGATGATTTTTGCTCGTTTGATAAATGTATCTCGTATTTCGGAATTGACAATCAAATCTATATAACGCTTACGGTAACGCGATTCTTTATCAGTAAAAGCATCATGGACAATTTTGTTGCCGGCTTCGTCAACTTCTTCTTTTGCTACAGGCAATGGTTTGAGAGATTTCGAGAGCAGTTCTTGAGTTTGAACATGAATTGAGATTTCGCCCATTTTAGTCCTGAAAACGTACCCTTTTACGCCGATAATATCACCAATGTCGTAAAGTTTGAGATTATCATAATCATCGCCTATTTCGTCTTTCTTGAAATAAAGCTGTATTTTACCGGTTTGGTCAAGTATGTGGCAAAAAGTAGCTTTGCCCATACGGCGGAAACTCATGATTCTCCCCGCGATACTAACAGATGCGAAGTTTGCAGGATTTTCGTCATCAAAATTGTTCAATATTTCCGATGAATTATGAGTTTTCTCGAATGAATACGGATAAGGATTAATACCTTTTGACTCTAATAGCTCAATCTCTTCAAGCCTTCTTAATTCGGGGTCTATGTGTTGTTCTGTCATATTTTGAAAAATAATTTTCGTTTAAGTTGAAAATAAACATGCAAATTAACAAAATTTTGAGGTATTATTGCACTATGTGGTTTTTTTTTATTATTTTTAACAAATAGAAATACTGTATTTGGCATTATTTTGTATTATTAACATTTTGAGGAACTGATTGAAGTCAATTTATTTCGCGCATTTTGTAGCCCCAAGGGGTTTAAAAGAACCACAGAAATCTCATAGAATCAACAACGAAATTAAAGTACCCGAAGTACGAGTCATTGATGCCGAAGGCGAAATGCTTGGCGTTATGAAAACTCGTGATGCAATCAAACTTGCTGAACAAAAAGAGCTTGACTTGGTAGAAGTTGCTCCAAAAGCCGAACCACCGGTCTGTAAAATCATTGATTTCGGTAAGTTTGCCTATGAATTACAGAAAAAAGACAAGTTGCAAAAACGCAACCAAGTCCAACAGCAAATGAAAGAAGTCAGATTCAAATGGAGAACTGACACTCACGACTTCAATTTCAAAGCTCGTCACGCTCGCGCATTTCTTGAGGAAGGCAATAAAGTGAAAGCTTCGGTTATGTTCCGTGGTCGCGAAATCACTCACCAAGAAATCGGCAAAGAACTTTTAATGAGATTCATCGAAGAGTTACAAGACATTGCCAAAGTTGACGTTATGCCCAAAATGGAGGGCAGAAATTTGTCTGTTATTTTATCTCCCGACGTAACTAAAGTCAAGAAAAAGAAATAAATTTTCTATTGCAAAATTATTTTTTCTACTAAGAAATTCACACCATCGGTGACATGTATGAAATACATTCCCGATGGTAATTTTTTATCGGCTAAATTAATCGAGACTGAACTTGCTTCCGATTCGAACTCCGTCCGATAAACTTCTTTACCTACAAGGTTGCGAATACTAATCGTTCGCGGAACAAAATGGGCGCAATGCACTGTTATGAAATCATTTGCCGGATTTGGATAAATAAACATTTGTGGAATTGTCATATCCGGAACAGAAGAGACATAATAATCATCACCGCCGGGCTTAACTTCGCCTGTTGGTTTGTAATTTGTATTTATAATTTCAAATGGTTCAGTCCAGCTTTCGCCACATTCATTCCAGAATTTGTATTTATAAATGCCTGATTTGAGATTTGTATTATAACCACCAAGATAGTAAGCATGGAATTTTTCGTTGATATTTGTAATTTCACGAACTTCAACTTCACCCAAAGGCGAATCTTCATAATAAAGTTGGGCAAATAGCGTAGGTCCATGCGAATAGACTGCACAATTCTTCTTCGGCAAATAATTATCTTCATTCACAATCAATGCTGGGAATTGCTTTCTAACTTCAGGCGGACCTTTGACTTCGAGATAAATTTTGCCCAAATACTCAATCTCTCCGCTATCTTTATGTTGACGCCATACTTCATAAGTACCTGTATCTTCAACAATTACCCAAGAAAATTCAAGTTTATGTGTTCCGGCGCCTTTGATACGGAAATTCGGGACGAATACTTTCTTATTCTTATACCAAATATATTTATAATTTTCTTCACCATCTTTTGCTTTATCAACTTCAAGTGCTCCTTTTTCGAAATTGCAAAGTATCACATCTTCATATCCCCAAATGACATTTACATAATTAGTTGTCAAAGTTGTACAAGGGTGTGTGATAACACAGTGATATCTACCAACGTCAGTTGGAACAGCAGGACGTGGAGCACCTCTTGATCCCAAATGATAATTTGAGCCTGATATATTATTATCGGTTTTGACTAAAGTGTCATTGCGAAACCACTCAAATTTACACACTCTATTGCTATAGATATATGTTCTGAGATTGACTTGCCCGAGATAGAAATTATCTCTGTCTGTAACAATATAATCTTTCAACTCTAAAGTAAAGAACGGTATAAAAGCAGGGTCTATTGTAAAAATTTCCGAATTTTGAAATATATCAAATTCCGGCATTGTCACTCTACAATAGTAAGCTATGGCATCAGCTTTTTGCACATCATTTATCCGTAGTTTATTAGTTTTAGTACCTACAAATTTATCTGATTCTTCAATCAATCTCAGCCCGGTATTATACCATTGGTATTCAATTTGAGATTCGACCAATGTTTCAACTTCTACCTCAAGATACGCAGTACCACCTTCACAATCGTTATAATCGTAACCAATATTATGAATTTTCATGAATAAATCATCACCAATAAAGGTATAAATAGTATCAAATCCGCAACGACCCTCAGCTATGCAAAAGTATCTGCCTCTATCCGTATAAATCATATCCTTAATTATCAGATGGTCAGACCATGCACCGCTGATCCTCCCTCCATCTTCAAGAGCTATAATTTCAGAGCTTCCTGTAAATACATTCAAAGTGTCTCTATACCACCGAAATTTTGTATTCCTTACTTCTTCTAAATCCAATGAGTGGATTCCAACTTTGAATTGTGCCGTTGCCAGATATGTCCACTGAATATTGAGTGGAGCCACTGTAAATTGTGTTTTTGTAGATACAAATACACTTATTGGGGCGCTCATTACTGGTAAGCACGAATAATCTGAAGATACTATACATCGGTATATCCCAATCAAATCATGCTCGGCTGATTCGAATATCAGTACTCGATTATTGGCTCCGGGCACTAATTTGTTGTCTTTATACCATTGGTACTTAAGCCCGCTACCATCTGCATCTACTTGCAACACGATTGTTTCCCCTTGGCATACAATTGCAGATTCGGTTTGGGAGCTTATTTTAGGTGAAATGGCTATCTTGATTGGGGCTATTTGAATTAATAATTCTTGTGTTTGAGAATTTTCGATTATAAGTCCTATCTCTTTATCAAACCAAGCAGGGTCGTTCATTTCCCATACAAAACTTTGACCCGTGAATGATTTTGCCAAAAGTTTCCTTTCGTTGAATTGGAAATTTATTAGCGATATATTCACCGGCTCTGTCTGAATATCGCTAAACTGCACTACGAAAGCATCGTCGGAGCAAATAACGGCTCCTGCTATTGGGCTTATGAGCGAGATTTCTTCGCTATATAAATCTGTAATTAAGAACATAAGCACAATCAAAATTGAAATTTGTGATACTAAATTTTTCATTTTTTTATTTCCTGATTTCTCCATACTGTAAAAAACAAGTCAAACTTCGATTTGTTACATTTGAAAGCCATTTTTTTTTCAAATCGGTAGAAATAAATTAGGTCAATCGCTATAAATTTGATATTTTTAAATCAATTAGAACTTAAAATTGGAAAAAATGAACGAATATATAGTTTTTGATATAGAAACATCTTCCGTCAATTGGGACGAGCTGAGTAGTTCGCAGCAGGATTACCTAATTCGGAGAGCGGATACGCCGGACGAAATAGAGAAGACCAAATTTGAGATGTCACTATCGCCATTTACGGCTCAGGTAGTTTGTATCGGCTTAATTTTCGCACAAAAAAACGAATTGGGCGAATTGGAAATCAAAGCCAAATCGTCATTTTCGGCAAGTAATTCATTTGATGTGGATTCGCCTTTGGAAAAAACTGAACTTGCAGATGGTACCATAAATTTGACGGGTAATGAGAAAACAATTCTCGAAAAATTTTGGAAAACGCTCGAAGGTCACCCAAGAGCGATTTTGCTATCATTCAACGGCAGAAATTTCGATTGCCCGTTTTTGATGTTACGCTCTGCTTTATTGCGAGTGAAAGCCTCGCGAAATCTGATGCAAGGCACAAAATTTAATTATGATAAGCATATTGATTTGGCAGACCAATTGACTTTTTTTTCTGGTTCTTTTTACGGTCCGACAAGGCGATACAACTTTGATTTCTATTCGCAAGCATTCGGAATCGTATCTCCGAAATCTTCCGGAGTTGACGGCTCTATGGTTCCCCAACTTTTCCGTGAAGGCAAAACCGATGTGATTGCCGAATACTGCATGAGAGATGTCGTCGCCACTTGGGAATTATACTTGATTTTGCGTGAGTATTTGATGTAAGAAATATTTTCCAAATTTAAGTGGCTTTTTTTGTAACTTTGTATCGCTTTTTACGGTCTTTTGATTATTGTACATGGAGAAAAGATGAAAATATTTTTAAAAATTACAATTCTATTTGTATTGCTGGTGTCAATAAGCGGATGCTTTGAAGAAAATCCGACCTATATCGAAAATTATGAAATCAATATGCACACTGAGTATTTCACTCTACAACCTAATTTTTGGGTACAAGATGAGAACTCAAATTTTCAATGGTTTCAAAAGTATGCAGTACCCGTACATAAATTATACAATCCGCAAAACATGGCTGTATTATGTTATTACCGGAATCGTTATGGTTCATGGGAGGCACTGCCTTCGACGAGAATTTTTTGGAATGATGCCGGTGAAATTTATTCCGATGAAATATGGTTCTCGCATGATGCTGATTTTGTTTACATTGATTACAGAAACACTATACCAACAAATCCATTGCCTCCACAAGACCCTTTATTAATGAAGGTCGTATTTATTGACAATAGTGTTATTAAACAATAATTCAACCCTAACAATGCACCAAAGCGACTTGTTTAACGAAATATCATCACTACGAACTGAGCAAATTAATCCACGTTCAGTCACAATTGACGAAATGACGACAGCCGAAATATTGGCTCTCATCAACGATGAAGATAAGACTGTGGCTGATGCCGTTCAGATGGAGTTGGAGCACATCGAAAAAGCCGTAAAAATTATTGTAGATGCTTTTAGGGCAGGTGGACACTTAATTTACGTCGGTGCAGGCACAAGCGGCAGGCTCGGAGTTGTAGATGCTTCAGAATGCCCTCCTACCTTCGGAGCTGACCCCAAGATGGTTCGCGGAATTATTGCCGGTGGGAATGAAGCAGTTTTTCGTTCTCAAGAGGGAGCTGAAGATTCGGAAGATTCCGGCAAACAGGCTTTGATTGAAGCAAAAATTACTCCAAACGATATTATTTGCGGGATTGCCGCTTCAGGAAGGACTCCGTTTGTAATTGGTGCTTTGAAATACGCCGAATCAATCAATTCACGAACAATTTATATTTCGACTTCTTCAAAAGAGAGCATCACTAAATATGGCATCACACCCAATGTGATAATTGCACCAAATGTAGGTCCAGAAGTGATTGCAGGTAGCACAAGAATGAAATCCGGAACTGCCCAAAAGTTGATTTTGAATATGCTCACAACTACCGCTTTTATCAAAATCGGAAAAACTTACGGCAATGTTATGGTTGATTTGCAGCTGACAAATCAAAAACTTCGCGAAAGAGCTAAAAGAATTCTCATTGAAGTAGCCGGAATGGAATATTCCGAAGCCGAAATTTTGCTCAATGTTGCAAAAGGACATGTAAAAACTGCATTATTAATGAAATTAAGTGATTCAGATTATGAAACTGCCCAAAAATTTCTTAATTTAGCCGATGGAAAAATTAAAATTGCATTAAAAATGATTAAAGATAAGGATTTAAATTTATGAAACATATATTGATTATACTAATAATATTTTCGGGCTTACATAGTGTTTATGCACAACAACAAAGCATATTGCAGACTGCGTATAATGCGCTAAAAAGCAAAAATTATGATGTTTCGATCCAAAATTATACCAAAGCCATAGAAATAAACGACCACTATGCACCCAGTTATTACGGGCGTGGATTGGCTTATTATCATACAGGGAGCTACAGACAGGCACTGCTTGATTTGAGCAAAGCGATTGAATTGGACAATACAATGACTGATGCATACTTTGCAAGAGCTTTATGTAATACCCAAACATCCGAATACAACCGAGCGATAGAAGATTTGACAATATTAATAGGCAAAAACCCCAAGGATGCAGCAGCATTTTATGCTCGTGGAAATGCTTATTATTATCTGGAAAACGATTTATTTGCTATGCAAGATTATAGCAAGGCTATCGAGAATGACCCGAATTATGGCAAAGCATATTACGGCAGGGGTGTGGTCAGAAAATATCTCAAGCAATATGATTCCGCATTGAAGGATTTTGACAAATATATCGAATTAAACGGCAATTCGGACGGTTTGCAATCAGAAGTGAACCGATTGATAGAAGAAATTTTAGCTCAAAACTAAACAAAAGGACAAATTATGAAATTGATAAATACTCTCGTAATCGTGTTATTATTTATTGGAACTTGTAATGCAACAAGCCAAGGTTTTGGCGATGGTGGCACATTGAGTGGCAATTTCCAGATTGACGCTCAGACTTATAATGCAGATTCGGTAATCGGCGCACCGAAAGTTGACGAGCAAATCCTGAGTAACGCTTATTTGAATCTGATGTACCGAAATGCCGATTTTGAAATCGGTTTCCGCTACGAAAATTATATGAATCCATTATTAGGTTATGACCCCAGATTTCAAGGTCAAGGCATTGCATACCGCTATATAAGATATAATACTGAAATGCTCGACATCACAGCGGGAGATTTCTACGAGCAATTCGGAAGTGGATTAATATTTCGTGCTTATGAAGAACGTTCTCTCGGATTTGACAATGCCGTTGATGGTGTCAGAGTTAAATTTCGTCCTATTGAAGGAGTTGAATTTACGGGTTTGCTCGGCAAGCAACGCCTTTTTTGGAACAAGGGAGCAGGAATTGTTAGAGGAGCAAATCTCAATATTGATATTAATGAAATGGTAGAAGAATTATTACCCGACGATTTGAGTGTTCGACTTGGTGGCAGCCTTGTGAGTAGATTCCAAAACGACAACGACCCATTCTTGAGATTGCCTGAAAATGTGCTTGCATACTCGGGACGCTTATCCGTATCATCAATGTCATTCATGTTCGATGCTGAATATTCCTATAAATATAATGACCCAAGCAGTACGAATAAACTAAATTATAACCCCGGACAAGGACTTTTACTTACAGGTTCAGTATTCGGCGATGGATTTGGCTTTTCGCTCAACACGCATTGGATTGACAATATGGACTTTAGGGGCGACAGAACAGCAAGGTCCAATGAATTACTGATTAATTTCATTCCGCCGCTTACTAAGCAGCATGGCTACGCTCTATCGGCGTTCTATCCTTACGCATCCCAACCAAATGGTGAAGCAGGTTTGCAAGCTGAATTTACATATAAAATTCCGAGAAATACATTTTTAGGCGGTAAATACGGAACAACTCTGGATGTGAATTTTTCTTTAGTCAATTCTATTGATTCTACCAGAATAGACAAATACACTTATGATGCCCCATTTTTAGGTATCGGAGACAGAACTTTTTTCCGCGACATTAATTTCGATATTGCCCATCGTTGGTCTGAAGATTTCAAAACAAATCTGAACATTGTAAGTCTTATATATGATAAAGATGTAATGGAGAACGAAGGGGCTCCAAAATACGGCAAAGTAAGTGCGAACATTATAATACTCGATATGACATACAATATGAACGAAACTAACGCTATTCGAATGGAATTACAGCATATGTCATCATCGCAGGATTCAGCTTTTTTCGAGCCTGACAACGTTAACGGTGATTGGTTTCATGTTTTGTTTGAATACACTGTGGCGCCAAATTGGTTCTTTACTGTTTATGACCAATACAATTACGGAAACGAATTTGAGGACAAACGCATTCATTATTTGAATGGTTCGGTTGCTTATCTGACAGGTGCTACACGCATTCAAGTTGGGTTTGGCAGACAACGCGGCGGTATAATATGCGTTGGCGGAGTTTGTCGCGCAGTACCGGCATCTAACGGCTTATTTTTATCATTAGCTACCTCTTTTTAGATTTGTTTTTTGGGAGAAAAATAAAATGAAAACATTAAAATATATAATACCTGCATTAATATTAGCATCCATGCTATTCTATTCATGTGATATAATTGAAGCTCCTTACGAAGAAAATTTCAATCCGGTGGAAATTGATTCGGCTAAGAAAAAAGTACTTATCGAAGACATTACCGGATTTCGATGCGGCAATTGTCCCGAGGCAGCTGCTGTAGCACACGAAATCGCCGAACTATACCCCGACAATGTTATAATAATTGCTGTTCACGCAGGTGCTTTGGCGGTTCCTACACCAACAAGAAATTATAATTTCCTTACTCTTGTAGGTCAGGATATAGCAAAAAAATTCAATTTGCCGGCGACTCCATATGGATTGATTAACCGAAAAGCTGTAGAAGGACAATTTCTATTAAGTCCTTCATCTTGGGCAACTGCAACAACCGCAGAAATACAAAAAGATGCCGGATATAAGTTAGAGATTCAAGCAGAATACGAAAGTTCCAGCAGAACGATAAATCTCGAAGCAAACGTCAAAGCTCTTGCAATGGGTGCTATGAATCATTTTATATCCGCATATATAATCGAAGACAGCGTAATTCAATATCAGCAAGACGATAGACTATATCCCAATATTCATGTCGAAAATTACGTCCACATGCACGTGTTAAGAGGAGCGATGAATGGTTCGTGGGGAACAGAGCTCAGTGATGAACCATTGATGCTAAACCAAAGCATCAAGAAAAATTTATCATTCACTATACCTGAAAATAAAGATTGGGTGCCAAAGAATCTTTCACTGGTTGTAATGGTACGGAACAATGATACTGAAGAGATTTTACAAGTTGAGAAAGTCAAACTGATAAAATAATGCGACAAAATATTCAATGCACTACTTGTATGAACGAAATTGAAATGAGTTCGATTTGCCCCATTTGCGATGCGGAAATTGAAGTCACTTTTGATAAAAACAGAGATTGGGAGGTCGTTTATACTACAAATAATGTAATCGAAGCAGAAATGTTTGCCGCAAATATCGAAAGTGCCGAAATCCCTGTTCATGTCATGTCTCAAATTGATTCCTCGCGAATGTTCAATGTCGGAGACCTTGCTATAGTTAAGATTTTTGTTCCATACCAATTCCTTATTGCTGCTACTAGGATAATTAAATCAATTGAAGATACAGAAATAGAAGATTGAACAATGGACAATGATATGAACAGAAAAATCCAAGATGTTATCGAAAAGGACATAAAAGGATTTATTGAAAGCGACGGCGGCAAAATCAAATTCATGGGCTACGAGGGCGGAATTGTCAAAGTGCGTCTTTCAGGAGCTTGTGCACATTGCTCGGCAATAGATTATACTTTAAAAGGCGGAATCGAGAAGATTTTACAATTGCAATTGCCCGAAGTCAAAGCTGTTGAATTAGTCTGATTATTCTAAGTCAAGATCTCTACCGAATACTGTCGGTAACTTGTAGTCGTGATTGCCAAACGCCGAGAATAATTGACGAGTGGAAAATATTATACCGCCAAAGCGATTCTCGTCCATGTTATAAGCGAAATCAACTCTGAATGTATGGCTTGGTGATGCTGATTTTGTAAAATGAATACGCAAGCCTGCTCCAATCGAGCTATGAAATTTGGAGTCCAAAATCTTTGTTTCTCGCTTCCAAACTGAACCAATATCATAAAATATTGCCCCCGAAAAATTGAATATCCAAAAAGGTAAATCCGGGAACCATCTTAGTTCGGTGTTTGAAAGAATTCTATTATCACCGACCAATTCATTAGCTCTATAACCACGCAAGCCGCGCAAATCATCAAGAATCAACTGCCTAAAAGCAAACCAATTCCACGTGGTTTGTTGCCAAATTCTGGAAGTCAATATCAAGCCCTCACTAATTTTGTAAAAGGCTGTGCCGAGGAAGTCCTGATAAGTATATTTCGCAATGCTTCCTTTGAACGAAGTAGCTCCTGTCATCTGAGCATAGAGATATAAGTTATCTTTATACCGCGAGATTTCGCCTTGCGCCCCAACATAGAATAAATTTTCTCCGTTACCACCCAAAGAAAAAATCCTACCCAAAGTAGCAGAGCCATATCCACCGACCGGCATATCTTCGATATTGTAATAATTTATTTTCCTAACTGAATAAAAATCTTGTGAAACTGAAGAAAATTGTAATAGGAATTTTCCTGAATTATCGTATGCTTGGCGAACTCCGAGCGATCCGCGGTCAGATTTGTCTAATTCAACACTAATTCCGGCAAAAATCCTGTCGTGTCTCATCCATGCACGCGATAAATGGAATTTGCCCACTTGAATATGAAAAGGGTCAAGTATTTTATCTTCATCAGTATTAAAAATAAAATTGCTACCGAAAGAATTTGCAAACGAAATGCCATAAGAAAATTTAGTATCTAAAGTTCTGAACGGTTTGCCCAATGAAGCAAATTGGTCTGTACGGTATTGATTTGCGGTCAATGAAAAATTTCCACCAATTTCACTTCGGAATAGTCTCCTTTGCGACATACTTAAATTGCCCTGCCATCCGATGTCATTTACAGAACGGTACAAAGCTTCTGCAGCAATGTAAGTACCCGTTCCTGCAAAATTATGTTCTTCAAGACGGGCGCCGTAATTTACTTCTCCGCCACCCGTTCCAAAAAGCATCGCAGGATATGTTGACCAGCGGTCTTTTGTAGTAATATATATGTCATAGGAATTGAAACCTATGGAATCAACTTCTAATAAAACATCTGTGAATAATCCTATCGCCCGAATATTTCTTTCCGTTTCCATCAAATAGTCGTAATCCGTCATTTCGTTCTCTTCAAACAGCAATTCGTCCCTTATGATATATTCATAAGTCTTGGTATGCAGCGTGTTCATCAACGGAGAGAGGAAGAACCAATCAGGGTCATTCGGGTCGAATACTTCGCGTCTTTCTATGTAAATATTGCCCACTCTAATTTCCGTAGCCGGTAACTCGAGCCTGCAAATAACAATAATTGACAACAAAATAAAAATTCTAATCATATTTTTCCGAATACATATAACTAAGGAACGATATTGAACTAATATTAATGGACAAAATATCAAACTTCAAAAATACTAATCATTATGATAGATGATAAAACTCAAAAATGTAAATATTGTTTTAAATTATGCATTTTTTATTTGTAGAAATGAAATCAAGCCATTAATTTAGTGTTTTAGCAATTGCTGTTCCCGTAAAATCAAAATGTAATATGAATTTATTGGATATAAAGAGTAAAATCAAAAGCCTCACAATGATGACCGGCGCGGAACTCACCGCCGTATTCATTATACTATCCGGGCTTGGAATTGGGCTAATATTCAACGCGACATCAAATAATTCACGTCTCAATAGCGTCGCCAATATTGATTCCTTGCAACAGCATTTATTAAGTTCGGTTGCTGCACAGTTCCGCGATTCTGCTGTTGGAATCGAAATTCAAGAGCCTTCAATTGCACCGGAAACTGATTCAGAAGCTGCTGAAAATGTAGAAACTCAAGTAGTGACTTTTGATAAATCTGAAAATAAGACCGAGACAACTTCCAAAAAAACCACGAGCAAATTAATAGACATCAACAAAGCATCGAGAGTGCAATTGATGAAATTGCCCGGGGTAGGCGAAAAAACTGCCGAGAAAATTATAGAGCATCGGAATTCAAATCCATTCAGCAAACCTGAAGATATAATGAATGTGAAAGGAATAGGACCAAAGAAATTCGAGAAAATGAAAGACATGATTGAAGTTAGGTAAAAATTCCTTAATTTTATGTTTTGAAATTGTACAATTGGAAGAAAATTAATTAGAGGTAACATTATTATGATTAAGACTACAAAATTTACTGAAATTCACAAGTCGCTCAATGCCAAAATGGTAGAATTCGCGGGCTTTACAATGCCGATACAATACCCGAACGGTATTATTCACGAACATAACATTATCCGCGAAAAAGTCGGTATCTTTGATGTTTCGCATATGGGAGAATTTGAGGTCAAAGGTCCGGATGCTCTAAATTACGTCCAGAAAATTACAACAAATGATGCGTCTAAACTTGTAAACGGTGCTATACAATATTCGGCTATGTGCTATCAAGATGGTGGAATAGTTGATGATTTGCTCGTTTATCGAATCGCAGAAGATGAATTTATGCTCGTCGTCAATGGTGCTAATATTGACAAAGATTGGCAATGGTGCTTAGACAATAAAGCCGGTTTAGATGTGACATTGAAAAATTCATCGGACATAATCAGTCTTTTGGCACTTCAAGGACCTTTTTCGCGAGATACATTGTCTAAATTGACCGATTCAGATATTAGCGAAGAAAGCCAAAAATATTACAGTTTTCAGATGGGTAAAGTTGCCGGAGTTGATATGATTATTTCTCGTACAGGATATACGGGCGAACTTGGCTTCGAGCTTTATTTCGGTGGCGACGAAAACACTGCAAAAATGGTATGGGATGCACTTATGGATGCGGGCAAAGAATTCGGTATAGAAGCCGTCGGTTTGGGATGCAGAGACACATTGCGACTCGAAAAAGGCTACTGCCTATATGGCAATGATATTGACCATACTACAAATACTATCGAAGCAGGTTTGGGTTGGATTACCAAGATAAATAAAGGTGATTTCAATGGCAAAGAAGTAATTTTGAAAGTAAAAGAAAACAAACCGAGCCGTCATTTAATCGGATTTATTGTTGCTGCCGATAAATTTATACCACGTCACGGATATGAAATCTTCAGCGGTGATAAACAAATCGGGCACGTTACTAGCGGCAATCTTTCTCCCACGCTGAATAAACCAATCGGCATGGGCTACGTAACTCCAGAATACCGCGAAGCCGGCTCCAGTATAGAAATTGCTGCTCGTGGCAAAAGATTCCCGGCAGAAGTAATTAAAATGCCATTTTTGTAGGAATGTTTTAGTACGCCGCACAAAAAATAAGCAATAGGAAAAGGATAAGATTGCACTTAACATAGCAATTTTGGATTAGAAAATATCCAAAAGGTCCTATACAGGTGTGGGTAAGCGATATAACATATTTAAAAACCTACAAAGGTAACCGTTATTTAATATTGAAAACAAATGCCTATTCAAGGAAAATAGTTGGCTATAATGTAAGCAAAAGTATGTCCGCAGATGAATGTGTGAAAGCATTAAGAATGGCTGTGAAATCGAGAATATATCCGCATAACAGCATTATTCATCACTCTGATAGAGGATTACAGTATTGTAGCAAGGAATATGTAGAAACTGCTAATCAAGCTATTCTTTTAATGAGTATGACAGCTACTTCGAGTCCTTATGACAATGCTTTAGCTGAAAGAATGAACAGAACGCCGAGGGAAGAATTTAACTTGTATAATATATTAAAAGATAATGAGCAAGCCAACAACGTCGTAAACGAATCTGTAGAACTTTATAACAGCTATAGACCTCATTTATCTTTAGATAATTTAAACCTTACGATATTCATAAAAATCCCCAACTACGAAGAGTAATTGGGGATTAATTTGGTAATTTAATTTATATACTTATTTTAGGACTATTCAATCAAAGAATCGGATTATTTAACAATAATCATTTTCTTAGTGTCTTTGAATGGACCGCTTACCATTTCGTAGAAGTAAACACCACTTGATAAGTCTTCAACCGGAATGCGTACAGTATATTCACCGCTGTTCAATACGCCTGTGAAAGGTACTGA
>JGI24123J20310_1000472_pt1 | contig 26043 bp, 30 predicted proteins | sample SubbioCR12Aug_5A_FD_20310 | JGI IMG/M metagenome (IMG submission 20310)
CGGCCACTATGCACAGTTTGAAACTATGTGCAGATGTCCGGGGATTTGCAACGCCGGCCATTGTTGAAGCCGGCGCTGGTGCACATAGTTACAGCGTCTGGAGGAATCGCATGAGTGAGTCAGGAGCCTTGAACCGACGGATCGTGGTGTCAGGGGCCTCCAGCCTCGCGAGCGCTTTCTCCTTCATTGCCAGATCGGCTTCGACATAGCGGTGTGTCGTAGTGGTGCTTTCGTGCCCCAGCCACAGCGCGATCACATTGAACGGCACCCCTGATTGCAACAGGTGCATGGCGGTTGTATGCCGAATTATGTGGGGCGAAATTCGCTTCTTCACGATGGTCGGCGCTTGATTGGCCGCGCGCGCGGCAGCAAGCTCAAGGCGCTGAACAACATTTGATCGCGACATCGCCTGACCTTCGCGGTTCGGCAGCAAGGGTGCGTCGCCACGTAACGCCGGGTTCAGTCGGAGCCAGGCACGAACCTCAGCGACCGTGGTGTGCCAGAGTGGAACCGATCGCTGCTTGCGCCCCTTCCCGTGCAGATGAACGCATGCGCCACCGTCGAGGACGATGTCGGTAACACGTACCTCAATGATCTCGGAGACCCGCGCACCGGTGTTGTAGAGCATTGCCAAGAGCAGATGGTCACGCTGCGAAGTCCAAGTTTCCCCGGGTTGCCCCAAGACCGCGAGCATCTCCTCACGCGTGAGGAAGCCGAGCATGGGTCGCTCGAAGCGCTTCATCGGAACGGCGAGGGCTTGCTCGATCACGTGCAGTGAGGCCACGTCACGTCGGCCGGCGAATTTCAGAAACGCTCGCAGAGCTGTGAGTCGCAGATTCCGGCTGCGCACGGCGTTATGTCGCTCGCGCTCCAGATGATCCAGAAACGCCAGAATGAGATCCGGCTGGATGTCATTGAGTTTCAGGCTCGTCGCCGTCTTCTTCTTCAACCGCTGACTGGAGAAGTCCAGGAACAGCATCAGTGCATCGCGATAGCAGGCCACCGTACGCGGACTGACTGCGCGTTGTGCGACCAGATACTCGGTGAAGAACTGCTGAATCAGGGAGGCAAACGATGGCGGCCGCGGTGCAGTGGCTTTACGCATCGGGAACCTCCGACTGCCCCATGTAGGACTCGAATCGTCCTGCGGCGAGCGCCATCAACTCCGGTACCGCCGAGAGATACCAGTAGGTGTTGGTCACATGCGCATGACCGACGTACGTCGATAGCGACAGCATTGCCTGATCGATATCCACTCCTTGCGCCAGCCATAGCAGGATGCGGCGCACGACGAAGGTGTGCCTCAGGTCGTGGATTCGAGGAGCATGGTGCGCTCCCCGGTTGCGCCAGCCCAATTGTTCGCGTATCGCTATGAAGATGCGATGCACCTGACGGCTATCCAAAGGCCGCCCGAGTCGCCGGCCCCGGGTACCAATGAAGAGCGGAGCCTCGTCCTGTTCAAAGTTTCCGACCAGATTGCGCATCCAGAGATAGCGACGCAACGCTGCCACTGTGCTGGGGTGTAGTGGTACTTGCCGCGACTTGCCGAACTTTGTTTGGTGAATGGTGAGCATGCCGTACTTGAGATCGACGTCTTTGTTGAACAGCGCCAGGGCTTCGGAGATTCGCATTCCGGTACTGGCGATCAGACCAAACAGCGTTTCATAAACGACGCACCGCAATCCCTGCGCAGGTCCAAGCCGCCGGGCGGCGGCCAGCAGATCGACGATCTCCTGCTCGCTGTAGATATGCGGTGCCAGTCGTTCCGGCAGCGGTCCGAAGATGGCGTCGTCCGGAACCTCGGTGTGCGGTTCAAATTGCTGTAGCCAACGCAGAAAGGTACGCAGCAGCTTCAGCCGGCGCGCCCAAGTAAGCGGGTCAGTGCTCCCGTGACTGTCACACCGTGCCCAGTCAGCCATGACCTCCACGGTCAGTGGCCCACGATGACGGACCGCCTGAACATGTTTCGCGAAGCTGCGCAGGGCATAAGCCTGGGTGCAACCAGAGAAACCCAGACGGTGACGCTCGACCAAATAGTCCTCAACACGCCGGTGCAGGGAGACTGTACTCATGACGTGCTCCCCGGCCACGGGAGTGCGACCTCGATGAGTTGGCGGCAGTCGAGTTTGGCGTAGATCATGGTGGTGTTCAGAGAACGGTGGCGCAGGACGTCTGCCACCTCCTTGATGGAAGATCCTCCGGCCAGGAGTCGATTGGCCATCGTATGGCGCAGCAGGTGAGAGCGCGTATAGGGCAGCCCTGCGCGCGCAAACGCTTGGCGAATCGTCTTGCGAACGAGATCGGGGCCAACGGGTACATCTCGTGGCGCCACATGGCGCACGAAGACGGCGCGGTTGCTGGTCTTGGGCCGTTCGTCCTGCAGATAGGCAGCGATGGCTTTACCGGTGGCCACGGGCAGTGGCAGTACGTCCTCGCGGCGCCCCTTGGTATGTCGCAGCGTGACTGTGCCGGCGCGCCAGTTGATATCATCAAGGCCGATTCGCGCTACCTCGCCGCTGCGTAGTCCAAGATCAAGCGCACAACGCACAATGGCATCAGCGCGCCGCATAGAGCGACCAGACCGACCCAGCGCGCCGATTAACTGCTCGACTTCCTCGGCCGTCAGGGTCTTGGGTAACGAGGATAGCTGCCAGTTGGCGGGAAACGAAAGCACGCCGATCAGTCCATGCACTTTATTGCCAAGCGATGTGCGGTAGCGAAAGTACCCGTGCAATGCCGACACTACCGTGCCGGCTGTTGCCGGCTTGCTGTAGAGCTTGGCCTGTTGTGCGAAGAAACGACGAACATGGTCAGGCTTGATCGCGGCAATGTCGATGGCTCCGTCGTCGAAGTGGGAGACCAGCAACCTGCCTACGATGCGCACGGCGGTGCTCCGAGTCTTGGGGGCCAGGCCGCGCACGTGATCCATGTAGGTGTCGTAGCGCAGCAGCTCCTCATCAACCGGCGTCGACCTCACTGCGGGGGGCGCCACGATGCCACGCGCACGCAGTACGACGAGAAGGTGTCCCAGCGCGGCGCTCAGGCTGCGACGATCACGGCAAATCGAACCTGTGCATTGGCATTCAGGAAGATGCCCGTCAAGAAATTCGGCAACGACGGATTCGTCTATGCGCCGGACCTGCAGACGTCGGCTACGCGTCCATTGGGCGAAGTGGGCAATGCTGCGCATGCAATTGCTGAACGTGTTCGCCGCATAGCCACGGTCAGTCAGGTACTGCTTGTACGCATCAATGTGAGGCGCGAAAGGGCCCGCGGCAAGCCAGTCGATACAGTTGGATCGTGATTGGGTGATTCCCATGGTGGTCTCCTGATGTGGAGTCACCACTGCACTCTGCTGCAAAAACTATGTCCAGATCTATGCCGCACTACTTCGCAGAGAGCCCTGCCATGACTGCCCCGCAGACTTTCTGTCGATGTCACCTGCACATAGTTTCAAACTGTGCATAGTGGCCGCACTGAGACATAAGGCAAACGATCATTGACGGCCGCTTCGGCCGAATACGTTGCTCTGTGGTACCGGAGTTCGACCTTAAGAGGATATCAGTAGAGCGGGCTCTGGGCCGCCGCCATCGTGGGAGACATAGCAGTCGGTCCGTGCTGCGGTTGATTCGAACCTGACTAACTTATCATTAAGAGATACAATTAAATCGTGCCGAAGCGAACCGATCCCACGCTGGGGACGCTGCTCGACCTGGACGGCTTCACGCTGTTTTCGAGAACGGTTCGTGGGCCAAGGGCCGGGTCTGGCTGATCGAGCCGGACGAGGCGCGGCCGCACGGCATTCGCTACGAGCTGACACTGCACGACCGCGGCAACCGGCGCCTGCTCGGCTTCGACAACGGAAGAACTATGAGCGCAGCCAAAACCCTCCGCGTGGGCATCATGCCCTTCGCGCGGATCAAGGCCTACACCATCGCCATCGCCCGCGGCGAGCACAAGCGCCGCGCCGACGAGCCGAAGATCTGGTTCACCTCGATGAGGTCCTTCGCCAACGTGCTTTCGGACGAGAACCAGGCCCTGCTGCGCGTCATCTTCGACCGCAAGCCGCAGTCGATCAGCGAGCTCGAAGGCCTGACCGGCCGCAAGGCGAGCAATCTTTCGCGCACCCTGCACACCATGGAGCGCTATGGCCTCGTACGCCTGGAAGGCGGCGCGCAGGGGCGCGGCCGGCAGGCGGTGCGGCCGGTGGCGGTGGCGCGGGCAGTGAGCCTGAAACTGGAAATTGCGGAAGGGCCGAATCCGGGGCGCGCGGCTGAAAGACGCGCGGCGTAGGGAGTCCTCGACCCGCCTTGCCGCCGTATCGCAGCCACTGACTTTTCCCCCGCTCACTCCCCGGCCTGCCGCCGCAGCCACTCCGGCGGCGCGATGCCGGTTTCGCGGATGAAGGCCCACGGCGCCACGGCCTGCACCGATCTCACCGGCTTCGGCCTGCTCGGCCTGCTCGGCCATCTGGTCGAGATGACGCGGGCCTCGGCGGTCGATGCCGAACTCGACCTGAATGCGCTGCCGCTGCTCGACGACGCGGCGGAAATGGCGGCGGCCGGCATCCTCAGCTCGCTGCAGCCGGCCAACGTGCGCCTGCGCCGCGCCCTGCGCAACCGGGAAGCAGCGCTGAAGCACCCGAACTATCCGCTGCTGTTCGACCCGCAGACCGCCGGCGGCTTGCTCGCCAGCGTGCCGGCAGACCGGGCCGAGGCCTGCCTCGCCGCGCTGCGCGCGCTCGGCTACGTCCACGCCGCGCGCATCGGCCGCGTGCTGCCGCAGGGCGAGGCGCCGGAGCCGATCAGCTTGGTGGTGTAAAAGTCCCTGCGGCACGGCGGCCAGCGCGGCGCTTGCCTTCTGTATATCAAATTGATATAGTCTGTGCATGCACGTCATTTCGCTGAAGATGCTGCGCGACTTCTGGCGCAAGCATCCCGAAGCCGAGCAGCCCTTGCGCAACTGGCATACCGTCGCCGAGCATTCGCGCTTCGTTGACTTCGCCGACCTGCGGCAGCGCTTCGGCAGTGCGGACTACGTCGCGCCCTATACGGTGTTCGATGTCGGCGGCAACAATTACCGCGTCGTCGCGGTGGTGCGCTATCGGGAGGGCAAGATTTACGTGCGCTGGGTCTTGAGTCATCGGGAATACGATAACTGGTGCAAGCTCTACAGGAAAGGCAAGGTGTAATCATGGCAACCGCTACCGCATCCCGCGACAAGATCGACATGCGCACGCTGCAGCAGACCTGGACCGCGTTCGACCGCGTTGTGCATCTGCGCCCGATCCGCAGCGAGGCGGAATACGACCGCACCGTGGCGCTGATGAACACCCTGCTCGACATTGTCGGCGACAAGGAAGGTCATGCCCTGGCCGGGCTGCTCGACCTGGTGGGCGAACTGGTGGAGGACTACGAGTCCAGTCACCTTGCCATCGAGCCCTCGGAACCCCGGGAAGTCCTGCGCTACCTGATCGAAACTCGCGGACTCAAGCAAAGCGATCTGGCGCATATCGTGCCGCAGGGCAATCTCTCCGCCATCCTGGCGGGGAAGCGCAAGATCAGCGCAACCCTGGCCGGGAAACTGGCCAGGTACTTCAAGGTCAGCCCGGCGGTATTCGTGCCTGGCTGAGACCGTTCTGCGACAAGCCAAGCACCCGGTCTCGCCAGTTTGGCCGGCTATTCTTTCGGGCGGCTTGCTTTTCGCGCTCCTGAGCCCTCATGTTTTTGGCGCAAATCATATAATTCGCGCCAAATAAACGGCGCGAAAATTGACAATTAACGACAAATAAGTTAGTTATATGGCGCGTATTATGATTAACGCGCCAATAAAAGGCGAGGCATGCCAAAAAAACTACCTGAGGATTTGACGGCACGAATTGAAGCCGAGATCGCCCGGCATCCGGAGGGCATAGGCATCGATGACCTGCATGCCGCTCTGGTCGGCATCGTCAGCCGCCGCACTCTGCAGCGTCGATTGGGCGAATTGCTCGAAGACAAAAAAATTGCCTCTTCAGGCAAGGGGCGCGGCTTGCGTTACCGCAAGCCCGGGATCATCGAAATGGATATATCCGAGCATGTCCGTGTGTCGGACGCGGCAAGCGCGGAGATCTATGTTCCTGTTTCACCCGCCGGGCGGGAAGTCCGCGACTACGTGCGTCAGCCCATCCAGCAACGCAGGCCGGTCGGCTATGACCGCGAATTTCTCGAAGCGTACCGCCCCAACGAAACAAACTATCTGCCGCCGGAAATTCGTGAGCACCTCCATAACATCGGTCGTTCCCCGGACGGCGAGCGCCCGGCGGGCACCCATGCGCGCGATATCCTGGGGCGACTGCTGATCGATCTGTCCTGGGCCTCGAGCCGGCTCGAAGGCAACACCTACACCCGGCTGGATACGCAAAACCTGATCGAGCTTGGCCAGGCGGCCGAAGGCAAGGATCGCCGCGAGGCGCAGATGATCCTCAACCACAAGGCCGCCATCGAGTTGCTGGTGGAGCAGGCCGAGGATATCGGCTTCAACACCTTCACCTTCTTCAACCTGCACGCGCTGCTGTCCGAGAACCTGCTCGCCGATCCCGCCGAGAGCGGGCGACTGCGCAGCCGCATTGTCGAAGTCAGCGGCACGGCGTTTCATCCGCTGGGCATCCCCCAGCAGATCGACGCCTGTTTCCGCATGATCCTGGAAAGAGCGGACGCGCTCGAAGATCCCTTCGAGCAAGCCTTTTTCATCATGGTCCACATCCCCTACCTGCAGCCCTTCGTTGACGTGAACAAGCGGGTCTCCCGTCTGGGCGCCAACATCCCGCTCATCCGGCGCAATCTCTGTCCGCTTTCCTTTATCGACGTGCCCGAGCGGGCCTATGTGGAAGGCACCATGGGCGTGTACGAGATGAGGCGGGTGGAACTGTTGCGCGATGTGTTCGTCTGGGCCTATGAGCGTTCCTGCCGACGCTACATGGCCATCCGCGAAACCGCTGCAGAACCCGACCCCGTGCGCCTGCGCCATCGCGAAGCGCTCATCGCTATCGTGGCCGGGATCGTGCGCAGCCGACAGGCGCCCGGCAAAGCGACTGTGCGCAAGCTGGCGGAGCCCCTGGTCCCGGCGGAAGATCTGCATCGGGTCGTTGCGCTGGCTCTGGAAGACCTGCGTAACCTGCACGAGGGCAACGTAACCCGTCACCGGCTGCGGCTGTCCGAGTATCGGTCATGGCAACCGCTGCAACATGGTGGAGCGGCGTGAGAGCAGAAAAATGGGCTATATGCCTGCCGGGAGTGCAATTCACACAATTCGGCCGAAGCGGTTGTTCGGGGCAGATTTAATAAGCGGAGGTTACCTGCCAGGAGCGGACGCTCGCTGTTGTCATTCCATATGCGTAGAGGTAGCATGATCAACTTGTAACACGCTAACCGAATCCACTACGTTATCGCGTGTCATTTCGCGACTTGCCATCGTTATGCCCACAGAACGCGAATACATCACAAGCCTCTTCGCTAGGTTGGATGAGCAGCCCAGGTATTACTTTCCTGAGCGGCGCCAAGTACTATCAGCACCGAACCTTCATGGGGTCTATGTCATTCGAAGCCCTCGTGGGCGAGTACTGCATGTCGGCCGGACTGTACGCGGACAAGACGGTTTGCGTCAGCGCCTGCGTAACCACCTTAACTCTCAGTCCTCATTCGTGGAGGCCTTCCTCCACGGAAACGGCAGCGAATTACGCAATGGCTATACATTTCAGTATCTCGTGGTGAAAAACGATCGAAAGCGAGCTCTTCTAGAGCACTTCGCTACCGCTCACTTCTGTCCACGACACTTAGGGCTAGGTCGAAAGGAGAAAGGCCCGTGAAGAGTACAACCTTGCTGTTGATAGGATGTTCGTCTACCTGCCCAGTTCCGTTCATTTCCACGCTGAGTATTATGAGACTTACTTCCCATGGGCAAGGCTAAGAATCCTATAACCCTCAGCGGCGACTTCGGAATCGATCAGCGCGCTCTTATAACACTTATGTCATGAGCCTCGCCAAACAACAACACGAATCCTACTTGTGGGATGCAGCCAACAATCGGCTTACGATTAACCTGGCCGAACCGTTATCGGCTCAAGACTGATCGTGGACACCCTTCGCGTCGATATCTGTTATCGCCCTTTGCGCGTCGGCTGGGTAATAAAGTCGGGCGACACTGACGCATTCCGTCAGGCAATAAAGCTCTCCCATACGCTTTGGGGCGGGCGCTTCAATCCGATCTTGATGACGGATCGTGAAAACGAGGCGCGGCGGCTGATCGATCTGTTTCGCGTTGACTTGCTCTTGCCCATCGGGACCGACGACGAGGTAAAGGCCTTCCCGAAGAAATTTCCCCATCTTATCAACCCGTTTTTTCACGATTCGATAGTCATCGGCGGGGCAAAGGAGCGGAAGCGTGCCCAATTGCTCGACATCCACAATGCTCTGGTGCACTTGCGCGACAAACCAGAATGGAAAACGATCAACGACCGTGGCTTCCGAATCTATAACTGGCAAGCCGATGATCCGCTTGCCAACGTGTTTCTCTCACAATTTGGCGGCTACCCAAGTGCTGACGAGATAGGCATCGACTACCGGAAAATCCTGACACAGGGATTCGAGACGACGGAGTTTGACCTTGATCCTGCGTCACCAATTCCAGCGGACATCCTCGATCACCCAAACATTACCTATCTCTCCCGCCACGCGCTCGAACGCCATTATGGTGTTCAGGCCGGGTGGGACAGCCCTGGATTCTTCGTCGGTGATGCCTCCAATCTTGATGATCTGGTATGCCATTGGAACCTACGGGCAGCCGACATCGCACTGTTGTTCGTCGAACCGGCGCATCTCGGGCGTTACGCTGAAATCATCCCGGCGTGGGAAAAAGCGATGAGGCAGTCGGTTGCACATCGCCATGAATGGGATCGGCGCGTAGCGGCGTGGACGCGACGCGAAAACATCGAGGAAGTACGACAGCCGTTTGTGGAGATGCAACTCACAGTCTGCCCGGTTTCGGAACATAGCTGGAACGGACGAAACGTGCTGCCGCCGATGATGAGTTTCGACCAGGTTTCAGTACTTGGTGTATTCGGGCGCGAGCGCGGTCAGCCGAAGGTGTCGTTCTCACTGAGCAGTAAGCCCTTTTGTGGCGACACATGGTTCCATACCCAACACCTCATCGCGTCCGTTTCATTCATTGGCGGGCTCTACGGCGATGAGCAGCACACACTCAGTCCACCCTACATTCCGGAATTGAACGAGTTCTACGCCAGAACGATGCACTTCCAATACAACAGATTGCGCATCGAATCGGAACGGATCGGTATCGTCATTGATGCGGCTGATGTGGATGCCTGGTTGCATGCGCTTCCCGTAGCTGATCTCTTCGAGCGCATTTTTGGCATGGCCGACTACACTACCCAGCTGAGCAATGGAGGCCTAATTACGCGGCAACTGCTTACCCGGCTGGGAGGCTTGCGGGGGGCGGGGGTGCGGGTATTCAAGATTCCAGGTGTGCGACGGTTGCTGCGAACTCACGGGCCGGCGGCATCATTCACGAAAAAGGGCGCCCTCGATTTGATCGGTCAGAAGGACCCCGACAATCCGGATGCTAAATTCAGCGACTATCTTGACCTTCATATCGAGCAGCGCCCCGTTGGCACGAAGCTGAAGCCAGATGATGTCTTCGGCCATTTGGTCGAGAAGGGGCTTTTTCGCATTGGAGCAGAGCTGAACTGCCCAAGTTGTCGGATGACGAGCTGGATCGCACTTGATGCCTTGAGGCAGCGTGTAGTTTGCGAGCTATGCGGCCACGAACACGATGCAACTCGCCAATTAATGGGCGGGGTGTGGCATTACCGGCGCTCGGGAGTGCTGGGTGCCGAGCGCAATGCACAAGGTGCTATCCCGGTCGCGCTGACGCTCCAGCAATTGGAAACCACCCTCGACGGCGGGCTCCATGATGGTGTGTACTCATCATCGTTAGAACTCACCAAGAAAGGCCAGGCACGCAACGAGTGCGAGGTGGACTTCGTTTGGGTCATCCCGCGACCTTACCCGAGGAAGACCGCGATCATCCTCGGTGAGTGCAAGGATCAAGGACCGATCAAGTCAGATGAGTTCGAAAGGGATATCGAAAATCTGCGCCGCGTTGCGGACGCCCTTCCTCGCAAACGTTTCAAGACATTCATACTGCTGTCCAAATTGAACCCCTTTACGCCGGAAGAGATCGAGCGGGCCAAAACTCTGAACACGGAGTACCAGCAGAGAACAATCTTGCTCACCACGAGAGAACTGGAGCCGTATCACATCTACGAGCGAACGAAGGCTGAATTCGACATCGACAGCTACGGTGGCACCCCTGAGGATTTGGCCCGCACTACCGCCGAAATGTACTTTGCGACCCAACCAGCCCAAGGAGAACAGGGTTCAGTTGGTATTGATCCGCCGTCTTCTGACCTTACAGATCCGTCGTAGAGACGTATTGTCAAAGTCAGCAAGATGCATGACAACTGTCATTCATACATCGTGGCACCACGGTCCGCTCCGGCCGACGAGCACTCATCGGTTGCGATATTTTGTACGTCGGTTGTCCGAGGCACTGCCGACGTTCATTCGGCAAATTCAGCGAGCCACAATTGGCGCCACCTGACCGATGCCAACCTCCAAACCAATTCCGTCGCCGTATCGCAGCGGCTGACTTTTCCCCCGTTCACCCTCCGGCCTGCCGCCGCAGCCACTCCGACGGCGCGATGCCGGTTTCGCGGATGAAGGCGCGCGAAAACGCCGGCTGGCTGCCGTAGCCGACTTCTTCGGCCACCCGCGTCAATGAACGTCCCTTGCGCAGGAGGCGCTGGGCGAAGCCGATGCGCATCTGCGCCAGGAAGGCGGCGGGCGCGACGCCCACCACGTCCCTGAACAGCCGGGCGAAGGCATTGCGCGACAGGTGGGCGCGGGCGGCCATGGCATCGAGCGGCCAGGCCTTTCCCGGCGCGTCGAGCAGTTCGACCAGCAGCGGCCCCAGGCGCGGATGCGCCAGTCCGGCGAGGATGCCGCTGGCGACGAGGCCGCGCGCGATGGCGTGGCGGACGATCTGGATCAGCAGCACGTCGCAGAGGCGGTCCAGCATCACCTGCCGCCCCGTGCGCGCTTCACTCGCCTCGTCGAACAGCAGGGAGAGCGTCGGCTCCAGCCCCGGCGCCTCGCGGAAGGGCGTCACCACGACGGCCGGAAACGACTGGGTGATGGCGTTGTCCATCCCGGCGTCGTAGCGCACGCTGGCGCACAGCACGTCGGCGGTGATGCGGTCGGCGACATCGAGGCGATGGTCGAGCGGCCGCGGATAGAACAGCAGGGCGGGCTCGGCGACGGCGATCCCCTTGTGCCCTGCCTGCTCGGCGCGCAAGGTTCCGGCGCGCACGACGTGCAGGTGGCCGACGCCTTCCGCGGCGTCGAAGTCGTGCAGGCCGCACAGCGGGCCCGAATAAAACGTGCGGGCACGCAGCCCGACGTGGTCGAGCAAGCGGGAGATGCCGTCCTGGAATTCCATGCCTGGGTGCGAATGGTTATGAGTCCGGTGCAAATGATAGCCGCAAAACCGCGACGGGGCAGTACGCTTCGGCCAGGTCGCGCATCCCGCGCGCCATTGCATTCACGGAGAACACCATGAGCCAGCATTTCGTCGCCAAGACCCTGAACGCCGTCACCCTCGGCAGCGCCAACCCCGAACAGAAGGAGGTGCTCGAAGCCGCCCAGAAGCAGGTCGGCTTCATCCCCAACATGTACGCCAATATGGTCAATGTGCCGGGCGTGCTGACTACCTACCTGCACGGCTACGCCGCTTTCCGGCAGAAGTCGGGCTTCACGCCGGCCGAGCAGGAAGTGGTCTTCCTCGCCGTCAGCCAGCAGAATGGCTGCACCTACTGCACGGCCGCGCACAGCATGATCGCCGACAAGATGTCCGGCGTGCCGGCGCCGGTGCTGGCGGCGATCCGCGCGCACCAGCCGATCCCGGAGCCGAAGCTGAAGGCCCTGTACGAATTCACGCAGGAGCTGGTGAGCAGCGCCGGCAAACCCGGCCAGGCCGCGGCCGACGCCTTCCTCGCCGCCGGCTACACGGAGGCCCACGCGCTGCAGATCATTCTGGCGACGGCGGTGAAGACGCTTTCCAATTACACCAACCACCTCTTCCAGACGGAAGTGGACGACAAGTTCGCCGCCTACAAGGTGGCGTGAGGGCGGCCGCCTGGCTAGGGGCCCGCTGCATCGCCGCGCGGCTTCTTTCCCTCTTGCAGCGAGGCGATCAGCGGGCAGGAGACGTTCGCCTTGCGCGACCGGCAGGCGCGCACCAGGCCGGAGAGCGCGGTTTCCATGCGGGCCAGGTCCGCCAGCTTCCCGCGCACATCCTTGAGTTTGTGTTCGGCCAGCGCGCGCGCCTCGGCGCAATGCGTGCCGTCTTCCAGCCGCAGCAGCTCGCCGATTTCATCCAGGCTGAAGCCCAGGCGCTGGGCCGTCTTGACGAAGCGCAGCCGCCCCACGTCCGCCGCGCCGTAGCGGCGAATGCCGCCGCGGGGCCGCGCCGGCTCGGGCAGCAGGCCCTTGCGCTGGTAGAAGCGGATCGCCTCGATGCCGACTCCGGCCGCTCGGGCGAAAGCGCTTATGGTCAGATTTTCCTGAGTGTTTTCCATGCCGCTTGACTCCGTACTTGACTACGGAAGTAAGGTTACGCCATCGATTCCGGATTGGAAAGGAAGGTCATGGGCGATCCGCAACAAGGCCGCGGGCCCCTCATCGCCGGAGGACTCGCCGCCGTGCTCGCCTCCACCTGCTGCCTCGGGCCGCTGCTGCTGGTCGCCCTGGGTTTCAGCGGCGCCTGGATCGGCAACCTGACGCTGCTGGAGCCGTACCGTCCGTTCTTCATCGCGGCGGCGCTGGCGTCCATGGCGCTGGCCTGGCGGCGCATCTACCGTCCTGCCGCAGCCTGCCGGCCGGGCGAGACTTGCGCCCTGCCGCGGGTGCGCGCCGTCTATAGGCTGACTTTCTGGATCGTCGCCGCGCTGGTGCTGCTCGCTCTCGCTTATCCGTACATCCTGCCGTTGTTCTACTGAAAGGAGATTGTCATGAAGAAACTGGTCGCGTCAGCTGCCCTCGGCGCCGTCTTGTTTGCCGGTCCGTCCGTGCCCGCCTGGGCCGCTTCAAGCACCGTCACGCTGTCCGTGCCGGGGATGACCTGCTCGGCCTGTCCGATCACGGTCAGAAAGGCGCTGTCCAGGGTCGCCGGCGTCAGCAAGGCCGAGGTCAGCTACGAGAGGCGGGAAGCGGTCGTGACTTTCGACGACGCCGTGACCAGCGCTGACGCCCTGACCCGCGCCAGCGAAAACGCCGGCTATCCCGCCACGATAAAGAGGTGATTCATGGACAACCGCAACCTGCTCAAGACCGGCATTGCCGGCTCGGTGATCGCCGTCATCGGCAGCGGCGGCGCGGCCATGGCCTGCGCGCTGAAGGCCGTCGAGCGCGGCGCACGGGTGACGCTCATCGAACGCGGAACCATCGGCGGTACCTGCGTGAACATCGGCTGCGTACCGTCGAAGATCATGATCCGCGCCGCCCACATCGCCCACCTGCGCCGGGAAAGTCCCTTCGACGGCGGCATCGCCGCGGCCGAGCCGGCGATCGATCGCGGCAAACTGCTGGCGCAGCAGCAAGCCCGCGTCGAGGAGCTGCGCCACGCCAAGTATGAAAACATCCTGGACGGCAACCCGGCCATCGCCGTGCTGCACGGCGAGGCGCGCTTCAAGGATGGCCAGCACCTCGTGGTGAATTTGAACGACGGCGGCGAGCGCGTGCTGGCATTCGACCGCTGCCTGGTCGCCACCGGCGCGAGTCCGGCCATACCGCCGATTCCCGGCTTGAAAGACACGCCGTACTGGACCTCGACCGAGGCACTGGTCAGCGAATCGATTCCGCGGCGCCTGGCCGTGATCGGTTCGTCGGTGGTGGCATTGGAACTGGCGCAGGCGTTTGCGCGACTGGGCAGCAAAGTGACGATTTTGGCACGCCACACGCTGTTCTTCCGCGAAGACCCGGCCATCGGCGAGGCCGTCACGGCGGCATTCCGCGCCGAGGGTATCGACGTGCTGGTGGACACTCAAGCCGACCACGTTGCCCATACCGCCGATGAATTCGTGCTTGCCACCGAACGCGGCGAGCTGCGCGTCGACAAGCTGCTGGTGGCCACCGGCCGGGCACACAACACGGGCAGCCTGGCGCTGGAAGCGGCAGGGGTAGCGGTCGACTCGCATGGCGCCATCGTCATCGACAAGGGAATGCGCACCAGTGGCGCCGATATCTATGCCGCCGGCGACTGCACCGACCAGCCGCAATTTGTTTATGTAGCCGCCGCCGCCGGCAGCCGCGCAGCGATCAACATGACCGGCGGCGACGCCGTGCTCGATCTGACCGCCATGCCGGCGGTGGTGTTCACCGATCCGCAGGTCGCCACGGTCGGCTACAGCGAGGCGGAAGCGCATCGCGCCGGCCTCGAAACCGACAGTCGCACCCTCTCGCTCGACAACGTGCCACGCGCGCTCGCGAACTTCGACACGCGCGGCTTCATCAAGCTGGTCGCCGAGGCGGGCTCCGGCCGGCTGCTCGGCGTGCAGGCAGTGGCCCCGGAAGCGGGCGAACTGATCCAGACGGCGGTGCTCGCCCTGCGCAACCGCATGACGGTGCAGGAACTGGCCGACCAGTTGTTTCCCTATCTGACGATGGTCGAGGGGCTGAAGCTCGCGGCGCAGACCTTCAGCAAGGACGTGAAGCAGCTTTCGTGCTGCGCGGCATGACCGTGAATTTGTTCGATCCGAACCCGACAGGGGCGTGGCAATGAACAGAGTCACATTCAAAATGGGCGGCTTCAAGACCGCCATCGCCCCATGACCGAGTCCCTCGTCGCAGCCGTCCTGTTGCCGATCGGGCTCGGCCTGTTCGGCTTCATCGAGCCATGCACCATCGGATCGACCCTGGTCTTCGTCAAGGTGATGGAGGGCCGGCCGGTCGCAGTCAAGCTCTGGCAGGTCGGCGTGTTCACCGCGACGCGCGCCCTGTTCATCGGGACGCTCGGCGCCGTCGCGGTGCTCGCCGGTTCGGCCTTCATCGACTTTCAGAAGGCCATGTGGATCGGGCTCGGCGCGCTCTACGTCGCGCTCGGGCTGCTGTACCTCGCGAATCGGTCCGGTTACGTCACGACCACGCTCGGCCCGAGCCTGACGCGCCTGGGCGATTTGCGCGGCCCGGCGCTGCTCGGGCTGCTCTTCGGCTTGAACATTCCCGCCTGCGCGGCGCCGCTGCTGTTCGCCCTGCTTGGCGCCGCGGCCGGGGGCGGCGCTTCGGGGGCCACGCTCATGAACGGTTTCGGGTCGCTCGCGCTGTTCGGACTGGCCTTGTCGCTGCCACTGGCGGTCGTCGTGCTGATCCCCGCCGCGCGGGGGGCGCTCGACCGGCTGGCCGGACTCAGCGGGCGCGCGCCGCGCTGGACCGGAATCGTGCTGATCGCCCTCGGCGCCTGGTCGATCGGCTTCGGGCTGTTCGTGACGCCGCAGCCCTGAGGGGCGAGTGGCAGAGGGGCACTGTGATGTGGTACGCGCACGCGGAATCCTGGTCGTTCGTCATCCGGCGGTATCTGCCGCGCCTGGCGCTCCTCAGCGCGGCGTGGGAGATCGCGCAGTTGCCGCTCTACACCCTGTGGGCGGATCCGCGCCTGGAGTGGATCGCTTTCGCGGTCGTGCATTGCACCGCGGGCGACGCCATGATCGGAACGGCGGCGCTGTTCGTCGCCCTGATTTTGAGCAGGGCCGGCCATCCGGCCAACTGGCCGGGAACGAAAATCTTCGCATGGGTGGTTTTTCTCGCGCTCGCCTACACGCTGGCAAGCGAGCGAATCAATCTGATCCAGGGGAATTGGGCGTACTCGGACTGGATGCCGGTGCTGCCTTGGGTCGAGGTGGGTCTGGCGCCGCTGCTGCAGTGGATCGTCGTGCCGCTGGCGGCATGGCGGTGGGCCAATCGGCCGCGCCGGTCATTGCCGTAGCGGAGGCAGCTGGCGAGGAGGTATGCGACTTGTATTTCCTTCATGCTAGAGTTGGGCCTCCCGACAGGAGGCATCCATGCAACCGCCGCTGATACTTTCCGCTCAGGAACTTTGCCGCCTCGTCCAGGAGGCGCGCGAGCATACGCTCAAGCTCGTTTCCGATCTTTACGACGAACAGCTCAGTGTGCCGCTGCTGGAGGCGGTGAACCCCTTCCGCTGGGAACTGGGCCATGTCGCCTTCTTCTACGACGTCTTCCTGCTGCCGGCGCTGGGCGAACGGCAGTTCCTGCTCGACGGCGCCGAGAAGCTCTACGATTCGTTCAAGGTCGATCACGACGACCGCTGGGGGCTGCCGCTGCCCTCGCGGCAGGAGACGCTCGGCTACTTGTCGCGCGTGCTGGAGCGCGTGCTGGCGCGCCTCGAGGCGGCCGGCAGCGACCCGAAGGTCACCTACCTGACGCAGCTCGCCGTCATCCACGAGGACATGCATGCCGAGGCGTTCACCTACATGCGCCAGACCCTCGGCTACGCCGCGCCGCCGCTCGGCGAGGCGCCGCGGGAGATTGGCGGCGGCGCGCTGCCGGGCGACGTCGACATCCCCGGCGGGACCTTCCGGCTCGGCGCGGAGCCCGGGCCGTACTTCACCTTCGACAACGAGAAGTGGGCGCATGCCGTCGAGGTCGCGCCGTTTCGCATCGCGCGCGCGCCGGTCACCAACGCCGAGTACGCCCGCTTCGTCGAGGACGGCGGCTACCGCCGGCCGGAACTGTGGAGCCACCAGGGCTGGCTGTGGCGCACCCGGGCGGGCGCGCAGCAACCCGTCTGTTGGGCGCGCACCGGCGACGGCTGGCTGCGGCGGCACTACGACCGCTACGTCGCGCTGGAGCCCCACCATCCGGTGGTGCATGTCGGCTGGTTCGAGGCCGAAGCCTTCTGCGCCTGGGCGAAGCGGCGCCTGCCGAGCGAAGCCGAGTGGGAGATGGCAGCATCGGCCGCCTCGGCCGAGCCGGGCGGGCGCAAGCGGCGCTACCCGTGGGGCGACGATCCCCCGTCGCCCGAGCGCGCCAACCTCGACGGGCGCCTTGCCGGCTGCGTCGATGTCGGCGCATTCCCCGAGGGCGACAGCGCCTGCGGCTGCCGCCAGATGATCGGCAACGTGTGGGAATGGACCGCCTCGGCGTTCTTCCCGTTTCCCGGCTATGTCGTCGATGCGCCGTACCGCGAGTACTCTGCGCCCTGGTTCGGCTACCGCAAGGTGCTCAAGGGGGGCGCCTGGGCGACGCGCTCGCGCTTCGCCTGGAACACCCTGCGCAACTTCTTTCCGCCCCATCGCCGCGACGTCTTCGCCGGCTTCCGCACCTGCGCGCCCTGAGACATGACCGGCCGAAAAACGAAACGGACGGTCCGCTGCGCGGACGGCGGGCCGGCGGCTGGCAAGCCGAGCCTGCCCGGCCAGGCCGTGCTGGTGATGCAAGGCGGCGGCGCGCTCGGCGCCTTCCAGGCCGGCGTCTATGAAGCCCTGCACGAGGCGGGCATCGAGCCGGACTGGGTGGTGGGCACTTCCATCGGCGCCATCAACGGCGCGCTGATTGCCGGCAACCCGCCGCAGGAGCGGTTGCCGCGCCTGCGGGAATTCTGGGAAAGGGTGGCCGGCGGTACTGCCTCGGCCGCGCACTGGAGCGCGTTCGGCATGGGCAACCTGATGCACAACCTGGGCGCGGTCACGCACGGAATTCCAGGCTTCTTTACGCCCAATGCGAGCTCATGGTTCGGTGCGCACACGCCAGTAGGGATAGGCAGCGCCTCGTACTACAGCACCGCCCCGCTGCGGCGCACACTTGGCGAACTGGTGGATTTCGGCCGCATGGCCAGGGGCGGAACCCGCCTGACATTGGGCGCCGTCAATGTGAATTCGGGCCGCATGCGCTATTTCGACAGCCGCGACGAGGCGGTCGGAATCGATCACGTCATGGCCTCCGGAGCCTTGCCGCCGGCGTTTCCGGCAGTGGTAATCGACGGCGAACCGTACTGGGATGGCGGCATTTATTCCAATACGCCGATCGAAGTCGTGATGGACGACAAGCCGCGCCGCGATTCGGTGATCTTTGCCGCCCAGCTTTGGCAGCAGGAAGATGCGGAGCCGCAGACGATTCGGCACGTTATGGCACGTCTCAAGGACATCCAGTATTCAAGCCGGGCGGCAAGCCATATTGTGCGACAGCAGCAGATTCACCACCTGCGCCACGTCGTGCGCGAGCTTGGCCGCCTGATGCCGGCAAGTGCGCGCACCACGCCCGAGGTCAAGGAGTTGCTCGGCTGGGGCTGCGGCACGGCGATGCACGTCCTGCCCTTGCAGGCGCCCCTGCTGGACGGCGACGATCACACCAAGGACATCGATTTCACGCCGGCCGGCATCCATGCCCGCTGGTCGGCGGGACGGGAGCTGACGCGCCGCCGGCTCGCCGAGGCGCCCTGGCGCGGCGCGGCCGACCCCGGGGCCGGCATCCTGGTGCACGATTGACGGCCCGGCGGCGAACCTGAGGGGAACATTTTTCCGATGACACGCTACGACTATGATTTCTTCGTGATCGGCGGCGGTTCCGGCGGCGTGCGCGCCGCGCGGGTGGCCGCCGGCCTGGGCGCCCGCGTGGCGATCGCCGAAAACCACCGCTACGGCGGCACCTGCGTGATCCGCGGCTGCGTGCCGAAGAAGCTGCTGGTGTATGCCGCCCGCTTCGCCGACGATTTCGCCGATGCGGCGGGCTTCGGCTGGCGCGTGGGGGACAGCGCATTTTCCTGGCCGGCGCTGATCGCGGCCAAGGACCGGGAGATCGCGCGCCTGAGCGGCCTCTATCGGGACACGCGGTGGAACTCGGCGGCGAGCGCATCACCGCGGAACACATCCTGGTCGCCACCGGCGGCAGGCCGTTCCGCCCCGGCCTGCCCGGCATCGAGCACGCCATCACATCGGACGAGGCCTTCGACCTGCCGGCGCTGCCGCGCCGCGTGCTCATCGTCGGCGGCGGCTACATCGCCGTCGAGTTCGCCGGAATTTTCCACGGCCTCGGCGCCGAGGTCGCTCTGTCCTACCGCGGCGAAGAGATCCTGCGCGGCTTCGACGACGACGTGCGCCGCCACCTGCACGCCGAAATGGCGCGGGGGGGATCGACATATGGCTGCGCAGCGAGGTGCGCGGCATCGCGCGCCTTCCCGACGGCGCCCTGAAAGTCAGTCTCGCCGGGACGGCGAGCGGCGAGGCGGTGTTCGATAGGGTGATGATGGCCACCGGCCGGGTGCCCAATACCGACGGCCTGGGGCTGGAGGCGGCCGGCGTCGCCCTTGGCCGCCACGGTGGCATCGCGGTCGACGACTACCAGCAGACCAGCGTGCCGGGCATTTACGCCGTGGGGGACGTCACCCAGCGCGTCGCGCTGACGCCGGCGGCGATCAGGGAGGGCGCTGCGCTGGCGAATTCGCTGTTCGGCGGCGCCCGGGTCAAGGCGGACCTGGACCATGTGCCGACGGCGGTGTTCAGCCAGCCTCCCGTCGGCACGGTCGGCCTGAGCGAGGCGGCGGCGCTCGAGCGCTGCGGCGAGGTGGATGTCTATCGGGCGGCGTTCCGGCCGATGCGCGGCACGCTTTCCGGGCGCAAGGGACAAACATTGGTGAAACTGGTGGTCGACAGCGCGACGCAGCGCGTGCTCGGCGCGCACATGGTCGGCGCCGACGCACCGGAGATCGTCCAGGGCCTGGCGATCGCGATCCGGCTGGGCGCCGCCAAGGCGGATTTCGACGCCACGCTGGGCATCCATCCGACCGCCGCCGAGGAGTTCGTCACCCTGCGCGAGAAGACCACGGTGCGCAGGCAGGCATGACGCCGGTCCGGCCGCAGGCCGGCATATCCCAAAGCATTTGTTGCGCGCGGCGCGCCTACAGGCTGAAGCTGCCGCGCCAGGCGCCGCCGGCGAAGTCGAGGCTGACCTTTTTCGGGGCGATTTTCCCGACCGCCGCGGTATGCAGCTCCATTTCCGGCTGGCGGCCGAGGCGCTCGGCGACCTCGAAGCTGCAGGCGGTCGAGGTTACCGGGCGGAAGTAGAGGAGCAGCTTGTCGTTCGCGGCCACGGCCGGCTTGTCTCGGGAATCTTCGCGAAAGTGCACGAACTTCTTCACCAGGCAGGAAAAATAAAGTTCCAGTTCGACGAACAGCGGACGGGGGCGTCGTTCGAGCTCGTCCGCGGCAGCCTGCGTCCACTCGATCGAAACATCCCTGCCGTTGATGACGACGCTGGCCGTCAGTTGATTGTGCGGCATGAGCATTCCTCGCTTTCGAAGCCGGCCGAATCCGGCGCCCCGACACAGGGCAACCGGCGCATCTGCATATTAGTCTGCCCACGCGCCGGTTTCTTACGTTTTGTCGGCCGGAGCTGTAAGTTCCCCGTGCTGTCCGAGACTAATCATGCAGACGGGTCGTCGCGGCGGTTTGCCGCAAAAAACAAAAAAAGGGAGTGAGCAATGCTGCGCAAACTGCTGGTGTTGACCGCGATCGGTCTGGTTGTCGCGTTCTATTTCGTCCTCGACCTCGGGCAATACTTCAATCTCGACGCGCTCAAGTCGCAGCAGGCCGCCATCGACGGCTATCGCGACGCCCACCCCTGGCTCGCCGCCGCGCTCTATTTCGCGCTGTATGTCCTGATGGCGCTCCTTTCGCTGCCCGGCGCGGCGCTGATGACGCTGGCCGGCGGGGCGGTGTTCGGCCTGTGGTGGGGCTCGCTGCTCGCCTCGTTCGCCTCCAGCGCCGGCGCGCTGCTCGCCTTCCTTGTGGCGCGCTTCCTGCTGCGCGGCTGGGTGACGCAGCGCTTCGGCCAGCGCCTGGCGACCATCGACGAAGGCGTCCGCCGCGAGGGGGCGTTCTACCTCTTCGCCCTGCGCCTGGTGCCGGTCTTCCCCTTCTTCCTCATCAACCTGCTGTTCGGGCTGACCGCGATGAAGGCGCACACTTTCTACTGGGTGAGCCAGCTCGGCATGCTGGCCGGCACGGTGGTGTACGTCAACGCCGGCACGCAACTGGCCCGCCTCGAGTCGCTCTCCGGCATCGCTTCGCCGGCACTGCTCGGCTCCTTTGCCCTGCTCGGCGTGTTCCCCTTGATCGCGCGCAAGATCGTCGGCGCGGCCCGCGCGAAGAAGGTGTATGCGCCCTGGAAGAGGCCCGCCCGCTTCGACCGCAACCTCGTCGTCATCGGCGGCGGCAGCGCCGCGCCGGCGATTTCGGCTGCCGTCCTGTGGCGGCTGACTTTTCCTTTGCCGAGGTGATGGAGCGCGTGCAACGGGTCGTGCGCGCGGTGGAGCCGCACGACTCGGTCGAGCGCTACACCGGGCTGGGCGTCGAGGTGATCGAGGACGCGGCGAAGATCGTCTCGCCCTGGGAGGTGGAGGTGACGCGCAACGGCGGCGGCTGCGAGCGGTTGACGACGCGCAGCATCGTCATCGCGGCAGGCGCGCGCCCGTTCGTGCCGCCGATACCGGGCATCGAGGAAACCGGCTATTTGACTTCCGATACGGTATGGAATCTGCGCGAGCTGCCGCGGCGCCTGGTGGTGCTCGGCGGCGGCCCCATCGGCTCGGAACTCACGCAGGCCTTCGCCCGCTTCGGCGCGAAAGTGACCCAGGTCGAGATGGCGCCGCGCATCCTGATCCGCGAAGACGCCGAGGTGTCGGAGATCGTGACGCGGCGCTTCCGCGAGGAAGGCATCGACGTCCTGGTCAACCACAAGGCCAAGCAGTTCCTGATCGAGAACGGGGAGAAGGTTCTCGTCGCCGAGCACGATGGCCGCGACGTGCGCATCCCCTTTGATGCCGTGCTGGTGGCTGTCGGCCGCGTCGCCAACCTGAAGGGCTACGGCCTCGAGGAACTGGACATCCCGGCCGGGCGCACCGTGGACACCAACGAGTACCTGCAGACGCGCTACCCGAACATCTACGCGGCGGGCGATGTCGCCGGGCCCTTCCAGTTCACGCATACCGTCGCCCACCAGGCCTGGTATGCGGCGGTGAACGCGCTGTTCGATCCGTTCAGGAAGTTCAAGGCGGACTACGCGGTGATTCCCTGGGCCACCTTCATCGAGCCGGAGGTCGCCCGCGTCGGCCTCAACAAGATACTCGGCACCATCCACATCTACCCGACGCTGGCGGAAGCCAACAAGTATGTTGCCGGCGTATGGAAGAAGGCGCACGCGCCGCAAAGACTGCTGGCCTGGGTGGAACGCTTTCATGCCTGGAGGCGCGGATGAGAGGCGCGCTCGCCGTGGCGTGGGGACTGACTTTCTCCTGCGCCCTCTTCGCCGCGTCCGCGCGGGCCTTCGATCACGGCCACGCCGCCTGGAGCGCGCTGCTCGCCGGACATGTGGCGGTATCGACCGGCGGCAACGCCAGCGCCGTGAAATACGCTGCCCTGCAGGCGGACAGGGCAGCGCTCAAGCGCTATCTGGACAGCCTCTCCGCCGTTGCGCAAACCGAGTACGCAAGCTGGACGAAGCCGCAGCGCCTGGCCTTCCTGATCAACGCCTACAACGCCTTCACCGTCGAACTGGTGCTGACGAAATATCCCGACCTCGCCTCGATCAAGGAACTGGGCAGCCTCTTCCAGTCGCCCTGGAAGAAAAAGTTCTTCACGCTCCTCGGACAGGCGCGCAGTCTCGACGACATCGAGCACGGCATGATCCGGGCGCCGGACGCCTTCGACGAGCCGCGCATCCACGTCGCCCTGGTCTGCGCCTCCATTGGCTGCCCGATGCTGCGACCGGAGGCCTATGTCGCCGCACGGCTCGAGGCGCAGCTCGAGGACGGCCTGCGCCGCTTCCTGTCGGACGCTTCGCGCAACCGCTTCGAGGCCGCGGACGGGCGGCTGCGGGTCTCGAAGCTGTTCGACTGGTACGGCAGGGACTTCGAGCAGGGACACGGGGGATTCGATTCCCTGAAATCGACCTTCGCCCGCTACGCCGGGCAGCTCTCGTCCGACGCGGCAGGCCGCGCCCGCCTGCGCGCCGGCGACTACATGCTGGAGTTTCTCGACTATGACTGGCGGCTGAACGACGCCGACCGCGCGGGTGGATAGCCCGTCGTCGCGAGGGGTGCGGCTGTAAGAAACCGCACTGTACCGGGGACTAACTCATCGAAACACCATGGAACGGAGACCGGCACGATGCCGCGCCGTCGATTCCGTCAAGTCGTACCGCAAGCGAGGACCCTCATGAAGACGAAGCCTGCCCGAACCCTTTGGCTTTCCACGCAGGACCAGGCGCTGCGCGCGCTGTTGCGGGCGGCCCTGGCCTCCCAGGAGATCACCCCGCTGGAAATCCCGCCCGAGAGCCTGCTTTCCGGCGGAATCCGCAATGGTGCGGCCATGCCCTCGGAGGGCAGCGCCTTGCTGATCGATCTGGCCTGGGCGGTCGCCGATGCGCATGGCTCGGCCGAAGTCATCCGTCGCGCCCGGTCCCTGCCCTGGCAGCCCGCCGTGCTGTCGATCTCGCCCTTCGCAAGGGCGTGCAGGAGCAACGAGAAGGAATGGGCGCGACTGCTGACCGGGCACGACATGCTCGCCCGGCCGGACATTTCCTTGCGTGAATCCATCGTCGGATTCCTTGCGGCAGCACTTCCGGCAACCGGCGCGGCGAAGTTGGATTCGGGTCGTCTGGAAACCCATCTGCGCGTGCTGGTCGGACCCGCCCTGAGCGAAGCGCCGGAGGCGTTGATCCGGCGCGCAACCGGCGGGTCTTCGCTGGATTTGGCGGCAGCACTGGCTTCAGGCGCCGAAGTGACCGATCGCAGATATCGGCTGAAGAAGTATCCCGAGTGCTTTGTCGGCGCCGAGGCCGTGGGCTGGATGTGCAAGCGCTACCGCCTCGGCCGCGACGATGCGGTGTCGCTGGGTGACGCGCTGATCCGCGCGGGCCATGTTCATCATGTCGTCAAGGAACAGCCTTTTCGCGACGGGGAATTCTTCTATCGCGTGGCCCTGCCGGGCAGGTTCGACGCGGTCCCGATCGCTGAGGCCGTTGCCTGCCTGCGCGACACGAAGGGGCTCGTGGCAGATCGAACCTGGCGCGGCGCCGCCTTTCCGCGATGCATGGTGGGGGCCGAGGCCGTTGACGCACTGGCCGGACATTTCCGCCTGACGCGTGCGGAGGCCACAACGCTCGGCCAGAGCCTGGCCGATCTCGGTTTGCTTCGCCATGTTGCCGACGAGCATCCTTTCGTGGACGGCCATCTTTACTATCGGATAGTTTCCGGACCGAGCGCGCGCAAGCCGGGAGTTGTCGCAGCCTCCGCGGTCAGGGCAGGCTGAACCGGCCTGGCCATGAGTCCCGCGAACCCTGAAGCGGCGGATCGCGTCGGCGTTGCCATCCTCGCCAAGGCGCCGATAGCGGGCCTGGCCAAGACGCGCCTGATTCCCCGGCTGGGCGCGGAAGGGGCCGCCCGCCTGCAAAACTGGCTGCTGCAAAGAACTGTGGCGACGGCCCTCGTGGCGGATGTCGGCCCGGTCAGCCTGTGGTGCGCCCCGGACATGCAGCATCCGGAATTTCGTCTGTGCCGCGCCTTCGGCACGGTGAGCCTGCATCGGCAACCGGAAGGCGATCTGGGCGTTCGCATGCTGGCGGCGCTCGAAGACCGGACGCAACCGACCCTCGTCATCGGAACCGATTGTCCGGCGCTTTCACCCGAGCGGCTGCGCCGGGCGGCCGAATGCCTGCGCGGCGGCGACGATGCGGTCGTGCTGCCGGCCGAGGACGGCGGCTATGTCCTGATAGGCCTGCGCGAAGCGGCGGCCGTGCCGTTCATGGGTATCGAATGGGGCGGCCGGCACGTCATGCAACAGACGCGGCGCCGACTCGGGGAAATGGGCTGGCGCTGGTCCGAACCGGCGACGCTATGGGATGTGGACCATCCTCACGATTTCGACCGCCTGGCGGAGTCGTTTCCCGATGTTCAGGCATGGCTTCGGGAGGCTACATGAAGCGGCGGCTGCTGGCTGGCGCCGGGGCGCCATGCGCGCGCGGCGATCGCCTCCCGGAGGGGCTTTTCCGCCGCCGGCGGCTGGGTGTGGCGGGGGAAAGACAGGATCGACCGCCGCCTCCCGAAACGATACGATCCGGCTTGAGGAGGCAAACCATGAGCTTGCAGAAGTCGTTGACCGCCTGTTTGGGCAGGGCGCTTGCCGTCAGCGAGGAAAACCCGAGGCGCAACGCCTTGCGCCGCCGCCGGGGAGAGTACCGGCTTACCGTGGGAGGGCAATCATGCTGAACTGCAAGGAGGTCACCCGGCTTCTGTCGGAATCGCAGGAGCGCAGGCTGAGCGTCTACGAGCGCATGCAGTTGAGAATGCATCTGGCGATGTGCCGGGGCTGTTCGAATTTCGAGAAACAGATGAACTTCATCCGCGAAGCCTGCCGACGCTACACGACAAGGTTAGGCGAGGGCGATCCGCCGGACGGCGCCGGCTGAAGCGCCGCGCCCGGAACGGTGACGGGTGCGGGAAAATTAATCGCCCGATGTAATAAAGCGTCTTCCAGTGCGACAAAGGGGCGCTGGTCGGGAATTCCGGCCGCAAGAGCAGGAACCCAACCCCAACTTTGTTCAAGGAGACTGACATGAAAACCATCGCCAAACTGCTTGCCGTGCTGGCTGCCGCTTCTTCCCTGTTTGCCGCTTCGGCTGTTCAGGCCGCGGACGGCGCGCAGGCCCAGGAAAGGATCAACCCGCACGCCGCGCTGCCCTTCTACGGCTACGACCACCTGCGTTGAACCTGGAAGGCAGGAAAAACGCCCGCCGGATCCCTCCGGCGGGCGTTTTTATTGGGTGCGCCAGGCATGGCGCGTAGCGCCGTGACTGGCGCTGTTGGACTCGCTGTGGTGGCGGGAAAGACGACTTGGAGGTGGAAGTCCTCTACACACCC
>JGI24123J20310_1000477_pt1 | contig 25761 bp, 28 predicted proteins | sample SubbioCR12Aug_5A_FD_20310 | JGI IMG/M metagenome (IMG submission 20310)
AGATCCGAACGTGCTTCGACGGCATCCCAAGCAAATAATGCGGCCGCTATCTGAGTCATAAAATACCTATAATTAGCATAATTATCAATAGGTTAATTATAACATAAACCCCCATTGCATAGCCTGTCAATCTTGGGGTGAAAATCCGAAAAAAACCGTGATCGTATCTCTCAACCCCGCATTATTCCGTTACAATTTGGGGTAAACGATTTTTAGGGCGCGCTATAGGCTAAGTAAGTCAAGGGCTACAGAGCAGCGCTATTGGCTCTAATCCTGACCATTAAACTTAAAAAAGGAATTCGTATTTGGAAGTTGAAGTTTGACAATATAAAAAAAATTATGCCTTGTTTATGTCAATGAAAAGCGAATTTAAATCCTGACCATATAGTATCTTGACATACTGCATGACTGACATTCCAACCGCAATTTTTCGAGACATTCGTAGGCAGAAATCGGCCATAACCGGCCACTGAGGATGACGGCGAAATTTTTCATCCTTAAGTCCGGCGAATGGCAGCTTTTGGGCAAGCAACCTTGCTTCCTCTTTGACTCGACCCGGCCATTATGTGAAGTTTCCTTTTATGCACATTGTCTTGGTTTCTCATAGTTGACGCTAGGTATATAGCGGATTGAGCAAGGCAGCCAGATAAAAAGCTGATCATAATTTTTGCAAACTGCTGGAGTCGATTTTCTGTAGTTCCATTCAGAAACTAACCCTCAGTACTACAGATAGCTTTTTCTACTTAAATATTGCTTCCAACATGGAAACAATCACGCGGAATTTATCCATGATGTCGATAAAAAGTGAGAATTCGATACGTCTGATGACATCGACTGGAATAATCGCTGATATTGCTCCCTTTGGGTGTATTTGATAGCTTGTTTTAAATCATGGAAATTATGCAAAGCTTTACATAACGGCCAAAACCGGACATTTATTTTGTCCTTTTTCATGTAAGACGTTGTCGAATATTTGTCGGTATAGAACCTCTAAAATGCTATAAATAATCATCACTTTATATTTATGATGATCTAGGAGCCTGTCCGAGAACACAGAACCCAGAGCAGTCACTAATGAATGCCGAAAAACATTTTTATTTTTTCCGGCAATCCGACTTGAAATCGCTGCGATTTTGTTCAATTTAGGGTCTATGAGTCGCTATTTGGGGGTGTTTTTCCTCATATTGCCGGTTGAATGACGCAATTTTCAAATTCCGGGCGGATTAACCCCGTCAAAATGGCCTTGGCGATTTTTTTGAAGTTGTGGGCGGCGCAGATGATGGAAAATTCACCGGCGACTTTTTCTTTGCCTCGCACACTGAAACCGCGGAAGCCATTGTTTTTGATTTGCCCAAACACCGGCTCGACGATGACTTTGCGTTGCTTGTAAATCGCTTGGGCGGCGGTTGTCTGCATTTTGCGGTTCATGTCAAGCCGCAAGGTTTCTTGGTCATCAGTACTGATGGTGCGGGCTTGGCCGGTTTGGGATTGGCAACAGCGCGGTTTGAATGGGCATTCGCCGCATACGTCAGCGCAACCTTGGTAAACCCGGCTGCCGTCCTTGGCTTCGCTGATCATGGGTAAGATTTGCCCGTTGGGACAGGTGTAAGTGTTGCTGGTTTCGTCGTAAGTAAAGTCGGCCTTGACCAGCTTGCGCTCCGAGGCATCCAGTGGGATTTTGTGGGTTTTTTCGCCTTTGTCGGTGGCGATGTAGGCGTCTACCTCGGCCTGTTCCAGGGCTTGCAGGTTGTTGGCCGAGAAGTAACCGTTGTCCGCGCTGAGGTGATCGGGCAGTCGGCCGGCGGCATCTTGCAGGGCTTGCAGGGCTGGCTCGACATCCTGCTTATCGTTGGCGTGCTGGCTGATGTGTTGACCGACGATGATTTGATGCTCGGCATCGACGCTGATCTGACCATTGTAGGCGTAGTCGAACTGACCTTTCTTGCCCATGATGCGGGCTTCGGTGTCGGCAAAGCTGATTTGCTTGCTGTCTTCGATGGCCTTGCCGGGGTTGAGTGCCGCCTCACGGGCTTCGAGCGCTTGTTTGGCGGCCTTGATTTTGGCCAGTCGGTCTTGCTTGAACTGCAAGTCTTCCGGGAGTTCGTAGCCGGTTTTGTCGCGATAGGTCTGATCTTCTTCCTGGTCGCAGCGGCTGGCTTGTTCGATCAAGGCCTCGATTTCAGCGCACAGCGCCTGCTCCTTTTCTTTCAAACGGCCATAGCTCATCGCCTTGTGTTTGGAGGTATCGGCCTTGAATTTGGAGCCGTCCAGGCTGATATGGCCCAACGATGCCAGCTTCAATTCCATCGCCAGCTTCACGGTTTGCTTGAAGCAGTCTTGAAAAAACACACCGTGGTTTTTGCGAAAATCGCTCAACACACGAAAATTCGGGCAGTTCATCTGGGCGATGAACATGAAGGACAAATCTTCCCGGCAGCGGCGCTCGATTTGCCGGGAGCTGAAGACGCCGCGACTGTAAGCGTAGATCAGGATGGAAACCATCTGTTTGGGATGATAGGCGTGCTGGCCCTTGGCGCTATAGAGGTTTTCAACGCGGGCGGTGTCCAGTTGCTCGAAGAGTTCGGCGTAGAGGTAGCATTCATGAGCTTGCGGCAACAGATCGAAGATATTGCTGGGAAAAAGCTGGTGCTGATGGAATTCAATCGGGTGGGATTTAAAGGGGATGGACATAAGCTTTCCAGGCTGAATTTTGGACGCAATTATACCATAGGCTATTGTTATGCTTTTTCAGATTTGTGCATGTGACCGACTGCAGCGAGCTATCCGCAGGAATGCTGGTGAGTTGGCTGTTCTCGGACAGGCTCCTAGTAGCCATGGTGCTTTGCGCTCTAGACCGTTCGCGCCAATCCCGGAAGAGGCGTCAACGGTCTACAAAACAAAGACGGGAGCAAGTAGCCAATTTATTCACGGTAAGACTTAATCGCGTTTCTGACGCTTGCCAGTTCAAAACCGTATTTTCTTTTTAATTGCCCTAATTTTTCCTCTTTAGAAACAGTGTCAGGCAAACCCAGTTTTGACAGCACGTAGTCTGCAGGCACACCGGAAGCTTGTTCGAGCTCCCGCAAAGTCATAGCCCCATAGATATCCAGATTCTCAGAATGAGCGCCTTGCCGGACGTGGCTATCTGAATTTTCAACCGGAACAAGCAAGGGAGCCACACCAATTGCGACCAGTGTGAGAATGCCCACCACACCCAAGCCCAATCGCAAACCTGAGCTTTCTGATGCACGCCCCGAAAAGACACCGGCTATCCAGCGCCAATGGACTATCAAATGAAGTGCCAGTACGGAAAAAAATACGACTGAAATCCAGAAGTGAACAGTCCCCCACTCATGCCGGTCGAGTCCCATTAGCGTGCTAGTCCGCCCACTACCCGGCGGCAACAGATAACGCAACAACACACCGGTAGTGGTCAGAAAAACAAAGCCTGCAAAAGCTATGATATCGATCAAATAATTTATTCGCGTTTGTTTCATGGCAGAATTTTTAGAAAAAAGGGTGACTCCTGATTTTAGAATACAAGCTACGCTAGAGCATTTTTAAGTTTGTAAGTACATTTCATCCAGCAATTTCCAGTTTGATGACAAAAAGCTTCCTGATTATAAGGATGCGTCCATCAAGTCCCCATGGATGGGTTTACGGGGTTCTTGGCAAGACTTACAACATTCAAACGGGAAACGCATCACTTGCAGTGATTAAGATGAAAATAAGCCGGAAGGGTTTGCAAGCGTTTATCTTCCAAAGCCTTGCCGACGGTAAAATGATAAATACTTTGAAAACGGCTGCCGCTTATACCCAATACCTCATGAACCGCATCGTCAAAAAAGCACCCAATACCGGTCCCGCGCATGCCGATAGCTTCAGCTTCAAGATACAAAGCCTGACCGATCAGGCCGCTTTCCCAAAACAGGCGGCGGTAGCGCCAGGGTTCATTCTCCAAATCGTCGCCGAATTCGGCCACCATCGCCAGACTAAACGCGCCATCTGAAGCTATCCCCTGATGACACGACAATGTTTTTGCTGCCTTTCTGCAATCGGCGCGTAACAAACAGTAAAGATCCATCTGCTCGGGAGTCCCATCTACAGGTTCCCAGATAAACGCATCCTGCATCATTTCTTTCAGCGTCATCAGACATTCCGGCTCACGCGGTAAAGCATAGACCCCCGGCGGCAATCCTTCGACCCGGTGTACAAACAGAAACAAATGAATTTTTGGAGACCAGGGCCAAAGATCAAAAGGCATTGGCCTGCAAGGCATCAGCGCCTGCAAAAGCTGAAAGAAATCAACCCGAGATATTGAGGTTTGTGCATCAAATTGCTGCGCGCTTCTTCGCTGGCGAATAATGTCGACCGCCGGTTGCGATGAAGGCTTTAAGACAAGACGATGATCGGACGTTCGAAATTCGCAGTGTTCAGATGTGCTGGGTTTTAGAGTTGCTAGAGCCGCTTCATCGACAACAGGCCATTGATAATGGTGATAATGGCTTAAGCGATTAGCTTTGCCAAACCAGTGATCAACAGCCAAATCGGCCAGATCTCCCGGATCCATAACGGTGACGGATTCCAATGCGCCGGTGTGAATCCGGCACAACACATCAGGAGACTCGGTTTCCTTGGGAAAAAAATCCTGCTCTCTGTCCAAACCCAATAAGCCTGAAATAGTGACATCGCTTACTTCGGCGAGTATTTCTACCGACCAGCCTTGAATCGCAGCCGCATAGCGTAAAGCAGCCAGGGCGTGGCCGATGTCATGCTGACAATAGCGAAAAGCCCGCTCGCCATATTTCCACGCTTCACGCCAGTGAATGGAAGACAAACCGATCAATAGTCCCTGAAATTCTGGCGAAGTGTTCCATTCACCGCGTTTTTCAAGAACATGATCGTGACTCAGATAATGATAAAGGCCAGCGGGCAAATCCTCAGTAGCCGTGTTGATCAGATAAGCTTCGGTGGGATGGAGGTTGCCGCTGGATGGGTTACAGCGAAGCGCCCAGCGGTCGCCTCCGTATTGTTTCCAGGCTGAAAGACCGAAAGCCAACTCCAGCATCAATCCCAGACTTTGAAGACTGACTGCTTGAGCCTCGATTTTTTCACCTTGCTGCAACAGACTAAAAGCAGGTGTCTGACCGTGCTCCACCAAAGGGAGTTGAAATCGTGTGCTGCCTTCAAACCGTCTAAATGGATCCGGTTGATCGGCCCAATCCAAAGTCCCAGGCCCTTGAGCATAACGATCGAGAAAATGTTTGGTTCGCTGATGGTATTTTAAAATGCTTATCGGCTGTTGAGTAGCCATGGTGATATCGCTCCGGTAATGCCTACTCTTGTCACATCAAAGCATGAAGGTGCTCTGCGCCTGAGCCATTCTCCGCTTAAGCTGCTTTATTAAAAAGTCTTTTATAATTTTCCGCCGATTGCCGGGCCACCGTTTCCAGCGATTCGTTTCTTAATTTGGCAATAAATTCGGCAACATGGCGCACATAAAGCGGATAGTTCGGCCGCCCTCTGTGCGGCGCAGGCGCCAGATAAGGTGAATCGGTTTCAATTAAATAACGGTCAGCTGGAATTTGTCTAGCCACTTCTTGAATGGCTTTTGCATTATTAAATGTCACAATCCCTGAAAACGAAATATAAAAATTCATCGCCATGGCTTCAACTGCAAATTCCCAGTCTTCAGTAAAACAATGAATCACGCCACCAACACGTTCAGCGCCCTCTTCTTTTAAGATCTTGAGGGTATCCTGTCTGGCTTCCCGGGTATGGATAATCAAGGGCTTGTCTATTGTTAATGCAACTTTGATATGCTCTCTCAAGCGTTGCTGTTGCCAGGTCAAATCGCCTTCGCTTCTAAAATAATCAAGCCCTGTTTCGCCGATGGCAACGACCCTGTCATCCTGAGCCAATTTCAAAAGTTGTTCTGCATCGGGCTCAACACCCTCTGTTGTATTCGGATGAGCCCCTACGCTTAAGGAAATTTGCGGATAATCGATAACCAGTTCCCGCATGGCCGGATAGGTTTCCAAATCAATGCTGATACAAAGCATGTGATCAATGCCTGCCTCGGTAGCTGCATTCATGAAGGTAGCAAAATTATTATCGTAAGGTGAAAGGTCTATCCGATCGAGGTGGCAATGCGAATCAATGAACATAATAAAGGATTGAATGGGGGTATTTTGCCGGATTCTGACAGCTAAAACCGCCATCAGAAACCGTAATAAGGAAAAAGTAAGGATCTGTTACGCTTACATGGTGTGGGTCGGGCGATCGGACTCCAGGGCTCCGGCCAGGTAGTTTTCAATTTTGCTTCTGGCAAGGCCGCCATCCTGATCACTGAATTGAACGCCTATGCCCGTCGTTCGGTAGCCTTCGGACCCCGCCGGAGTTTTCCAGATAATCTTGCCCGCAATCGGGATACGCTCAGTTTCTTCCATCAGATTCAGCAACATAAACACTTCCTGCCCCATCTCATATTCCCGGTTGGTAGGAATAAAAAGCCCGCCGTTCAGTACAAAGGGCATATAGGCGGAATAAAGTGCGTTTTTGTCCTTGATCGAAAGCGACAATATTCCTTGTCTTGGGTTCGTCGGTTCTGCCATGGTGTTATGGACTCCTGGTTACGTGGGACCAGTTGATTAAAATTTCTTCTAATAACAGCTGATTATTGAGCTGTTTTTCAAAACGTTCGCGGCTTAGCAGCAACAAATCGTACAGTGAATAAAGCTGGTTTAATTCTAGTGGCTGCTTAAATTCTTGCCAATGTACTTTTAAATCAGGATTGATCAAAGTGCTAACCGGCAACCCGAAACAACATTTAATCAAATCAATAACCCAGCTTGTCATCCAGAACTGCAACTTGCCCGTTGGTAGTTTGCTCCATTCTTCCGCTACCACGGTAGGCAATAACTGGTGTTTGCCAACGTTAAACCATTGCGTCAAACAGTTTTGTCTTTGTTCTATCGTACCGTCTTCTGCATAAGCGCTTGCAAGCAAAGGAGATCCCAACGCCAAACTGAGCAATAGGGCCGACTTGTTCTGCTCAATACCCTGAGTCGCCAGCCAAAGCCTCGCGGCGTCCGGTTCCGGCTTTATTAAGGTCATTTTTTGGCATCGACTGGCAATCGTGGCCGGTAATTGGGAAAGTCTCTCGGTAATCAACAGAATGATCGTTCTTTCTGTAGGTTCTTCCAAAAACTTTAAAAAGGCGTTGGCAGCCGCTCTATTCATCGCATCGGCTGGGTTAATGATCAGAACCCGGTAACCCTGGTACTGGGGCTTCAGTGATAGCGTCGGCATCAGTTCGCGTATTTGTCCGATTGTAATGGCTTTACCGGGTTCTTCCGGTTCCAGATATAACAAATCAGGATGCGTTTGCGCCTTAACCAGTAAGCATGAACTGCATTGACCACAGTGAATGCCGTTAGCCAAGGGCTGATTACAGAGCAATGAATAGGCGAACTGATTAACCAGCTGGTGTTTACCTAATCCACGCGGACCATTGACGATCAGTGCTTGAGGAATTCGCTTCTGTTGAAGATAGGCGGCTAATTGCTGCCAATAAGGCTCATGCCAGGGTAGCATTTGGCTATCAATGCTCATTGACAAAAAAATGTTTTATCAAACCGATGATATCATTTTGAACATCAACCAACGGTTGATCGGCTTTTATTATTTTTATCCTGGCGGGCTCCAATTCTGCCTGCAGCAAATACCCTCGCCTGACCCGGCCAAAAAAACTCAGCGTTTCATCTTCGATGCGATCAAGTTCACCCCGCTGCTTAGCGCGTTTAAGACCTGTCTCAGCGGGCGCATCCAGTAAAATCGTCAAGTCCGGCGTCAAACCCTGTTGAACAAAATGCTCCAGCCATTGAATAGTGCTGGCTCCCAAGTTTCGCCCGGCGCCCTGGTAAGCATAGGTCGCATCGGTAAATCGATCGCATAAGACCCAAGCACCCTCAGCTAATGCCGGTTCAATCACATGCCTGATATGCTGTGATCTGGCTGCAAACATCAGTAAAAGCTCTGCCTGCTCAGTAATGGTTTCCTTATGTTTGGTCAATAACAGACTGCGAATTTTTTCAGCCAGTTGCGTTCCGCCCGGTTCGCGCGAAACAATGACAGGAATATGGTGCTGAATCAGATAATCTTTCAAGAAGGTCAAGTTAGTCGTTTTACCGACCCCTTCCCCGCCTTCAAAAGTAATAAACTTCCCTCTCAGTTTCATTATCGGCCTAATTGATAAAGATTGACGGCTTCCTGATGTTTTTTTAATGTGTCTGAAAAAACATGAGAGCCATCGCCCCTGGCTACGAAATACAGACTTTCTCCGGGTTCCGGATGCAATGCAGCACGGATAGCTTCCCGGCCCGGCAAAGCAATGGGTGTAGGCGGTAATCCCTTGATGACGTAGGTATTATAAGGTGTCGGCGTTTTGAGATCCTTGCTTCGTATATCCCCATCATAATCGGAGCCCATGCCGTAAATCACTGTTGGATCGGTCTGCAGCATCATATCTTGTTTGAGTCTACGGACAAAAACACCGGCAATAGCGGGTCGTTCTGAAGCCAGCCCGGTTTCTTTTTCAATGATAGATGCCAGAATCAATGCCTGATAAGGCGATGTCAACGGCAGATCGGGTTGCCGGTTTTGCCATTCGGTTTCCAAAACGGTGCGCATCCGATCATAAGCTCTCTTGAGCAAAGCGATGTCTGTTGTGTTCTTTTCAAAAAAATACGTATCAGGAAAAAACAAACCCTCGGGATGCGAGTAATTCCGGTCAATCATAGAGGCAATCGATACCAAATCCATCGTGTCTATGGTTTTATGTACCTTGTCGTTTTTTCTGATCAATTCGTATAACTGCGAAAAAGTCCAACCTTCAGGAAAGGTAATTGAATGTTGCCTTACCTTGCCCGAAACAAAGAGATCGATCAGTTCCGGAACGGTTGAATTTTCTGCCAATTCATATTCGCCGGTTTTTAACAGTGCCGCTTTTTCATTCAGGTAAGCAAAGCATTTAAACCAAATGGGTTTGATTGAAAGGCCTTGATCTTGCAATTTTTCAATGATCCTGTTGAGGGAATCACCTTTTTCAATTTCGACATAAACCGTTTTATCTACCAACACTTGTTTTATTGCGTTTTGATAGTCCAGCCATAACCACCCGATGAACAAACTGGTTAACAAAACGGCAATGCCCAAAAATTTACTCGTCATAAATTTTTTTCTCTACTTCTCTTTATATCAACCCTTTGGCTTATTGCCCGGGCCAGAGGACCAACGGGATAAAACCGGTTTTCCAGCTTGCTGACCGGCCATATTTTAATCAATGAGTTGCAAACAAAGAGTTCATCGGCTTCCAAAAGATCAGTCTTGTCTATCCATTGCTCTGAAAGAGCGATATCGAGTTCACCCGCGCATTCCATCACTACAGCGCGCATTATGCCTGCAACACCGCATTGATCAATGAATGAAGTGATTAGCCTGTTGTCTTTTACGAGAAAAAAATTGCTCATGGTTCCCTCAATGACATGACCCTGGATATCCTGCATAAGACCTTCTTGAATGGCATCCGAATTCCATTCGGCTCTGGCCAGGACCTGCTCGAGTCGGTTTAAATGCTTGATTCCGGCCAAGGCCGGGTTAAGACCCAAGCGCGTCTCGCAAAAGGTCAGGCTGATGCCTTGTGTTTGAAAATCGGCTGGATAGCCCGGGAAAGGGTGAACACTGATCACTCGGGTGGGCATCACAGGATCGGGTTGACGATAGCCTCGACCTCCGGAACCTCGCGTGATTATAATTTTGAGAACGCCTTGCTCTACACCTTGTAAAGCTTGCTTAACTTCAGCAATCAGCTGATCGGTTTCAAATAAAGGAATTCGAAGCCGTTGGCAACCAGCGGTCAGTCTTTTTAGATGCCGATAGAAAAAAACGGGGTTACCGCGATTGATTTCTATGGTTTCAAAAAGACCGTCACCGTAGCTAAAGCCTCGATCAGTGATAGCTATTTCATGCTTGATTTGGCCGTTTACCAAATACATGATGAGAACTGCGCTATCAGGACCGAGGCGGCAGCATTATTGAAAACGTCTAAAAACCAGTGTGCCGTTTGTTCCGCCAAATCCAAACGAATTTGAAATCGCCACATCAATTTTCATTTCACGGGCCGTATGAGGAACATAATCCAGATCACATTCGGGATCCGGGTTATCAAGATTGATGGTTGGCGGAGCGATTTGGTTTTTAATTGCCAAAGCCGTTAAAACAGCCTCAATACCTCCGGCCGCACCTAAGAGATGCCCGGTCATCGATTTTGTCGAGCTGACAGCCAACTTGTAGGCATGCGAACCTAATGCTGATTTCATGGCATGCGTCTCTCCGATATCTCCCGCAGGAGTAGAGGTGCCGTGAGCATTGATATAATCGATATCTTCCGGATTGATCTTGGCATCGCGCATTGCATTTTTCATGCATCGTGCGGCGCCCTCACCACCCTCGGATGGGCTGGTGATATGGTACGCATCGCCACTTAAGCCATACCCGATCAATTCGGCATAAATTTTCGCGCCACGCGCTTTGGCGTGTTCCAGCTCTTCCAGTACAACAACACCGGAGCCATCACTCAAAACAAAACCATCCCGGTCTTTATCCCAAGGCCTGCTGGCAGCATGAGGATCATCATTTCTTCTGGACAATGCCTTGGCTGAAGCAAAGCCGCCCATTGCTGTGGGGGACGACGTGCATCGCTCAGCGCCACCGGCAATCATCACATCGGCATCACCGTATTTAATCAACCTAGCTGCATCGCCAATATTGTGAGTGCCGGTTGTGCACGCTGTCACAATGGCAAAGTTTGGCCCTTTCAATCCGTATTTAATGGACAAATTGCCTGAAATCATATTGATGATATTTCCCGGAACAAAAAAAGGTGAGATCCTTCGCGGTCCGCCTTTTTCAAAAGTGGCGTAGCATTCCTCAATTCCGGTGATTCCGCCGATACCGGCACCTATCGCAACACCAATCCGTTCTGCATTTTGTTCGTTGACTTCCAGGCCAGAATCTTCAAAAGCCTGACAACCCGCCGCCAAACCATAATGTATGAATCCGTCCATACGCTTGGCATCTTTTTCGGCAATGTACTGGGTGATATCGAAGTTTCTGATCACGCCACCGAATGTTGTTGAAAATGCAGAAATATCAAAGGAATCAATCGGAGTTATTCCACTTTTGCCATTGATAATTCCGTCCCAAGTTTCAGCAACTGTATTTGCAATAGGCGTAACTGCGCCTAATCCTGTTATTACAACGCGGCGATTGCTCAATGTGATTTACCTGAAGTAATTGATATAGATAGGGGGGAAGTGCGGAGTCTCTTAGTGGATGAACTGATTCACCCACCAAGAAATCAAAATTTAAGCGTTTTTTTCTACGTAATCGATAGCTTGTTGTACGGTTGTGATTTTTTCAGCTTCATCATCTGGAATTTCACATTCGAATTCTTCTTCAAGAGCCATGACGAGTTCAACTGTATCTAAAGAATCAGCACCAAGATCATCGACAAAGGATGCATCGTTCGCTATGTCATCTTTAACACCCAACTGTTCTGCGACAATCTTTTTTACTCGTTCTTCAACATTACTCATAATTATTATCCTCAACAATGTAAGCTTTTAGTTATATTTAATACTTACAATAGTATATTTATCTTGTTAGAAATCTCGCCATTCTCAATTCCAGACGGCGAACGGGATTATACTTTAATTTTCAACCATATCACAATATTAAGGCATAAACATGCCACCATTGACGTGCAGCGTTTCTCCAGTGATGTAGGCTGCTTTGTCAGAGGCTAAAAATGAGACAGCATTCGCTATCTCGTTTGCCTCGCCCAAACGCCCCAGTGGAATTGCACTTAATAGTGTCTGTTTATGTTCTTCAGATAATTCTCGCGTCATATCGGTATCAATAAAGCCCGGCGCAACTGTATTAATCGTTATATTTCGAGAACCTACTTCTTTAGCCATCGATTTGGCAAAGCCGATCATCCCTGCCTTGGCGGCGGCATAATTGGCTTGACCGGCATTTCCGGTGGCACCTACCACTGACGAGATATTAATGATTCTACCCGACTTGGCTTTCATCATTCCCCGAAGCACCGCTTTACTCATACGAAACACTGAAGTGAGATTAGTGGCAATGATTTCATCCCACTCATCATCCTTCATCCGCATCAGTAAATTATCACGGGTAATGCCTGCATTATTGACCAATACTGCAGGCGTCCCGTATTCGTCATTGATTGATTTTATGATGCTTTCAATCGAGTCAGAATCGGTCACATTTAGTTTCAATCCTTTGCCGTTATCGCCCAGATAAATTGAAATCGCCTCTGCGCCGTTATCGGAGGTAGCCGTTCCAATGACAAAAAAACCATCCCTTGCCAATTGTTCAGCGATAGCACGTCCAATACCCCTGCTCGCACCGGTTACCAGCGCTATTTTCTTATCCATTGAGTTTCTCCAAAGCCTGATCTAAAGATTCAGGATCAAAAATACTGAGATGATCTGCTTCCTTGACAATACGTTTGTTTAGACCAATTAAAACCTTGCCTGGCCCGCATTCAACAAATCGGTTAACCCCTTGTTCCGACATAAATTTTATACTGTCGACCCAGCGAACGGGTTTATACAGCTGTTCTTTTAAAACATTCCGGATAACTTCGGGAGCGGTGTGCGTGCTGATATCGACATTGTGAATTAACGTCATCCGCGGTGTTTCCAAATTAATGCCTTCTAAGTAGGCCGCTAATTTTTCTGCGGCGCCTTCCATCAACGCACAATGCGAGGGCACACTGACCGGCAACGGCAGCGCCCGCTTCGCACCGGATTCTTTTGCCAGCACCAGGGCTCTTTCAACCGCTGCGGCGTTACCGGCAATGACGACCTGGCCCGGCGCGTTAAAATTAACCGCCGATACTACTTCGCCCTGAGCCGCATCCAGACAGACCTTGACCACTTGATGGTCTTCAAGGCCGATTATTGCCGCCATCGCGCCTTCTCCGGCAGGCACAGCAACCTGCATCAACCGCCCTCTTTCGGCAACGACCCTGATCGCATCGGCAAAAGAAAGGGATTCTGAACAGACTAATGCCGTGTACTCGCCAAGACTATGTCCCGCGACCCAGCCGGGCCTAACGTCACTCAGTTTGCACCAAAGCCGCCATACCGCATAACCGGCAGCCAGCATAACGGGTTGTGTATTCTGAGTTTGATTCAGGTCTTCAATGGGACCGTTTTCTACCAGAGACCATAAATCGGTTTCCAGAATATCGGATGCCTGATCAAAGGTGTCCTTGATTTCCGGATATGCGGCAGCCAGTGACGACAACATCCCTATTGATTGGGAACCCTGGCCCGGAAAAACAAATGCCAGGCTATAAATTTGCTCACTCATGAATTGCTTTCTCTCAATCAATATCTAATTAGTGCGGAACCCCAGGTGAATCCTGCTCCAAAGGCTTCCAACAGCAGCACATGGCCACGTTGAATTCTGCCATCTCGCACACCTTCGTTTAAGGCAAGCAAAACGGATGCAGAAGACGTGTTACCCTGAGTTTCCAAAGTCAATATGACATTATCCATGGACATTCTCAGTTTTTTAGCTGTCGCGGCAATGATGCGAGTGTTGGCCTGATGCGGCACCAGCCAGTTGATTTCCTCTTGCGACATATCATTTGCCGACAAGGTTTCATCGACGATACGCCCCAAAGTATTGACCGCTACTTTAAAAACCTCATTACCGCGCATACGCACAAAACCGGCTTCGCTTTTATTCGATTCCGAAGCAGACTGGGGATTTGGCAAATAAAGCAATTCCTCGAATTCTCCATCCGAATGAATATGGGTAGAGATAATGCCGGGTTTATCCGAAGCCTGGAGCAGAACGGCGCCCGCCCCGTCGCCAAACAATACGCAGGTACTTCTGTCTGTCCAGTCGACTATGCGAGAACAGATTTCTGAACCCACCACCAACACCGTCTTGGCAGCCCCGCTTTTGATGTATTGATCCGCTACGCTCATCGCGAAAATGGACCCTGAACACGCCGCTTGTATATCGAAGGCCACGCAATTTTTGATGCCTAAGCGTTGCTGCAACAAACATCCGGTGCTTGGATAAACACGATCCGGTGTGCCGGTTGCAACAATAATCAAATCAATTTCTGACGGATCGGTACCGGCCGACTCCAGCGCCTGCCTTGCCGCAACTTCGGCCATACTGGCTGCTGATTCCTCAGGTCCGGCAATTCGCCGGCTTTTTATGCCGGTACGTTCGTAGATCCAGCCATCGGAGGTATCGACCATTTTCGAAATGTCGTCATTGGTCCTGATGTGCTCAGGTAAATAGCCACCCGTGCCGATTACTCTTGAAAAGCGTGTCATGTATTGTCTCTCTTGGTCAGAATCGTCTCGACTCTTTCGCTGATTCTTCTAATCACGTTCTTTTCAACCTCAATTTGAGCCAAATGAATCGCTGTTTTGAAAGCCACGACATCGGCACCCCCGTGACTTTTTATAACCAGCCCTCTCAACCCCAAAAAACTGGCTCCGTTATACATCCGGGGATCGATTTTTTGCTTGAATGCTTTTAAAACCGGGTAGACCAGCAATCCGGCCAGTTTAGTAAACACATTCTTATTAAATGCGTCTTTAAGTGTTGTCCCTATCATTTTTGCCGCACCTTCTATCGATTTCAGTGCCACATTCCCGACGAATCCGTCTGCCACAATCAAATCGACTTTGATAGTGCCGGCATTCAGCGAGTTGCCCTCTACGTAACCGATATAGTTGAGAGGTGAATTTTCCAATAATTTAGCGGCCGCTTTAACCTGTTCGTTCCCTTTGACCTCTTCTTCCCCGATATTGAGCAGGCCGACCCTTGGGCTTTCAATGTTCTCAACCGCTTTTACAACTTCGGATCCCATCACCGCAAATTGAAAAAGATGTTCGGCAGTACAATCCACGTTGGCTCCCAAATCCAGCACATGGGTATGCCCGAAAATAGACGGCATCGTTGAAATAATGGCGGGTCTTTCAATGCCGGGAATCATCTTGAGTACAAAACGGGCCGTTGCCATCAGCGCACCCGTATTGCCGGCACTGACGCAGGCGTCTGCCCGCCCGTCGCGCACCAGCTCAATGGCAATACGCATGGATGAATCTTTTTTATTTTTCAGTGCTTTGGAAGGCGATTCATCCATCCCGACACACTGAGAGGCATGCTGAATAAAAAGTCTGTCTTGATAAAGTATCAGTGCTTGGGCCAACTGTTCTTTTAACAGTGTTTCGTCACCCACTAAAATCAGCTTTAAGTTTGGATTGTTTTTCAAGCAATCCAATGATGCTGGAATGGTAACTGCAGGACCATGATCTCCGCCCATTGCATCGATTGAAATAGTTAAACTCACGCCAACATTGACTCCAGGGGAATGTAAATGAAAAAACCGAACCTGGACAACAAGGTTCGGCTCTATGTTCAATCAGTAAAGGGGGATTCGCGATTAATCTTCTTCGCGTTTTGAAGTAATTTGACGGCCTTTAAAAAAACCATCGGGGGTAACGTGATGACGTAAATGAACTTCACCTGTCAAAGGATCTTGAGATAATGTTTTGCTGGTTAAAGAATCATGAGAACGTCTTTGACCGCGTCTTGAACGTGTCACTTTACTTTTTTGAACTGCCATCTAGGGTCTCCACTATTATTTAAGTTTGGCTAAAATTGAAAAAGGATTGTTAGAGTCCGACTGCTTGTTTTCGCTTGAATCGCTCTGAATATCGCTATTAACCGGTTGACTGTAGCATTGCCATTCGTGCTTCGGAAAGTCCGGTACAGCCAACAAAAGCTCATCCTCAATAATATCATTCAATAAAATCCTGGAATCACTCATCAACAACGGATCAATGTCTTCTGGAAGCCTGTCCGCCTGCTCAAGCGAGCTAACAATACCTAGCTTGACCGAACGATCCACAACCCATTCCATAGGCTGTAAACAATTCTGACAGATAATCTGCAGGTTTGTATTAACCTGCCCTTCCACGATAGCCAGCTTGCCATCCCTATAAAAAAAAAGCTCGACCGTAACCTCACCCGAATTATCAGCTAAAATTTCTGACAATCGTGTTAATTTACTGAGCGCTATTTTACCTTTTACTTCGCCTCGCTTATCAGCAAAACTTAAAGGTTCTATATATTCCGGCAATCGATCTAACATAACTTTGCAATAATATCTGTAATCCTCAATTGCGTCAAACCTATGTCATATTTTCTTAAAGAACACCCGCCTCTTATCCTTGCATCAAGCTCACCTTACCGGCAAGCGTTGTTAAGCAAACTGCATTTAAATTTCAGTGCTGTCGCACCTGATATTGATGAGCAACTTTTAGCGATGGAAGCCCCGGAAATAGCCTCACTGCGCTTAAGCAAATTAAAAGCCGAAGCGCTGCGGGAGCAATTTCCTGCACACTTGATTATCGGTTCCGATCAAGTCGCCATGCTGGGCGACACACAACTCTGTAAACCGGGTAATCGTGCTGAAACAATAAACCAACTTAAAGCCTGTTCGGGAAAATCAGTCCTGTTTTATACGGCGATTTGCGTATTGGATAGCCAATCCGGCCGAACAGAACAGGCCATTGACCTATGCCAGGTCTTTTTTAAACCATTGAACGAAAAATCGATCATTAACTATGTAGAACTGGAAAAGCCTTTTGACTGCGCGGGCGGCTTTAAATCGGAAGGACTGGGAATCGCTTTGTTAGAAAAAATACAAGGGGATGACCCCAATGCCTTGATTGGTCTGCCTTTAATCAAGTTGATTGGCTTACTTGAGAAATTTGATGTTCCCGTTATTTAACGATAACGGGAGTCAATAAGCCCGATCAATCAGTGGAATTTTTTTCCAGGCGACAGTAGATCAAAGGTCGACTTAAATTCATCTACCGCCAACGAAACGGCCTGCTTTACCTGGAATTCAGTCAACCCCAGCGTCCGTAATGTCGAATCGGGCGCCGCGCTCAGAACCTCTTCGACATTCGTATCCATATCGACCATATCCGTTAATTTAACCGCCAGATAAAGCAAATGTGCATCCGTCTTGTTGGTTTGGGCGGCGCAGGGATTAAGCTGCCAGCGTATCGTTTCCGCCAATGAGTCAGGCAAGCCCCAATCATGAATCAACTCCGCCCCTACCTCGGCATAATTAAAACCCATAATTTCCTGCTCCAAACCGGTAATCAGGCATCTGTCCCCTTGCGCCAGCATCAAAATACGGCACGCTTTTTCGGGCAATTTCTGATAAATCACCAAGGCCCCAATGTTATGCAACAAACCGGCAAGAAAGAGACGATCACTGTGCAAAATGGCGCTTTTTTTAGCCAGCAATTTAGCAATCAAAGCGCAACTAACACTACGCATCCAAAAATCAGTCATATTGATAATTTCTGACGGTATTTTCTTGAACGTATCAACCACGGAGGTTGCCAATATCAGACTTTCCAGATCATCAATACCGATGATAGTGACAGCTCTTGAAATGGTATCCACGCGCGCCGGAAATCCATAAAACGAACTATTGACAATTTTTAACACCCTGATGCTTAGCGCAGGATCTTTGGCCAGGACCAATCCTATATCGTTCATTGAAAAACGGGGATCGCGAATCATTTCCCTGATTTGAAAGTAAATATCGGGCAAGGAGCAGAGGTCTAAAGCGCCTTTGATCAGTGTTTTGGCTGTTAACTGAGGCATGCGTCTAGCGTCCGTAAAGAGCCAACACTTGCCTTACATAGTTTTGAGTTTCGGGATAAGGCGGAATGGAGTTATGGTATTTTTTTACCGCATTTTCACCTGCGTTGTAAGCAGCAACGGCTAAAGGCAGGTTTAAATTAAACATTTTCAATAAATCACTGAGATAGCGGGTTCCGCCATCAATGTTTTGCTCCGGATCAGAGCGATCGGTAACACCATATCGTTTTGCCGTAGCAGGCATCAATTGCATCAAGCCGACTGCACCCGCTGAAGAAACAGCTTGGGCGTGATAGGCCGATTCAGCTTGAATCACGGCATGGAGTAATTTTTCATCGATATCGTGCTTTGATGCGGCATCAGCAATCAACTGACTGTATTTATGCTTGTTGACTTTAAGATGCGGCAGCGCTCTTGCGTAACTTTCAGGCCGGGTTCTGATGATCCGCTTATAAAGCTGATGCTCTGGGCGGTCTGTGTAATAAACATGGCCCGACGGATCCGTATATTTGAAAATATCGGCATGCGCGCCGACTGACATCAAAACCGATATCGATAAAGTTATAAGCTTTTGCATTATCTAACCCTAATGAACAGCAGTTAACCTAAAAACATTGGCGTAAGTATAGTTACACAAAACCGATTGACTGAGATTTTCTTAACAGACTACAAAAATGTCTATTCGGATCCCTCGCCTATCCAAGCAAAAGATCCGTTTCTTTTCAGACTTTCGTCAAAAGCATTTCTGCACCGGGAAAAAGAATCAAGAAGGTTTCGTGTCGGCCAGATAACTATCAATATCTTCTTTTGAAAAACCGATTTTTTTAGCGACACGGTCTGCGTGGCTGACTCTTGAAATACCCTCAACCAACTTATAGGTAGGCTCGCCATTGGCAAACTCAACCTGCCGGGGCAACCCCAAACCTCTGGCCACAAAATCATCAACCAGCTGATGATTGTGTGTAATTAAAATAGTGCTGTTGCCTTTACGATAAAACCCGTTAAGCACATGCGTTGAAGATTCCAGCTTTTCCTCAAAAGTAGTGCCTTCGGATAACTCATCCAGAACCACCAGACTTTTCGCAGTCGACGCCAAAAAGATATCCCGCGTTCTTTTCAGCTCAGTGCCAAAACGGCCTTCGCCATCCTCAAGATGACTGATTTCAGGCACTTGATAAAAAATTCTGTCAGCTACGGTAAGTACCGCCTCTTTTGCAGGAACATAACAGCCAATTTGCGCCAGCAGTTGAATTTGTGTGATCGTTTTACAAAATGCCGTTTTGCCGCCGCTGTTGGGACCGGTTACCAGCACCAGCTTATCTTCTTCCAATTGAAAATCATTGCCCACATAATCAGGATTTTCTTTGGCCAGCACCGGATTTTTAGCATCCGTCAATTTGATGCGATGATGTTCCGCGTCAATCAGCTCGGGTAATACGGTATGGCTACCAAAGTGATTGGCAAACTTGATAAATGCCATTAACTCATCAAATTGACCCAGTGCGTCCAGTGCTTGCGCCAAAGCTTGCGAATTTTTGAACTCATTTCTTAATGGAATGATGCAACTATCGCGGTCAAAGCCGCCCACCACAGGAAAGTAAACCAGCAGCATGGGCACGAAAAATATAGATGCCACCGGAATGGATTCTGCCGAAACCCTGAACATATCCGTAGGAAAAAAGTGCGCCATGGCCCACACTGAAGCAAAAAACAGCGCAATCAGCAGCGGCTTGAACAGAGTCGGCCTAAAAATCAGCGCGGGCGTAAAATCGCCTTTCCTCTCTTCCTTGCACTTGATGCCTCTTTCAGTAATGTAAGCAGGCCCCAACATCAGAGAATAGGAACGGGATTCTTCAAATTGTTTAATTTTTTCCAGAAGACTCTTTAGGTAAGCGCTGCTCACTCCCTCTATTTGGCGCAGCTCATCGACCACTTCAAGCATGAAGCGAATACCGCGACGGTATTGCAAATAGCCGTAACCTTCAATTTCATGAGCTTCCCTCGCCGTTCCGAAAGATCCCAGAAACTCACCGAATAACAACAAATAAAGATGCTTTTCGTGTTCGGCGGCGCGCTGCAAAATTCGCTCTAAAGCCTCTTTTAACGCCGGATTATCCTGTATCTCTTTAACGGCTTCCTGCTTTGCCGCTATTTCTTCTTTATTGCTGGGGGGTTGACCCAAAGAACGGTAAAGAACGGACTGACCCACCAACGTTTCAGCGTGATTAACCGCACCAAAGACTTCTTCAATCTCAATTGACTTAAAAGCCCCCTGATCAATAACACCTTCACCGGTTTGGGAAGGCGCAGTCGATGCTACAAACGGCCATTTATCTGTCCAGCTCTCTAAGATTGTTTGATTCATTGCATTATTTCCTTTTTTTATCGACTATGCCAAATACTAAAACAGCCGCAGTCACAATGCCGGCCATAAGACTCTGGTCTCTTGAAGCCCCTAATAAAAAAGCGATCCCGCCGCCGATAGCCATGCCCAAGCCGCTAAAGGCCAGGCTTCGCATCAACCTGCAAACCGGGCAATTTGAAATATTGGTACTCATAGCCGATACCTCGCGTCAATTGGATTCAAATGCTCAGTGTTGCAAGCCGATAAAATCAATACAGGGCAAAGCTATCATCAATCAAACGCTTGCTTGTCAATAATGGCATCACTCTTTTCAAGACTGCCCCCATTAACCCAAGTCCCATTGGATGAGATTAAATTCAGACAAACTCATTACTTCTTTAAACGTTAAGCTGCTTAGGGACGGCAACAACATTGCCAGAAAAGTTAAACCCGCAAAAAGCTGTTTATATGCTTTATTATTTTGCCGGGGTTAGTTTTAACGATTAATTAAATTTAGAAATTCGGAGCGGGTACTTATTTCTTCCCTGAAAATCCCGGTCATCACCGACGTGGTCATGACTGAATTTTGCTTTTCTACTCCGCGCATCATCATACATAAATGCTTTGCCTCAATAACCACAGCAACGCCTCTGGCGCCAATCGCGGTTTCTATCGCATCAGCAATTTGTTTGGTCAGTTTTTCCTGAATCTGTAAGCGCCTGGCGTACATATCAATAATTCTTGCCACTTTCGACAAACCCAAGACCTTACCTTTCGGTAAATAACCGACATGACACTTGCCGATAAAAGGCAACAAATGATGTTCGCACAAGGAATAAAGCTCAATGTCTTTAACAATGACCATATCCTCTGTATCCGCTTGGAATATGGCACCGTTTAACACTTCATCCAAGTTTTTTTCATATCCGTTATTCAAAAACTTAAAGGCTTTAGCAGCGCGGGCAGGCGTATCAACTAATCCCTCTCTGTTAACGTCTTCGCCTATCGCCTTTATAATATTGGAAAAATACTCTTCCATTGCTTTATCTCAGTTAAAAAAATGGCCTGCCAGTATACCTTAACCTCGAGTTAAAGCTAATGCATTGCAAAGGACATTCAGATCCGCCCCATTTTTAGGGCCATTTTCACTCAAATGTCGGCGCCAGGATCGGGCATGCGGTTCACCATGAAATAAACCCAGGACATGCCGTACAATACTATTGAGGCGAACCCCTTCAGCTAACCGTTGTTCAATATAAGGCATCATTGCTTGAACAACGGCTTCCCGACTGAGCCTTTCAGATACAACATCAAAAAAGTGCGCATCCACATCCGCCAGAAGATAAGGATTATGATAAATCTCTCTGCCGACCATAACACCATCGACTCTCTCTAACACCTCATCCGCCTGATCAAAATGTGTTATTCCGCCATTTAAAATGATTTGAAGATGCGGAAACGTCTCTTTAATTTTGTAAACCCGCTCATAATCCAAGGGTGGGACCTCCCGATTCTGCTTGGGCGACAACCCTTTTAACCACGCCTTGCGGGCATGGATAATAAATACAGCACAACCGGCCGCCGCCACAGTGCCAATGAAATGAACCAGTTCCTCAAAGGAATCCTGATCATCAATGCCAATCCGGGATTTCACCGTCACCGGCAACGCAACCTTGTTCTTCATCGCATCAACACATTCGGCCACCAAATCAGGTTCAGCCATCAAACAGGCACCGAACCGGCCATTCTGAACGCGGTCACTGGGGCAGCCCACATTGAGATTCACCTCGGCATAACCGTAATCCTCGGCCATCGCAGCGCATACCGCCAAATCATGGGGATTACTGCCTCCCAACTGAAGCGCGACCGGCTGTTCAGTCCTGTCAAATTGTAGAAAGCGATGCCTATCCCCGTGGATCAACGCACCGGTAGTGACCATCTCGCTATACAAAAAAGCGTGTTGGGATAACAACCGGTAAAAATACCGGCAATGCCGATCAGTCCAATCCAGCATCGGGGCTACGCAGAACCTGTGAGCATTGATTTTATTAGGATTTATCTCGTAGTCATTGATATACATGACTTTTACTTCTCTCATTTTTAAACATTCCTAAACATTTTTAAACATATCTGCTTTTTTCTTGCTCTATAATTGCTCAAAAATAACATTTTGAGCAACAATTATGGCATCCATCACCAAATACCGAAAACAATCCGGAAAAATTTCCTATCGAGCTCAAATTCGTCTGAATCGAAATGGAAAGACGGTTTTCACGGAGTCTCAGACGTTCGACACAAGGGCTTTGGCGAAGGCCTGGGCCACGAAAAGAGAAGCGGAATTAGCGGCTCAAAAAGTCTTTAAACCGAAAGAAGAGCCTCTGAAGGTTTCCGAGATCATCCAGGAATATTTAACACAGTTCGGTCATAACTATGGTCAATCGAAAAATTACGACCTTGCCAGATTGCTGCGTTATCCTCTCGCCGATCTGGATATTTCAGAACTCACGCCTCAAGTCTTGATCAATCACTGCATTGAACGCAACAAGCAAGCCAAACCTCAGACCGTAAAGAATGATGTCATTTGGCTTAAAATAGCCGTCAAGACGATGCGCTCCGTCAAGGGGTTTACCTTTGATATGGCAGTGTTTGATGATGCATATGAAACGCTGCGGCGCGAAAAGCTCATTGGGAAATCAGATGAAAGAGAACGGAGGCCGACCAAAAAAGAGCTTTGGGCGCTATCTCGGTATTTTGCCAAAAGAAAGCGATCGGTACCCATGCTCCATATCATGTGGTTTGCAATATACTCGGCTCGTCGTCTATCCGAAATTACACGCCTGGAATGGGCGGATAATGACAACCAAAAAGCAAGTGGGGTGGTTCGAGATGCCAAACATCCACGACTAAAAACAGGAAATCATAAACGCTTTAAATATCCAAAATCCGCATGGAAAATCGTCCAAAGACAGCCCGTTACCAGTGAGTTTATCTTTCCATTCAATCCCGATACGATTGGGGCTAATTTTGAACGGGCCTGCAAGATGTTAGGTATTGTCAATTTGCATTTTCATGATTTACGGCACGAAGCGACAAGCCGTCTTTTTGAACGTAAACTGGGAATAGTCGATGTTCAGCAAATTACGCTCCATGAATCATGGAAAACACTTCAGCGATACGTAAATTTAGATCCTGGTGACTTAGATATCTGATTTTAACCCAATTTGGGAATTAATAATTTGGATTATTGGAATGCACATTCTGCCCGAACCTATGGACAGACCGTGATTTTCCTTCGGAACGAGTGGAGAACGCATTGATAATCTAAAAAGCAGGTAATCAATGCGTTCACCACACTAAATCACCGCCTGTCCATAGGTTCGGGAGCAAAACCACCACTAGATCAGGACGCCTGCGGCGCAATCAATAGCAAATTTAATTTTTTTGGTTAGAAGTCCTACAACTAAAGTTCCCTATATGTTCCTTAGTTACTCTTCATTCTTTAATTGCAAATGATTTCTAGCACAAATTAACATTAATCGCTAAGTTTGTTATTTTGCACAACCAAATTCGAACCAGAAGATAGCTCAATGCTTCTAGAAACGGTGAGATTCAGGCGCTCTGGCTCATCAAAATAATGCACGGCCAATTTGCACCTTGCGTGTGACGGTTCTGTCGGCACGAATGTCCGCTCGTAGCTGCTCGAATGGATTACGAATGTTTCTCACGAAAGGCACGGAACCCTCAATGTCTGACCGCAGATTTCCAACCAAGCACAGATAATAGCGCTGCCCCAACACATTCGAACTCGCCGGCTTCCGCTCGTTCCAACTCATCTCCTGAACTCGCGACGAGACACCGGACGATTTGAGTTCGATCAGGCGACCGCCACCGTCGTCAGCCTTTGGATCCAAAGCGAGCACTTCGAACCCCGGCCATTCGAAAGAAATTCCAAAGTCCCGATCAAGTACAGCATCGCGGTATTAAACGAATGTGACGCGCTTTGAGCTTCGGCGATCTTGTCCGGTGACGAAACATCGAAAATGTACTCGTTGGATTCCAAGTTTTTTTTGCCAGGATCGAAACTTTATGCATTTGCATAACCAGAATGTCGCATCCGATTTCTCTCGAAATTCAAGGTGATCCACATGCTGACCTGGTTCAGGGCCTCGAGATCGGTTTGGCCGCCCAATACGACCTGGAAATAACGCCAGCCACTATAGGCAAATCTGAACTGGTACAAAAGATGCTTAAAGTCTTTACCTGAATAGTGATGGCCGTGTTCGGATGACTGAAGTCCGATAAGCCTTGCTGACCGGCCGGCATAGACTGGCGAAAGATAACGACTTTATCGGGTCCCTGGATCGCTTTCCACTGTTTTACCCGACGATGTAGGGTGCGCTAGACACTGTAGGGAAATTGACCAGCGCGTTCATCTTCCAGAAATTCCCACTGCGTTAAGCCGGTGAGTTGAGACTCTTTTTCTTACAGCGGCACCGACTCCTTTTCCCAGAAAGTCTCGAACGGATCTTTGCGTGTGCGCCAATGGCGTTCACCGGGAATAGATAGTCGCCGATCTTTTTCTATCCTGCGGCAGGAACGTTCAGAAATAGCAGCCTGTTCTGCTGCGGCTTCTTGGCTTTGTCCTCGTTGACGTTTGCTCATATATAAACTCTCTTGATGTCGAATGATACGTTTTCCAGGGAAGGGTTTGACTGCAAATAGAATGAAATCCACCTTTGTCCTTGGTATTGATCAACCGGTCAAGATAGTTGACGCCAACCGGACAGGATAATTGTCGCTGAACATAGTTAGGTTCTATGCATGGTGGCCGGTAACGAACATTGACAGCACAACCAACTATTGCACATAACAAGTTAGCTCGCTCATCAACGATTGAACCCTGTTTTGCACAAAACGGCGCGATTTAAAAACATGGATCGGTCTGATTTTCAACCCCAGAATGCAAATAGCCGAATTAAATTAGGTAATAAGCGTTCGTGCATCACTTACACTATCAATCTTTGAAGGTCTCTCAATGGCCGACATTGCTCTGTCAGCACTGAAAAACCTATGGTAACCATCGAATCAAAAATGTTTCTAGTGTTTAATTGCGTAAATTAGATATTGTATTTTTTATCTGACTACCCTGTACCTCTCTTCGGCGCCATTTAAAAGGTTGAGCCTTCTGATTATGCCTTACGATAAAGGCCTCAATCGCACTCTTTAGCTCCTCAGCACTTGTAAAACTGGCTCCTTTGAGTGTTTTTCGGGATAAAATGCCAAACCATATTTCAATCTGATTTAACCAACTGGCTGAAGTCGGCGTAAAGTGAAACTTCACCCGATCCTGATGTTTTTCTAACCACGCATCGTTTTTCTTATGCGTGCAATAATTGTCCAGTATGACATGCACTTCTTTGTCTTCGGGCACGTCCGCCATGACCAGCAATTCTCATTTTAAAACCCTATCCGGAGTCAGGAATTGTGCCGTTAAGTCCTTTAAGTGTTAATGGCCAATTAAACTGAGCCAAAAATGGCCATTAATTTTGAGCCACTTTTTCAGACTTTCATTTTAAAAATAAATCTGAGACAGTCCCCGAATT
>JGI24123J20310_1000480_pt1 | contig 25626 bp, 31 predicted proteins | sample SubbioCR12Aug_5A_FD_20310 | JGI IMG/M metagenome (IMG submission 20310)
AAAAGAAAGTAACCAAAGAAAAAGCCACCCCTGGTGTGTCGGCCTTCGGCTCCCCTGCGATGCTCGCCGCGCGGGGCGGCGCGGGAACTCGCCCTGGCGAGCCGCACAAAACGCGGCTCACTGCGGATCTCAGACACCCCGCGCCTCTTTTCCCCGCACAGCTGCGCTTCTCGGCGACACACAAGGGGCTCCCTTGCGAACGCTTGTGCTTGGCGAAGGACGGGTAACACGCGATGGCGGCACCCGGGGTTGTTCCCCTTCAGCGCTGCCGATTTGGCGTGTGCGGGCGGGGAAAAAGCGGAACCGCGTCCGAGCTCCGCAGCACGGGGCGTTTTGTGCCCCGTGCCAGGGCGAGTTGGTGGAGCGCCCACCCGCGCGCGCCAAATCGGGAACCCGCAGGGCAGCGATGTGGGGTCGCCTTTCTTTGGTTACTTTATTTGGCGAAGCAAAGAAAGTAACTCGCCCAAAGGCGAAAAGCGGAGCGGCCGCCCCCCCCAATTTGAAAACGAAGAAGATCTAAGCATGCCCTTCTTCGACTACCGCGCCATCGACCAAACCGGCCGCACCGTCAAGGGCACGCTTTCGGCCGTCAACGACGTCGACCTCGAACTGCGCCTCAAGCGCATGGGGCTGGACCTCGTCACGCTTGCCGAACTGTCGCGCCAATACGCGCCCAGTGGCCGCGAGCGGGTCACCCGGCGCGATCTGGTGACCTTCTGCATCCACATGCGCTACATCACCCGCGCCGGCATTCCGCTGCTGGAAGGCCTGCGCGACCTGCGCGACAGCATGGAAAAACGCGGCTTTCGCGATGTGCTGACCGCCCTGCTGGAAGATCTGGAAGGCGGCAAGGTATTGTCACAGGCGCTCGCTGCGCACCCCGCGGTGTTCGGCGCGGTGTTTGTCCACAGCGTGCGGGCGGGCGAGCAGACCGGCCTGCTCGACGCGGTGTTCGACCGCCTGGCCGAGTCGCTCAAATGGCAGGAAGAAGTCGCCGCCAAGGCCAAGCGGCTGATGATCTACCCGGCGATGGTGCTGGTCGTGGTGGGCGCAGCCATCTTGTTTTGATGATTTACCTGGTGCCGCAGGTGCTGTCCCTGGTCCAGACGATGGGCGTGGAGCTGCCGTTGCCGACGCTGATTCTGATGGCCATTTCCAACGTCATGCAGTCGTACTGGCTGCTCGGCCTGGCACTGATCCTGGCAGTCGGCATCGGCCTGCCGCTGTGGGTGCGCGGCAGCGAAGCTGGACGTGAATGGTGGGACCGTACCCAGTTGCAGCTACCGATCATCGGGCCGATCATGCAGAAAATCGTGCTGGCGCGCTTCACCAATACGCTGGCGATGATGTACCGCTCAGGCGTGACGGTGCTCGACGCGCTGCGCGCGGGCGAGATGGTGGCCGGCAACCGAATCATTGCCAGCGGCATCCGCCGTGCAGCGCAGCAAATTTCCGACGGCCGCGGCATGTCGGAAAGCTTTCAGTCGCTGGCGTTGTTCCCGCCGCTGGTGATCCGCATGCTTCGGGTCGGCGAAACTACCGGCGCGCTCGACGAGGCGCTCGACAACGTGACCTATTTCTATAACCGCGAAGTGCTCGACTCGATCGAAAACGGCCTCAGGGTGCTGGAGCCGCTTCTGACCGCCATCCTCGGCCTGTTGCTCGGCGGCATTCTGGTGTCGGTGCTGCTGCCGGTGTACGACCTGATCGGGAATCTGCCGCTGTGATGTTCCTCGACCATCGCCTGATCCTGCTCGCCACGCCGCGCCAGATCGGCGTGCTCGACTGGCGCCCGGGACGCATGCACTGGCTGGGCGAGTTTGTCGCCAGCGAAGCGGGGCTGGCCGCGTTTCGTGCGGTCGTGGCCCGCCATGCGCGGCTGCCGGTGCTGCTGGTAGCCGACACGGTCGACGAGGACTACCGCAGTGAAATCCTGCCGCACGTGCAGGGCTATGCACGCAGGGAAATGCTGGCCCGCAAGCTCAAGCAGGTATTCCGCAATGCACGCTTCACCGGTGCCTGGCGGCAGTCGCGCGAGACGTCCGGCCGACGGGATGACCGCTATCTGCTGGCTTCCTTGACCGACGCCGAGTGGCTGACACCTTGGCTTTCCGTACTGCACCAGCAACGCGTGCCGCTGTATGGCATTACGCCGCTGGCGCTGGCCTGCCAGCACCTGATTGCCCGACTGCGGCCGCAGGAGCCCCATACCCTGCTGGCGTTCCGCCTCAACAACCGCCTGCGGCTGTCCTACTACCACAATGGCCAGTTGCGTTTTTCGCGCCTGATCAGCAGCGACACGCCGGCTCCGTTGCCCGGCAACGCGGCCGACGAAATCGCCAAGACGCAGCTCTACCTTGCCGGCCAGCGCATTTTGCCGCGCGAGGCGCGGCTGCACGTTTTGCTGCTCGATCCCAGCGGCCAACTCGACAGCACCCAGTCGCAACTCGATGCCGATCCTGCGTTCAGCACCCGCCTCATCGACCTGACCAGCCTCGGACACGCCCTGCACATTCCGGATGACTTCCTGGCGGCCGCACCGGAAATCGCACCCCTGGCCGCCATTGCCGGTGAAGCGCTGCAACTGAACCTGGCGCCGCCCGAACTGCTGCAGCGCCACACCGAGTTCCGCTGGCGCAGTAGCCTGAACGCCGTCGCAGGGATCATTGCTATGCTTGGGCTGGCCGTCACCGCCGCCTACTGGCTGCATGCGCAAGACCTGATCGACCAAACCCGCCAGTTGACGCAGCAGTACCAGCAACTCGACACCCGCTATCAATCCATTGCGCAGACGTTTCCCGTGCAGACCACGACGCCCGAACAGCTGGCGCAGACGGTGCTGTTGGCCCGCCATCTTTCCAGCCAGCCCACCAATGCCGCCGCCCTGTTCGCAGCCGTCAGCCAGGCCTTGAGCGCCGCGCCTGACATCCAGCTGGAAAGTCTGGCCTGGCATGAGGGGCCGCTGACCCCGGCAGACAGCGTGACCATCAAGCTGGATGCTTCGCTGACCGCGTTCGATGGCAACTACCGCGCCGCCATGCAGCGGATCGAGGACTTCATGCAAACCCTGCAGGCGGTGCCTTCCCTGCACGAGGTGCGCCTGCATACCAGCCCGGTGAACGCCGATTCCAGCAGCAGCCTGATGGGCCGGACCCTGAAAGCCGACGCGACCGGCGACTCGGTTGCACGTTTCAGTGTCGAACTGCGCTATCGCGAGGCCAGACCATGACGCGCCCCCCGCTCGCCGTGCTCAAACTCTCTCTGCTCATGGTGCTGGCAGCGGTGCTGCTGGCCGTCGGCGGCACGCTATGGAGCCGGGGCCAGGCACTCGACGCACAAGCCGCTCTGACCCGGCAACAAGCCGAGGTCGGGGTCGCCCAGCAGCAGCTCGATCGCAGCCGCGAACAGCAGCAACTCATCGACACCCACCTGGCCGATTACCAGGCGCTTGCCACGCGGGGCTTCATCGGCGCCGAGGACCGCCTGGCCTGGATCGAAGCCGTGCAACTGGCCAACCGCGAGGTCGGATTGAGCGGACTGGCTTACCGTCTGACCCCCCGCACCGCCTCCGACCCAAACCTGGCACAAGGCCTGCCGCTCGGCCAGACCGCCATGGTCATCACCATGCCGCTCTTGCTGGAAACCGATCTCACGCGTTTCCTCAGCGCACTCAGGGTGCGCGCGCCGGGGATATACCGTGTTCAGGACTGCCGTCTGACCCGCCTCAACGCCGCCGCGCCGGATGCGGCGAACGCCATGCAATTGCAGGCCGAGTGCGAACTGTTGTGGTTTACCGTCGCGCCGAGCCAAGGGGGGGCGTCATGAACCGGATTGTTCTGATGATGGGGATGCTCGCGGCCGGCTTCGGTACCAGCCCCGCAAGCCTGGCCGCTTCGGAAGAATTGGGTCGCCTGTTTTACACCCCGGCCCAGCGCGTCCAGCTGGACAGTGCGCGCACCCGGAAGCTCTCGCCAGCGACCAGCCCACGCAAAAATGGCCTCCCCGATGAAGCATCGGCCCCACTGCGTTTCGACGGCACGATGATTCGCTCCGACGGCAAGACGACCCACTGGGTGGATGGCAAACCACAGTCCGATCGATCCGGAATCCAGGGGCTGAAACCCGGACAGATTCGCGCCGACGGCCAGGTCTATGAGCCCTATCAGGTGTTGCGCCCGACGCCTCCGGGTCCGGCCGCCGCGCCGGAAAAAGGCCCTGCCCCCTAGGGAAACGCTGATTAATTCCGTCATCGCGAGGAGCGAAGCGACGTGGCGACCCAGATGCTGTTGATTTTGCTGACATTCTGGATTGCTTCGCTTCGCTCGCAACGACGGATTTCAAATAAATCAGTTCTTCCCTAGCGGTTTTCCGTCGCCTGCAGGCAAAAAGTCACCTGCCCCATCTGATTGCTCGGCAGTTCCAGCCGGTATCCCGACCGGGCCGCCTGTCGCGCGGCCTGATACAGCCCGACCCCCAGACCAAAGTCCGACGCCACCGGGCTCAGGAACAGGTTGCGCGCCACATGCTCGGGCGCCGGCGCGCCGCTATCGGTCACGGCGAGGCTGATAAGCGGTTGCAGCGTCAGCCGGACTTCCACGGCAATGCCCGGCTCGCGTTGGCGCTTGCGCAGCGCATTGGTCAGCAGGTTGTCGGCAACACTGTCGAACAGGTCTTGCGGCAAGGGGGTGTCGTCGATCGTTTCTGCGAAAAACTTGACGTCGTCGTGTTCATAGCGCGTCTTCAAGGCCGTCCACCAGGCCTGCGCGGGAATCTGCGCGACATCCATTTCAGCCGGCTGCTTCAATTTGTCGACGGTTTGCGACAAACGCGCGGCCAGTTGCGGCAGTTGGCGTTTCATCAACGCCTGCAGGCGCTCGCCGTCTTCCGGCGTGGAGGTGTCGGCCGCGGCGATCAGAGTTTTCATCGACTGCAGGATGTTCTTCACGTCGTGGGTCAGGCGCGCGCCGGTGTCGTGGATGGCCTGGCTGTAGGCCTGCTCGCGCAGGGTCTGCTCGCGCACCTTGGAAGCGTAGAAATAGCCCAGCAATTGCGATAGCAGCCGCACATGCAGCGCCAGCGCGGGGGTGAGCGGGCGCGGCGATTGCCAGGTCAGGGTCAGGCCATGAAAGGAATGAACGAGGGCATGGGGGGCGGGTTCGCCGAACGTCCCCTCGCCGCGCGCGGCCTGCCAGTGGCCGCCGCGGATCCAGGTCAGTTCGTGCAGGTCGGCAAGCGCTTCGCGCACGAAGGACTCGGGGTCGCGCTCGCGTTCGGCCAGCGTCGCCAGCCGCTGCGCCCAGCCTTCGAACGGCAGGCCCACCGACAACAGATAACGCGAAGTCACCTGCCCCAGTCCGCCAAACCCCGCGCGCGGATTCCACAACCACGACAGGGCCAGCAGCAGCACCGCCATCCCCAGCAGGGTCTGCACCAGCGCCCAGGCGTAGCTCACCTTGGCCACCGCCACCACGGCAAACGCGCCCAGCGCCACCACCATGACGAGCAGCGACAGCATCAGGCCATAGATGAAGTCGAGCGTGGACGATGCGCCGCGCTGGCGGGTCGCGGGCAAAAACAGGATCGCCAGCGGCAACAGCGGCAGGCCATAACGCACCGCGGCCTGCAGCCCCTCGGGAAGTGAGGCATCCCCCAGGCTCTGCGGCAGCACCCAGGCCAGCAGCAGGGCCAGCAAATAGGCCAGGGCGAGCAGGTAGGCCAACCGCGGTCCGCGCTCGTTTAGCGAAGTCGCCACCGCGCCCACCAGTCCCGCCAGAATCGCCAGCCACAGCGCCATCACCCAGGTGCTGTCCGCCAGCACCAGCAGCGCCGCCATGGCAAACACCGGCAGCGCGAGGCGCGGCTCGATGCGCGCTTCGCTGCGCACCAGCGGCTGCCACAGCAAAAACAGCCCGTAATGCGCCAGCAGAAAGGCGCGCGTCACCGCCGCCTCGGCGTCGAGCACCACGGCCGCGTGCAAGGCCAGCAGCATCAGGGCCAGCCAGCGCCCGGGCGTCACCCGCGCGAAGCGGCTGGCCAGCGAGGTCAGCCAGGCCAGCGGCGACGCTGTCTCGGTGCGTTCAGTCATAAGCGGGATCGTTGGGGGGAACAGGGGGCTTGCAGCATGCCATAGCTATCGGCATTTCAGCGGGGAAATGGAGCCCGCGAACGCGACTGCCCGCCCACAGGCCTGACGGAAGTCCGGCATGGTTGTCGTATTTTCGTCAAACCGGCATCTCTTCAGCCACGGAATTTCCATCTTTCGTTATCCCGATCAACACGTTAAGCATCGACCAAGCCTGGAACGCACTTTGCATATTGGCGGTCAGGCCATAAAAAAACGGAGCACTCCGCCATGCATCACCCCAATTTCCCGCGACGCCAGTCGGGCTTCACCCTGATCGAGATCGCCATCGTACTGGTGATCATCGGCCTGCTGCTCGGCGGCATTCTGAAGGGACAGGAACTGATCAACAGCGCGCGGGTGAAGAATCTCGCTACCGATTTCAGAAACGTGCCGCTGTTCATTTACGGCTATCAGGACAAGTTCAGGGCGCTGCCGGGCGATGACCCAAGGGCTGATACAAACGTGGGGGGAACAATAGCCACCACAAACGGCAATGGCAATGGTGTCATCGATGACGCCTGGAACAGCGAGGCTGTGGCTGACGAATCCGTTTTATTCTGGCAGCACGTTCGGCTGGCGGGGCTGGCGCCCGGCCCCACCACAATGCCAACAGCAAATACTGGCAATGTTTACAATCCCCAAAACGCGTCCGGCGGTTTTATCGGCGTCCAGAGCGGCACGACTGACATAGCGAAGACGCCCATCACTGGCGCAGACGGTAAAGCGATCAGCGGCGCCTATATCATCTGCTCGACCGGCATTCTTGGTAAATTCGTCAAACAACTCGACATCCAGATGGATGACGGCGAAACCGACTCGGGTTCGATGATGGCAAGGGAAGCAGATGATGATAAAGCCACGGCCACGGCAGACATCGATGACGCAACGACCTACACCGTCTGCATGGGCGTTTAAACCGCCCCGCATCAAAGCTCGCCCGCTCCGGCGGGCTTTTTATTTTCTTATCCCTGCAACACCCTGAACTCCGCCGCCGCCAGGCCATCGGCGGCGCCGCGCAGCACCAGCACGTCGCCGACCTTGATTTCGGTGTCGGGCAGGGGATCGACGCCCTTGATTCCCTGACGGCGGATCGCCACCACTTCCACCAGCAATTCGTCCAGCGCCAGCGCTTCCAGGCTGTGCCCGGCCGCGGCCGCGCCCTGCGTGATCAGCACCGTATGCAAACGGGGCTGGGCGTGCTGGTCGAGTTCGTCGGCGTCGGAGGCGCCACGGAAAAAGCCGCGCATGATGGCATAGCGCGATTCGCGCACCTCGCGGATCCGCTTCGACACCTGGGTGAGCGGGACGCCCAGCAGCATCAGCGCGTGCGACGCCAGCATCAGCGAGCCTTCCATCACCTCGGACACCACTTCGGCCGCGCCCGCCGCTTTCAGCGCGTCGATGTGGGTGTCGTCGACGGTTCTCACCACCACCGGCAGTTCCGGCCGCAACTCGCGCACGTGGCGCAGGATGGTCATGCTGGAATGCAGGTCGGAATAGGTCACCACCACGGCCTGCGCGCGACTCAAGCCGGCGGCGACCAGCACCTCGCGGCGGCTGGCGTCGCCGTACACCACGTTGACGCCCGTCGCCGCCACCGCGCGGATGCGCTCGGGGTCGGCGTCGAGCGCGACAAAGCTGACGCCCTCGGCTTCCAGCAGGCGCGCCAGGTTCTGGCCGCTGCGGCCATAGCCGCAGACGATCACGTGTTTAGTCTTGCCGAAGGTCTTGAGCGCGATGTCGTGCACTTCCTTGGCACGCCCGGCCCATTCGCTGCCGGCAAGCAGACGGGTGATCGCGTCCATGCGATTGATCAACAGCGGCGCGATCAGCATCGACAGCACCATGGCCGCCAGCACCGGCTGGGTGATTTCGGCGCCCAGCAGTTTCAGGTCGGTCGCCTGCGCCAGCAGCACGAAGCCGAACTCACCCGCCTGCGCCAGCCCCAGCGCGGTGCGCACGGCGGTGGGGCGAGCGCTGCCAAAAGCCTTGGCCAGTCCGGCCACCAGCACGATCTTGCCGACGACGATGGCGGCCACCAGGAGCAGCACGTCGCCCCAGTTCAGCATCACCTGCATCAGGTCGAGCCGCATGCCGACGGTGACGAAGAACAGCCCCAGCAAGACGTCGCGGAAGGGCTTGATGTCGTCTTCCACCTGGTAGCGGTATTCGGTCTCGGAGATCAGCATGCCCGCCAGGAAGGCGCCCAGCGCCAATGACAAACCGGCGCTTTCGGTGAGGAAAGCCAGCCCCAGGGTGAACAGCAGCAGGTTGAGCGTGAACAGTTCGGGCGACTTGTGGCCGGCCACCCACTGGAACCACGGGCGCATGATGCGCTGGCCGACGAACAGCAAAAAGCCCAGCACCAGCACCGCCTTGAGCGTGGCCAGCCCCAGCACCAGGCCCATGTCGTCGGCGTCCTTGGCAAACGCCGGGATCAGGATCAGCAGCGGCACCACCGCCAGATCCTGGAACAGCAGCGCGCCGAAAATCTGGCGCCCGTGCGGGGTCTGGATTTCCAGCCGCTCGGCCAGCAGCTTCGACACGATGGCGGTGGACGACATCGACATGATGCCGCCCAGCGCGATGGCCGCCAGCAGCGGCAGGTCGAGCAGCCAGGCGATGAGCGCGGTGAGCACGATGGTGAGCACGACCTGCGCGCCGCCGAAACCGAACACCGTCATGCGCATGGTCATCAGCCGCGGCAGGCTGAATTCCAGGCCGATGGAAAACATCAGGAACACCACGCCGAATTCGGCCAGGTAACGCGCCTCTTCGCTGTCCGGAATCCAGCCCAGCGCGAACGGGCCGATGGCGATGCCGGTCACCAGATAGCCGAGCATGGTCGGCAGGCGCAAGGCGCGCGCGGCAGCCGCTACCAGCACGGCGACTGCAAGCAGGATCAAAACGAGCTGCAGGCTGGAATGCATTGAGGAAAACGCGGTTGGAAAGGCAGGCTTTAGTATACTTGCCGACCATGCGACCCCAACCCACCTCCGCCGAACATTTGCTTGCGCTTGCGCGCCAGGTGCTCGACATCGAAGCCGACGCCCTGCGTACCACCGCCTCCCGCCTCGACGCCGGTTTTGCCGACGCGGTGCACCTGATCCTGGCCTGCAGCGGCCGCGTGGTGGTGTCGGGGATGGGCAAGTCCGGGCACATCGGCGGCAAGATCGCCGCCACCCTGGCGTCCACCGGCACCCCGGCGTTTTTCATGCATCCGGGCGAAGCCAGCCACGGCGACCTCGGCATGATCACGCAAAACGACGTGGTGCTGGCGCTGTCGAATTCGGGCGAGAGCAACGAAATCGTCTGCATCGTGCCGCTGATCAAGCGGCGCGGCGCCAAGCTCGTCGCGATGACCGGCAATCCGCATTCGACCCTGGCGCGCGAGGCCGACGCCCACCTCAATGCAGGCGTCGACAAGGAAGCCTGCCCGCTCAATCTGGCGCCCACCGCCAGCACCACCGTGGCGCTGGCGCTGGGCGATGCGCTGGCGGTGGCGCTGCTCGATGCGCGCGGCTTTTCGGCCGACGACTTCGCCCGCTCCCATCCCGGCGGCAGCCTCGGCCGGCGCCTGCTGGTGCACGTGCGCGACGTCATGCACAGCGGCGACGAACTGCCAAAAATCGATCACGACGCCTCGCTCAAGGTCGCCCTGCTCGAAATGACGAAGAAGGGACTCGGCATGACCGCCGTGGTCGACGCCGCTGGGAAAGTGGCGGGAGTGTTCACCGACGGCGACCTGCGGCGGGCGCTGGAGCATGCGCTCGATCTGCAGCAGGCGCGGGTGACCGAGCTGATGACGCCCAACCCCAAGACGATCGGCGCGGACGAACTCGCCGTGGCGGCGGTGGAGAAAATGGAAACCCTGAAAATCAACGGCCTGCTGGTGGTCGACCCCGACAACACCCTGGTCGGCGCACTCAACATGCACGATCTGCTGAAAGCGGGGGTGGTGTGATGAGCCCAAAAACCGCAGTTCTCACCACAGAGGCACAGAGACACAGAGTAAAACCAACTGCTTGGCCTGGCTTTTCAAACGCGCCTTTGTTGACTCGACTTTCTCTGTGCCCCAAGGGATACCGTCCCTGTGGGACATACCTCCGTGCCTCTGTGGTGAGGGCTTTAAGGTGAGTACAACTTTGATCGAACGTGCACAAAAGATCCGGCTGATCGCGTTCGACGTCGACGGCGTGATGACCGACGGCACCCTGTTCCTGGCCGACGACGGGCAGGAATACAAGGGCTTCAACTCGCTCGACGGCCACGGTCTGAAAATGCTCAAGGGCAGCGGCGTCGAACTTGCCATCATCACCGGCCGCAGCTCGCGCGTGGTGGAAAACCGCGCCAAAAACCTCGGCATCGAGATCGTCCACCAGGGCGCACACGACAAGCTGGTCGTGTACGAGGCGCTGTGCCGCGAACTGAACATCGAATGCGAAGCCACCGCCTACATGGGCGACGACGTGGTCGACCTGCCGGTGATGCGGCGCGCCGGCCTGGCGATCAGCGTGCCCGCCGCGCCCGAACTGGTGAAGGCGCACAGCCACTACATCACCACCCGCGAAGCCGGACGCGGCGCGGTGCGCGAAGCCTGCGAATTCCTGATGCGCGCGCAGGGCACGCTGGACACGGCACTGGCCCCCTATCTGAAATGAATCGCTGCGCATCGGGCACCACGAATTTGAGGGCAGCATGATCACGCGAGGCTCGCTGTGGCTGCCGCTGGCGATTCTGCTGCTGCTGGCCGCGCTCAGCTTCTGGATCGAGCGTTCGGTGCAGTTGAGGGAGACCGGCAGCGAGGCGATCCAAACCGATCCTGAAGGCATCATGGAAAACTTCGATGCGCTGCGCACCGATCCGACGGGCAAACCGCACTACCGCTTGTCTGCCAAAAAGCTCAAGCATTACACGGGCAGCAAGCGCACGGAACTGGAATCGCCCCGCTTCGTCCAACTCGACGCCGAGGCTGGCGAAGTGAGCGCAGTGGCCAGGCAGGCCACCGTCTCGTCCGACGGCAACGAGGTGGAACTGCTCGGCGACGTCGTCGTCGAACGTGCCGCCCGCCCCGGACAATCCGCCATGACCCTGCGCACGGAACGGCTGCTTGTTTTTCCCGAGCACGATCTGCTGCGCGCGCCGGGCGCCGTCGAAATCCTCGACGACACCATGACCGTGCGCGCGGGCGCCATGGAATACGACGCCGGACAACGCGTCATCAAACTGACAGGACGGGTGCACGCCCGTTATGTTTCCCGACAAGACTGACCAAGGGCTCGTTATTGCCATGCATACATTGAAGATGAGTTTTTATGCGGCGCTGTGTGCCGCATTGCTGGCCGCGCCCGCTCATGCCGAAAAAGCCGACCGCGACAAGCCGATCAACCTCGAAGCCGACATGGTCACCCTCGACGACATCCGGAAGATCAGCGTCTACCAGGGCAATGTGATCTTGAGCCAGGGCACGCTGTTGCTGCGCGCCGACCGCGTGCAGGTGACCCAGAATGCGGGCGGGCTCGACAAGCTCAGCGCCACCGGCCGCCCCGCAACGTTCCGCCAGAAGCTCGAAGGCCGCGACGAGTTCATCGAGGGCTACGCCAACCGCATCGAGTACGACAGCGTCAACAGCCAGCTTGAATTGATCGGCCAGGCCCAGCTGCGGCGCGGCGGCGACGAACTGCGCGGCGCGCAGATTTCCTACAACGCCAACACCGAGTTCTACAAGGTCGTCGGCCAGCCCGGCGTGGATACCCCGGCCGGCCGGGTGCGCGCCATCATTCGCCCGAAACCGCGCACCGACCAGCCCGCCACGCAACCCGACCAGCCATGAGCCAGATTTCCGCCCAGGGCCTGCGCAAGACGTACGGCAAACGCACCGTGGTCCACGACGTCTCGTTCGAGGTCAACAGCGGCGAGGTGGTCGGCCTGCTGGGGCCCAACGGCGCCGGCAAGACCACCTGCTTCTACATGGTGGTCGGACTGGTCGCAGCCGACGGCGGCAGCGTGCGGATGGATGCGCACGACCTCACCCACATGGAAATCCACCAGCGTGCGCGGCTGGGGCTGGCCTACCTGCCGCAGGAGCCGTCCATCTTCCGCAAGATGACGGTGGAGGACAACATCCGCGCCATTCTCGAGCTCAAGCCCTACAGCAAGGACGAGCGCGAGGAACACCTCAACAACCTGCTGGAAGACCTGCATATCGCCCACTTGCGCGAGGCGGCCGCCATCAGCCTGTCCGGCGGCGAGCGCCGCCGGGTGGAAATCGCGCGCGCACTGGCGATCAATCCGCGCTTCATCCTGCTCGACGAGCCCTTCGCCGGGGTCGACCCCATTGCGGTGCTCGACATCCAGAAACTGGTGCATTTTTTGATCGAGCGCGACATCGGCGTGCTCATCACCGACCACAACGTGCGCGAAACCCTGGGCATCTGCGACCGCGCCTACATCATCAACGAAGGGCGCCTGCTGGTCGCCGGCACGCCCGACCTCATCATCCAGGACGACAACGCACGCAAAGTCTATCTGGGCGAAAATTTCCGCCTGTAATTTCGGGCCCGCTAACAAATCACGTCGCACGCGCTACACTTGACTCAAGTCGGCACGATTTTTGCCGTAGTCAGCTTTCATGAAACACAGCCTCCAACTCAAGCTCGGCCAGCACCTTACCCTGACCCCGCAACTGCAGCAGTCGATCCGGCTGCTGCAGTTGTCGACGCTGGAATTGAACCAGGAACTGGAGCAGATGCTGCAGGACAATCCGCTGCTGGAGCGCGAGGACGAGGACGAAGACGCAGCCAGCCTGGCGGCGGCCGAAGCCCCTGCCCACACGGCCGAGGCCGAGGCGCAGAGCACGGAAGCCTCTCAGCCCGAAAGCTCAGAATCCGATCCGCTGACCTCGCTCGACGATTCCGACTGGAACGACTACAACGCGGCCGGCAGCAACGACGAAGACAACGACTACGAGCAAGGCTCGGTAGCGGGTTCAACCCTGCGCGAACATCTGCTGAACCAGCTGATTGTCAGCCCGCTGACCCTGCGCGACCGCACCCTGGTTGCCACGCTGATCGACGACCTGGACGATTCCGGTTTCCTGACCCAGCCGCTGGAGGACATCACTGCCAGCCTGCAGGACGAAATCGAGGAGCTCGAGCCCCAGGAAGTCGAGACCGCGCTCAAGCACCTGCAGAGCATGGATCCGACCGGCGTCGGCGCGCGCAACCTGGCCGAATGCCTGACCCTGCAACTGCGCGCCCTGCCCCAGGATACCCCGGCGCGCGACGCTGCCATGCGGCTGACGGCGCATTATCTCGACCTGCTGGCCGCACGCGATGTCGGCAAGCTGAAGAAAACCCTCGGCATCGACGATGCCGTGCTGCACGCGGCGCGTGCCCTGATCCTTTCGCTCAACCCGCGCCCGGGCGCCGTCTTCGGCGCCGACGAAACGCACTACGTCATTCCCGACGTTCATGTACGCAAGATCAAGGGCATGTGGATCGCCAGCCTCAACGCCGACGCCATGCCCAAGCTGCGCGTCAACCGCGTCTACGCCGACATCCTGTCGCGCCACCGCGACAGCGGCGGCGGCCAGCTGGCCAGCCAGTTGCAGGAGGCACGCTGGCTGATCAAGAACGTGCAACAGCGCTTCGACACCATCCTGCGCGTCTCGCAGGCCATCGTCGACCGCCAGAAGCAGTTCTTCGAGCACGGCGATGTGGCGATGCGCCCGCTGGTGCTGCGCGAGATCGCCGAGACGGTGGAACTGCACGAATCGACCATTTCGCGCGTCACCACGCAAAAATTCATGATGACGCCGCGCGGCCTGTACGAACTGAAGTACTTTTTCGGCAGCCATGTCGCCACCGACAACGGCGGCGCCTGCTCGTCGACCGCGATCCGCGCACTGCTCAAACAGCTGATCGCCGCCGAAACCAGCAAGAAACCGCTGTCCGACGGCCAGCTGGCCGACGTGCTCAGCCAGCAGGGCATCGTGGTGGCCCGCCGCACCGTCGCCAAATACCGCGAACTGCTGCAAATCCCCCCCGCCAACATGCGCCGCGCACTTTGATCGCAAACGTTTTTCCGCGCTGCTCTGGCCAAAAGGCCGCGCCACACTTGAATGTGCTCCGCTTTCGTTTCACAATGAAACCGAGCGCAATGGACCGCTCCTGAAACCAGGATAGAAATCCGCTTTTCAGTTTTATCAAGCAGACTTAGGAGGCTCTATGAATTTGACGATTTCCGGCCATCATCTGGAAGTGACCCCAGCCATCCGCGACTATGTTTCCGAAAAGCTCGACCGCGTCAAACGCCACTTCGACCATGTCATCAACGTGACGGTGATCATGCAGGTGAACAAGCTGGTGCACAAAGTGGAGGCCACCCTGCACGTCAAGGGCCATGATTTCCACGCGCACAGCGAGGACGACAACATGTATGCCGCGATTGACTTTCTGGCCGACAAGCTGGATCGCCAGATCGTCAAGCACAAGGAAAAAATCACGGATGTCAATCAGGCCAGCGGCGGGGTGAAACACCAGCCGACAGAAACCGCCGCTTGACGCCGAGCCGTCCGAATTGAGGCAAACCCGCCCGGAGACGCTCCGGGCGTATAATTTCAAGGCGCCGGCCCCCTCTTCCCCCGGCATCGCAACTGGCATGAACCTAATCGCTCCCCTTATCGCACCCGACACCGCCTTGCTGGACATGCGCTTTTCCAGCAAGAAGAAGCTGTTCGAACACGCTGCCGAGCTGCTCGCCCAGACCCACGGGCTCAAGTCCACCGACATTTTCACCAGCCTGTTCGAACGCGAACGCCTGGGTTCGACTGCGCTGGGCTACGGCATCGCCATTCCGCACGGCCGCATCAAGGGCCTGAAGGATGCCAGCGGCGCGTTTTACCGCCTGAAGACCCCGCTCGAATTCGACGCCCCCGACAACCAGCCGATATCGCTGTGTTTCATTTTGCTGGTCCCCAAGGATGCCAACGAACGCCATCTGCAGATTCTGGGCGAACTGGCCCAGCTGTTTGGCGACGAGACCATGCGCACAAAGATGCTGACGGCCGGCACCCCGTCCGAGTTGATCGCGCTGCTCGAGTCGTGGTCAAGCTAGCCGCGCGGCGCATGGACGAACCCAGCCAGGTTTCGGTCGAAACCCTGTTCCGCGACATGGCAGAACAACTGGCCATGCAGTGGATCGCAGGACGCGACGGCGGCCAGCGCAGCCTGTCTTCCGAAACCATCCAGAAGCCGAGCCCGGCCCTCATCGGACACCTGAATTTCGTGCACCCGAACCGGGTGCAGGTGCTGGGTTGCGCCGAAATGGACTATCTGCGCGGACTCTCGGCGTCGGCCCTGCAGGATGCCATCGATCACCTGTTTTCGGCCGAGCTCGCGGCCATCATCATCTCCAACTGTGAATTCATACCGGATGTTTTGCGCGACAGCGCCGAACGCACCGAAACCCCGCTGTTCACGTCACCGCTTCCCAGCCCGATTTTGATGTCCGGCCTGGGACATTACCTGACGCAGCAACTGGCCGAGCAAACGTCGCTGCATGGCGTATTCCTGGAAGTGCTCGGCACCGGCGTCCTCATCAAGGGCAACGCCGGCGTCGGCAAGAGCGAACTGGCGCTGGAGCTCATCTCGCGCGGCCATCGGCTGATCGCCGACGACGTGGTCGAACTGAAGCACGTCGCGCCCCAAACGCTGGAAGGCAGCTGCCCGCCGCTGATCCGCGATTTTCTCGAAGTGCGCGGCCTGGGCATTCTCAATATCCGCTTCCTGTTCGGCGAAATGGCGGTCAAGCCGCAAAAGAATCTCAAGCTCATCGTCGAACTGGTGCATCCGGATGAAGTGGGCGAAGTCGGTCTCAACCGGCTCGACATGGTGGCGTCGACCGAAGACATCCTCGACGTCGCCATTCCCAAGGTACGCATCCCGGTGGCGGCCGGTCGCAATCTCGCGGTGCTGGTCGAGGTGGCTGTGCGCAATCACCTCCTCAAACGCCGGGGCGTCAATCCTGTCGAGCAGTTCATCCAGCGCCAGCAAGCGGCCATCAACGAGGGCAGCTGAGTGCAGATCGTTCTGGTCTCCGGACTGTCGGGGTCGGGCAAAAGCATCGCCATTGCGGTGCTGGAAGACATCGGCTTTTACTGCGTCGACAACCTGCCGCTGGCCATGCTGCAGCCGCTGGTCGACTATCTGAGGCAAGAAGGCCACACGCGCATCGCCATCGCCATCGACGCGCGCAGCAGCGCAAGCTTTTCGCAACTGCCGCAGATTGTCGAAGCGCTGCGCGAACAGGGCGCCGACCTCAGGGTGGTCTTCCTCGAAGCCAAGACGCTGACGCTGGTCAAGCGCTTTTCCGAAACGCGGCGACGCCATCCGCTATCCAGCGACAGCGTATCGCTGCAGGAAGCGATCCAGCTCGAACGCGAGATGCTCGCCGACATCGCGCCGCTGGCGCATCGCATCGACACCAGCGACCTCTCCGCCGCTGCGCTGCGGCTGTGGATCAAGGACCTGATCGGACAGGACCGTTCGCGCATCACGCTCTTGTTCGAGTCCTTCGGCTTCAAGCACGGCATTCCGCTCGACGCCGACCTGGTGTTCGACGTGCGCTGCCTGCCCAACCCGCACTATGTCGCCGAGCTGCGCCCGCTCACCGGGCGCGACCAGCCGGTGAAGGATTATCTCGAGTCCAGCCCCAACGCCATGGCGCTCCTGGCCGATATCCGCGGCTTCGTCGAGAACTGGCTGCCGTGCTTCATCCGCGACCATCGCGCCTACCTGACGGTCGCCATCGGCTGCACCGGCGGCCAGCACCGCAGCGTCTACTTCGCCGAAACGCTGGCCGCCGCCTTCCGCGAACGCGAGCAGGTGCTGGTGCGCCACCGCGAACTCAGCTGATGACGATGAAAATCCTGCGCGCCGGCGACATGGGCGTGCTGCTGGCCGGCACAGGCCTGGTCGCCGCGCTGACGGTGTATGCGTGGGGCGGTGACCGCGGCGACACCGCCGTCATCCGCGCCGCCGGCCAGGTGGTCAAAACCGCCCCCCTCACCCACGCGCAAAGCGTCGCCGTCGACGGCCCGCTCGGCACCACGCGGATCGAAATCGAGCCCGGGCGCGCCCGCGTCGCAGCCGATCCGTCGCCGCGCCAGCTGTGCGTGAAACAGGGCTGGCTCACCCTTTCCGGCCAGGCGGCGCTGTGCCTGCCGAACCAGGTCAGCCTTGAAATCCGGGGTCGCACCCCCGCCTATGACACGCTCGGCTATTGAATTGCCGGTCACCGCCGACGACCGCCGCATTGCGCGGCTGGCGGCGCTGGCGATCGGCCTGACGCTGGTCGAGGCGGCGATCCCTAGTCCCCTCCCCGGCGTGAAACCGGGGCTGGCCAACATCGTCATCCTGCTGGTGCTGCTGCAATACGGCTGGCGCGCGGCGGCCTGGGTGTCCGCGTTGCGCCTGTTGGGCGGCGGCCTGCTGCTCGGCAACCTGTTTGCACCGGGCTTCTGGCTGGGGGCCGCCGGCGCGCTCGTCAGCCTGGCCGTGCTGGGGCTGGCGCGCCACCTCCCCGGCCGCTATTTCGGCCCGGTCAGCCTGTCGGTGCTGGCGGCATTCGGCCACATCGGCGGCCAGCTCGCCCTGGCCGGCATCTGGCTGTTGCCCGCCGCGGCATGGCTCAAGCTGCTGCCGGTATTCGCCGCTGCCGCGCTGATTTTTGGCGCGGTGAACGGCGTCATCGTGGCGCGCCTGCTTGCCGCTCCTGCTGCATCCGCGCGACAATCCGGGTCATGCACTCCACCGCCAATACCGTAACCCTGGCGCTTACCGGCGCCTCCGGCATGGCCTATGGCCTGCGTCTGCTCGAATGCCTGCTGGCCGCCGACGTGCGCGTCTACCTGCTGCTGTCGCAGGCCGCCCACATCGTCGCCAAACAGGAACTCGGCGTGGCGCTGCCGGCGCGCGCCGGCGATCTCGAAAAACAGCTGAGCGAAAGCCTGAACGCACGCGACGGCCAGCTGCGCGTATTCGGCCGCGAGGACTGGAATGCGCCGGTCGCGTCCGGCACCAATCCGGCCGATGCGATGGTGGTGTGCCCGTGCTCGATGGGCACGCTCGCCGCCATCGCCCACGGCCTGTCCGACAACCTGATCGAGCGCGCGGCCGACGTGATGCTGAAAGAGCAGCGCAAACTCATTCTCGTCCCGCGCGAAGCGCCGTTTTCCACCCTGCATCTGGAAAACATGCTCAAGCTGTCGCGGATGAATGCGGTGATCCTGCCCGCCAACCCCGGCTTTTATCATCTTCCGCAATCGGTCGAAGCCATCGTCGATTTCATCGTTGCACGCATTCTCGATCAGCTGGGGGTCCAGCACGAGCTGATGGCACGCTGGGGGACGAACGGTGACTGACACCCTGCCCCTGTTCCCGCTCAATACCGTGGTGTTCCCGGGCGGGCTGCTGCCGCTGCGCATCTTCGAGCCGCGCTATTTCGATATGGTCAAACAGGCCATCGCCGACAACACACCGTTCGGCATCTGCGCGCCCGCCCTTTCCGCTGCCATTCGCGAAGGCAGCGAGGTCGGCACCCCGGCCGTTCCCTGCGCGGTCGGCACCCGCGTGCACATCAGCGACTGGGACATGCCGCAGACCGGCATCCTGCACATTGAAACGCAGGCAACGGAACGCTTCGTCGTCCGCAGCGCCCGCACCGAACCCGGCGGCCTGCTGATCGGCAGCGTCGAGGCGGTCAGCGCCGAGCCCGCCATCGCCGTCCCCGACGAGCTCGAGCTTGCCGTCGAAATCCTGCGCCATATCATCGGCGAATACGGCGATGCGCGTTTTCCCGCACCGCACGCGTTTGGCAACGCCGTGTGGGTCGGCTACCGGCTGTCCGAAGTGCTGCCGCTCAAGCTTTCCATCAAGCAGAATCTGCTGGAAATGAACGACAGCGTGATGCGCCTGCGCATCCTCACCGAATTCCTCAAAAATCAGGTCAACTGATGGCGCGTTTTTATCCCGCGCTTGAAGCCAAACATCGCGACTTCATCGCTGCGCAGAAACTGTTTTTCACCGCCAGCGGCACCGCCGACAGCCGCCTCAACCTGTCGCCCAAGGGCATGGACAGCCTGCGCGTGCTCGACGCGAATCGCGTGGCCTATCTCGACCTCACCGGCAGCGGCAACGAGACCGCCGCCCACCTGAAGCACGACGGCCGCATGACGCTGATGTGGTGCAGCTTCGACGCCGACCCGTTGATCCTGCGCCTGTATGGACGCGGCCGCGCGGTACGGCGGCAGGATGCCGAATGGGGCGAGCTGCGCCGCCACTTTCCCGCCCTGCCCGGCGAACGCCAGCTCATTACGCTCGACATCGAATCGGTGCAGACCTCGTGCGGCTATGCCGTGCCGAGGTACATCTACCAGGGCGAACGTGACACCCTGGCGCGCTGGGCCGAGAAGAAAGGCGCGCTGGGTTTGCTGGATTACTGGCGCGAAAAAAACCAGGTCAGCATCGACGGCCTGCCCACCGGACTGCTGGAGGATGCAAGATGAAACGAATCGCGATACTGCTAGGGCTGCTCCTGAGCGCCTGCGACCCCACCCCGCCGCCGCAGCCCGAAACCGAGCGCAAACCCAACCCGGCGTTCGAAACCCAGATTCAGGCAATGGAAAAAGCGCGCGCGGTCGAGCAGCAGGTGATGGATGCCGCGGAGGCGCAACGCAAGCAAATGGATGAAGCGGCGCAGTAATGCAATCATGTTGAAATGGCTGGTCACCCTGATTGCAGCCCTGCTGGTTCTGGGCCTGCTCACCCCCTGGCTCAACCGCCTTGGCCTGGGGCGGTTACCGGGCGACCTGCGGGTCAAGCGCGTGCGCGGCACCTTCTACTTCCCCTTCACCAGCGTCATTCTCATGTCGCTGCTGCTCTCGCTACTTGCCTGGCTGTTGGGTCGATGAATAAAGCATTTGTCAAGGAAACCGACGCGGCCGACGCCGACGAAGACGACGTCGCTGCGCCGGCGCTGCCCGTCGGGTCGAAAAATTACATGACGCCCGCGGGCTACGCGCAGCTCGACGCCGAATTCAATCAGCTGTGGAAAGTCGAGCGGCCCAAGCTGGTGGAGACCATCTCCTGGGCCGCCAGCAACGGCGACCGCTCGGAAAACGGCGACTACATCTACGGCAAGAAACGCCTGCGCGAGGTCGACCGGCGCATCCGCTTCCTGTCCAGGCGACTGGAACACGCCGAGGTGGTCGACCCCGCCCGGCGCGAAGCCACCGACCAGGTGTTCTTCGGCGCCACCGTCACCGTCGCAGACCTGGACGGGACGGAATCCACCTACGCCATCGTCGGCATCGACGAGGCCGACGCCGGGCGCGGCCGCATTGCATGGATATCGCCGATGGCGCGCGCGCTGCTGAAGGCGCGCGAAGGCGACACCGTCAGCGTGCAGACGCCGGATGGCCGCCGCGAGGTGGAAATTATCGAGGTGCGCTATCAGGCCATCGACTGAGCCGACTGCCTGTTGACTTTGGCTCAGTACAGCGTGCTGGCCAGCATCCGCCGGTAACGGCTGACCAATTCCCCACCGCCCAGCAGGTCGAATACCGACAACAGGGTCTTGCGGCCGATGTCGTCTTCGAAGCTGCGGTCGCGGCGGACGATTTCCAGCAACTGGTCCATTCCCGCCTCGTATTGCCCGGCAGCGACCAGCAAATTGGCGAGTTTCAGCCGCGCATCCAGATCGTTTTCGTTCGCCGCCACCCGCGCGGCAAGCGCCGCTTCGTCCTCGCCGGCCGCCCCCATGAATTGCAGGCGCGCCTTCAATTGTGGCACGCGCGGATCGGCGGCGTCCGCAACGCCCGCAATCAGGCGGCGGGCTTCGTCGGCCTCATTCAGGTCGAGCATGATTTCCGCGGCATCGAGCCGCACGCCGACATGGTCAGGGGCGATTTTCGAAGCATCGGCCAGCTTCTGCAACGCGGCGGACACATCGCCGGCAAGGCGCAGTCCGGCGGCCTCGACACGCAGCTCGTCGACCGGGCCGGGAACCAGCCGATCGAGGAAGGCGCGTACTTCGGATTCCGGCAGCGCACCGGAAAACTCGTCGACCGGCTCGCCGCCGATGAAGGCCTTGACGCTGGGAATGCCGCGCACGCCGTAGCGTGCGGCGAGTTCCTGGTTGTCGTCGGAATTGACCTTGGCGAGCAGGAACTTGCCGCCGTATTCGGCGGCAAGTTTTTCCAGGACGGGTTTCAGCGCCTTGCAGGGGCCGCACCAGGGCGCCCAGAAATCGACCAGCACCGGGCGCCGCTTCGATTCTTCGAGAACGGCTTGCTGAAAATCGGCGAGGCCGACGTCGAGGGAATGTTCGGTCATGGGGACTCCGCTTCAACCTGCCGGATGGGCCGCCCGGCTCAATCAGACCCGCTTAAACTTTGAAACCGCAGTTGAACCACAGAGGCACAGAGAACACAGAGGAAAAAAAACACCTTGCATGGATCAGTGCGCCCACCAGATGGGTGAAGACGGGTGATCGGCAACCCATTGATTTTCTGCCGTTCTCCGTGCCTCTGTGCCTCTGTGCCTCTGTGGTGAGGCTTTTAGATTAAATCTGCCTGGCCAGCTCGGCCGCGATGCCAGTATAGGACGCCGGCGTCAGCGTTTTCAGGCGGGCCTTCTCGGGGTCGGGTATCGCCAGGCCGTCGATGAACAGATGCAACGTCTCGCGCGTCATGCCGGCCTTGCCGCGCGTGAGTGCCTTCAGCTGCTCGTAGGGGTTGGCGACGCCGTAGCGGCGCATCACGGTCTGGATCGGCTCGGCCAGCACTTCCCAGTTGGCATCGAGGTCCGCCGCCAGCGCGACCGGGTTGGCTTCCAGCTTGGACAGCCCGCGCAGGCAGGATTCGTAGGCCAGCAGGCTGTAGCCGAAACCGACGCCCATGTTCCTGAGCACGGTGGAATCGGTGAGGTCGCGCTGCCAGCGCGAGACCGGCAGCTTTTCGGCGAGATGCCGCAGCACCGCGTTGGCCAGACCCAGGTTGCCTTCGCTGTTCTCGAAATCGATCGGGTTGACCTTGTGCGGCATGGTGGACGATCCGACCTCGCCCGTCTTGACCTTCTGCTTGAAGTAGCCCAGCGAGATGTAGCCCCAAAGATCGCGGTCGAGGTCGATGAGAATGGTGTTGGTGCGCGCGATGGCGTCGTACAGCTCGGCCATGGCGTCGTGCGGTTCGATCTGGATGGTGTAGGGATTGAAGGTGAGCCCCAGCTCCATCACGAAGTTGCGCGCGAAATGCTCCCAGTCGAGATCGGGGTAGGCCGACAGATGCGCGTTGTAGTTGCCGACCGCGCCGTTGATCTTGCCCATCAACTCGATATCGCCGATGGCAATGTAGCTGCGGCGCAAGCGATAGACGACGTTGGCCAGTTCCTTGCCGACCGTGGTGGGCGAGGCGGGCTGGCCGTGGGTGCGCGACAGCATCGGCAGGTCGGCATGCTCGTACGCCAGCTCGGTCAGGCGCACGATCAGCTTTTCCAGCGCGGGCAGCAGGACGGCATCGCGTGCGCCCTTCAACATCAGGGCATGCGACAGGTTGTTGATGTCTTCCGAGGTGCAGGCGAAATGGATGAACTCGGACACCGCCGCGATCTCGGCGCTGACCTGGGTCTTTTCCTTGAGGAAATATTCGACCGCTTTCACGTCGTGATTGGTGGTCGCCTCGATCGCCTTGACGCGCTCGGCGTCGGCCACCGAAAAGGTGTCGGCGATGCGGTCGAGCAGTGCGATCGCATCGGCGGAAAACGCCGGCACTTCGGCTATCCCGGGCTCGGCCGCCAGCGCCTTCAGCCACTCGATCTCGACAATGACCCGGTATCGGATCAGCGCATACTCGCTGAAGAAGTCGCGTAGCGGTGCGGTCTTGCTGCCGTAGCGGCCATCGAGCGGAGAAAGGGCAGTGAGTGCGGTCAGTTCCATCGTGTCATCCGATATTGATTGTTCATTCAGTTAAACGGTGCGCTTGTCACGCTATGTAATTCTAAAATCTTCACCACAGAGGCACGGAGACACAGAGGAAAAACAATATGTTGCGGCACGCTGCGCATTCACCTCTTGGATGAAAGCCGAATTCAAGACTACACAAGGGTTTTGTGGTTCTCTCTGTGCCTCTGTGCCTCTGTGCCTCTGTGCCTCTGTGGTTCAACTGCCATTTTTCCAGGTTAAACGGTGCGCCGATCCCGAACGGCCTGCGCCAGCGTGCCGCTGTCCACATATTCCAGTTCGCCGCCCACCGGCACCCCGCGCGCCAGCCGGCTAACCTTGATGCCGCGCGCCTTCAGCAGTTCACCGATGGTGTGCGCTGTGGCCTCGCCTTCCGGGGTGAAGTTGGTCGCCAGGATCACTTCCTCGACCACGCCGTCCGTCGCACGGCTGATCAGGCGGTCGAGATGGATCTCGCGCGGGCCGATGCCGTCGAGCGGGGAGAGGCGCCCCATCAGCACGAAATACAGGCCGTTGTAGCTTTGCGTGGCCTCCATCATGTTGAAGTCGGTGGGCATTTCGACCACCGCCAGCTGCCGCTTGTCGCGGCGCGGGCTGGTGCAGACCTCGCACACTTCCGCCTCGGAAAAGTTGTTGCACAGGCGGCAGTGATGCAGATGGGTCAGCGCATGGGTCAGTGCCGCGGCGAGCTGCTCGGCACCGCGGCGGTCGCGCTGCAACAGGTGATACGCCATGCGCGCGGCCGACTTGGGGCCGACGCCGGGCAGCACGCGCAGGGCGCCGATCAGATTTTCAAGCGCGGCAGGCTGCACGGCTCAGAACGGCATTTTCATCCCCGGCGGAATCGGCAGGCCGGCGGTGACGCTGCCCATCTTCTCCTGCACCGTGGACTCGACCTTGCGCACCGCGTCGTTCACCGCCGCGGCCACCAGGTCTTCCAGCATTTCGCGATCGTCCGTCATCAGGCTCGGATCGATGGCGATGCGGCGCACGTCGTACTTGCAGGTCATCACCACCTTGACCATGCCGGCGCCGCTCTGCCCCTCGATTTCGATATCGGCCAGCTTGGCCTGCATCTTGGCCATGTTCTCCTGAACCTGCTGGACCTGTTTCATCATGTTGCCAATGCCGCCCTTCATCATGTTGATTCTCCTAGTGGCTGTATGGAAGTGACGTCGAGCTGGCCGCCTAACTGGTCGACCAGCTCGCGCACGAATGGATCCGATTCGATGGCGGCCACGGCCTCGGCCTGGCGCGCCTGCCTGATGCGGGTGCGCACCTGCTGCGGCGTCTTGTCCGCCGCGGCGCCGATCTCGATCGTCACGGCGAGCGTTGCGCCGTGCTTGTCGCGCAGTGCCGCGATCAGCTTGTCCTGGTAGGCGCGGTCGAGCAGATGCTTGTGCGCCTCGCCCACGCGCAGCGTCACGGAATCGCCCCCCTGCGACACCAGCTCGCAATGGTCGGCAAGCATTTTCGCCATGCCGCCGAGGCGCAGCTCGCCGACGACGGTGAGCCAGTCCCAGGCCGCATGCGGCGTGGATTGATGGGCCACCAGTTCGGCGGCGGGGGGCGCTGCCGGCTCGGGGTATACGGCCGGTTCGGGTACAGGGGGCACGACGGGCGCGGCGGCTGGCAGGGCCGGCTCGGCGCGCCTGGCGGGCGCCGCCTGCGCCGACTCCGCCCTCACGGACGTCGATCCACTACGGGCTGAAGCCCCGCGAAGCGGAATGGGACCCGACGCACCGTTCTGCGCGCCGGGGACGAAAGCCAGCATGCGCAGCAGCGTCATACAGAAGCCGGAAAACTCGTCCGGCGCATACGGCAGGTCGCGGCGGCCGTTCAACGCGATCTGGTAGTACAGCTGAACGGTTTCGACATCCAGCTGTTCGGCGGCCGCCTGCATGCGCTCGGCGTCGGCGCCGGCTTCAATCGCCCCGGGCGCGTGCAGCAGCAAGGCCAGCTGGGTGAGCAGGCTGCCCATATCCTGCAGCGCGGCGTCGAAGGCGATGCCGCGCTCGGCAAGCGTGCGCGCCTGTTCCAGCAGGTCGTCGCCGTTGCGGGCCGCCAGCGCGTCGAGCAGATCGAACAGATAGTCGCGCCGCACCGTGCCGAGCATGGCCTCGACGCCGGCCGCCTCGATGCGCCCGCTGCCGTAGGCGATGGCCTGGTCGGTGAGCGACAGCGCGTCGCGCATGCTGCCGGCGGCGGCGCGCGCCAGAATATTCAGCGCGGCGGGCTCGGCGTCGACGTTTTCCTGCGCCAGCACCTCGCCCAGATGCTGCGCCACCAAGGCGGGCTGCATCGGCTTCAGGTTGAACTGCAGGCAGCGCGAGAGCACCGTCACCGGAATCTTCTGCGGGTCGGTGGTGGCGAGGATGAACTTCACATGGGCGGGCGGCTCTTCCAGCGTCTTCAGCATGGAGTTGAACGCCGGCTTCGACAGCATGTGCACTTCGTCGATGATGTAGACCTTGTAGCGCCCC
>JGI24123J20310_1000517_pt1 | contig 24089 bp, 17 predicted proteins | sample SubbioCR12Aug_5A_FD_20310 | JGI IMG/M metagenome (IMG submission 20310)
GCGATCCGGGAAGGCGCCGTCGAGCGGGTCAGGCCGAAGATCATGACCGTGGCCGCGATCATGGCGGGTCTCCTGCCGATTATGTGGGGAACGGGAACCGGTTCGGAGGTGATGCGCCGCATTGCCGCCCCGATGGTGGGAGGCATGGTGTCGTCCACCTTGTTGACGCTGATCGTGATTCCGGCGCTTTATGCTCTGTGTAAACAATATTCTATCAACAACGAAACTCGCTTAAGGAGGCAAAACTGAACGATATATTGACCATATGAAAAATAATTTCATTAACCTATTGAGATATTTTGGAGAAAACCCATGAAAACACCATTACTGATTATCTTGTTTTTAGCACTTGGTCTGTTGACTTCATGTGCTGAATATGACCCGCATTCGATGGACATGGACCAAGCGGTTCATAACGCAAAATCCAAAGCCGATCACGAGGCTCTGGCACAACACTATGAAGAAGTGGCGAAAGAAATGCAGTTTAAGGTTGAGGAACACAAGAAAATCCTGAGTGAATACGAGAGAGAGCCGTGGTTAATTGGTAAGCAGCAGGCAACCGGATTCGGAGTCCATTGCCAAAGGCTAATTGATGTCTATCAAAAAGCCGCCGAAGAAAACCTGGAAATGGCGAAGATGCATCGTGAATTGGCCGCAGGAGTAAAGCCATAACGGCAAATTTACCGGGGTAGTCATCGGTTGGATCATTACCCCGGTAATACAGATGGAATCAGTCTGTTAGATTTTTTCAGTTTATAGCAAAATATAATTAAAGAACGACCGCTATCTTCTCGCTAGAGAATGGCTTTTAGCAGCATCTCGTCAGGTTAACCCTTATTTTATAATGCGACACGCCTTAGCCGCAACGCATTGCTGATGACCGAAACCGAACTCAGACTCATTGCTGCCGCCGCAATCATCGGCGACAAGAGAATACCGAAAAACGGATAGAGCACGCCGGCGGCAATAGGCACGCCAAGGGCATTATAGATAAACGCGAAGAACAGATTTTGGCGGATATTACGTAAAGTCGCTCGACTTAAATGGCGGGCTTTGACCAGCCCCATCAGATCACCTTTCACGAGCGTAATACCGGCACTTTCCATCGCGACGTCCGTGCCCGTACCCATCGCGATCCCGATATGGGCCGCCGCCAACGCCGGTGCATCGTTGATGCCGTCGCCCGCCATCGCGACGATACGGCCTTCGCTCTGTAGTTTTTTGATCACTTCGGTTTTTTGCTCCGGCAACACTTCTGCCTGCACTTGATCGATCCCCAGACTTTTGGCCACAAACTCGGCCGTCGTGCGATTGTCGCCGGTCAACATCACCACCTGAATGCCTTCTTTATGCAAATCAGTTAAAGCCTTGAAGGTGGTGGGCTTAATCGGATCGGCTACGCTGAGAAGTCCAGCCGCTTGGCCGTCTATCCCGATAATCATTACCGTTTGCCCTTGCTGACGCAGCGCCTCTATCGAGTTTGCCAATAAGCCTGTCGTAATGCCCTCTTCCGTCATCAACTGCGCATTACCCAACGCCACGCGTCGGCCATTGATCAGCCCTTTCACTCCTCTTCCGGTCAGAGATTGAAACTCAGTGACAGGCAATGCTTTTACCCCCTGCTCTTCTGCGCCTTGGCCGATCGCCGCGGCAAGCGGATGTTCACTGGCTCGTTCCAGACTGGCCGCATAAGCCAAGACCTCGTCCTTCGTGAAGTCATTGACCGCCTCGACCGTGACCAGTCGAGGTTTTCCTTCGGTGAGGGTGCCGGTTTTATCCACTACTAAAGTATCCACTTTTTCCATCACCTCCAGCGCTTCGGCATTTTTAATCAGGACGCCCGCCATTGCACCGCGGCCGGTACCGACCATGATCGACATCGGGGTGGCCAATCCCAGGGCGCAGGGACACGCAATGATCAATACCGCTACCGCATTCACGACCGCGTGAGCCAATTTGGGCTCGGGTCCCCAGGCCCACCAAACCACGAGCGTGATCAGGGCCGTCAGTACCACCGCGGGCACAAAGTAGCCAGAAACTGTATCGGCCAGTTTTTGGATCGGCGCCCGGCTACGTTGCGCTTCACTGACCATGTGCACGATTTGGGCAAGCAAGGTTTCGCTGCCGACCCGCTCGGCACGCATCAACAAACTCCCAGTGCCGTTAATCGTCGCACCGATCAGCGGCAGATCCGCCACTTTTTCAACCGGAATCGGCTCACCAGTTACCATCGATTCATCGACCGAACTCGCCCCTTCGAGTACGACACCGTCCACTGGCACTTTTTCGCCGGGACGCACCCGCAAGATATCGCCGGGTTTCACCTGTTCCAAGGGAATATCCGTTTCGCTGCCGTCGGCATGATGAAGCCGTGCGGTTTTGGGAGCCAGACCCAACAACAGTTTAATCGCCGCGCTGGTACGGCTTCTTGCCCGCAATTCCAGCACTTGGCCAAGCAAAACCAGCGTCGTGATCACGGCCGCGGCTTCGAAGTACACCGCCACCACGCCATGTTCATCGCGCAGCGACGGCGGAAAAATCGGCGGAAGAAAAATGGCCAGTACGCTGTAAATCCAGGCCACGCCAACGCCTAACGCAATCAAGGTGAACATATTCAGGCGGCGATTAATCACAGAAATCCAGCCGCGTTGAAAAAAAGGCCAGCCTCCCCACAACACGGCCGGCGTGGCCAAAGCGAATTCCAGCCATTGGAGTTGGCGTAGGGATAAGTAGTCGGAGACGAATGCCGGCATCAGATCATGCAGCATCGCGACCAAAAACACCGGCAGGGACAACACAAAACTGACCCAGAACCTTAGGCGCATATCGCTAAGCTCCTGGTTTTCCTCTTCTTCCCCCGAGACATCGCGAGGTTCCAGGGCTATGCCGCACTTGGGGCAGAATCCGGGGGTCTGGCGGACCACTTCCGGATGCATCGGGCAGACATATTCCGTGCGCCCACCGGGAGCGGAAGCTATCGCTATCTCTAAAGCCATGCCGCACTTGGGGCAGTTTCCCGGCTGTGCTTGGCGAATCTCGGGGTGCATGGGGCAGGTATAAGTATTTTTGAGAACGTAATTTGTCATTGTCTTACCCTATAGTCGTAGACGGTAGGCAAAAGAGCCGCTTACTCTGTCTGGCTAAAACACCAGTATTTTCCGGTTAGCGGTACCACACCGCAATCAATTTGTGACATTCAGCTCTCCATATACAGTCTTCTTCTTGACAGGTTTTGCTTGGATCCGTTCGAAAGCAGGGTCGATGCTGACTCGCATTCTGAATGGAATGAATCAGTTCGATTTTCAAATTGTTACATTCAGGGTTTTCAACTCCCACCAAATTTGCCAGTTGTTGTAGACCCAGGAGGGTCATAGCACCATCTTCTTCAACCATAGACAGATAAAGTGCAATTTGCATCTTTACATAGTCTTTTTCGGCTGCCAGCCAATCCTCAAGCTCCCTGCCGGGTGCAAAATTTCTGGCTTCTGCTTTGTAATAAGCCGCTTCTGAGATCCATTGGTGGCAAGTTACGTTTTCCACAATCTGATTTTGAATCGTTATGGCGCAATTTTATTTCAAACCTTCTTCGCTCGGGGGCGGCGGATGACTTTTCTCAGTTCCAGGATGATTAGCGGTATAAATCCAACCCCGATCCAGGCCACGCATTGATTTAAAGTAACCGGTTCGATCTGAAACAGTTTTTGCAGCATGGGAACATGGTGTATCGCCAACTGCAAGCCAAAGCTCACCGCCACAATCAGAAACAAGCGCAGGTTGGAAAACAGGCCTATCTGCCAGATGGTACGCTGCTCGCTCCGTGCACCGAAGGCGCGCAGCAGCTCGGCGATCACCAAGGCGGTAAAGGCAGCATCGCGGGCTTGCTCAACGCTGTTGTCGATATAGAGCTCATAACTAAATACGCCGAGAGTAACGCCGGCGGTCAGCAAGCCGGTGAGCAGGGTTAGTGTGAGGAAATCCCGGTTGAATAGCGACTCTTGGGAACGTCGAGGGGGGCGATTCAATACGTCGGGATCAATCGGATCAGTCGCCAGAGCGAGCGCCGGCAAGCCGTCTGTCACCAGGTTGATCCACAGAAGATGTAACGGTAGAAGCGGCAGCGGCCAGCCCAGAAGGACCGCGCTCAGCATCACGATTAATTCGCCGGTATTCCCGGCCAACAGATAGGCCAAGGTTTTGGCGATATTGTCATAAATGCCCCGACCTTCTTCTACGGCAGCGACGATAGAAGCAAAATTGTCGTCGGTGATAATGATGTCGGCGGCCTCCTTGGTCACCTCGGTGCCGGTGATGCCCATGGCGATACCGATGGACGCCTCTTTGATCGCCGGGGCATCGTTAACCCCATCTCCGGTCATCGTCACGACTACATCTAGCGACTTCCAAGCGCGAACAATCCTGAGCTTGTGCTCAGCCGTAACCCGTGCATAAACCGAGACCTGAGCCACCCGTTGCTTCAGCGCTTTGTCATCCATGTGGTCAAGCTCGGCACCTACGAGAACTTCGTTACCCTTGCCCAGAATGCCTAATTCATGGCCTATTGCCCGTGCCGTATCGGGATGATCGCCGGTGATCATCACGGTTTTAATGCCGGCCCGTATGCACTTGCCCACGGCCGCCTTCGCCTCGGCGCGAGGTGGATCCTGTAAGCCTACCAGCCCTAAAAAGGTAAGTTCCTGCTCGATCTCGTTATCGTTTACAACCATTCCCTCTGCGAAACTGAAGCCATCCAGGGGCCGCTCAGCGACGGCAAGAACGCGCAGTGCATCATGTGCCAGTAAGGTATTAGCCTGGAGCAGCCGGGTGCGATCGTTTTCAGTCAATTCCCTTACTCCCTGGTCGGTACGGACCAGCGTGCAACGGTCGAGAATAACTTCAGGTGCGCCCTTAACGAAGGCCCAGGAACGGTTTTCCCGACTTCGGATGACGGTCATGCGTTTGCGGTCTGAATCGAAAGGCAATACAGACAGACGCGGCATTTCAGTTTCGAAAACATCACGGGTAATACCGCCTTTTGCGGCAGCCACCAGCAGCGCTCCTTCAGTAGGATCGCCTACTATTCCAGGCCGATCATCCGTTAGAGTCAGTTCGGCATCGTTGCAGGCGGCTGATGCGCGCAACAAGGCCATGAGCGCGAGGCTTTTCGACGGCAGGGTTTCCTCATTGCCGGAAAAAAAAGCGCCTTCCGTGGCGTAACCCTCGCCGGTGACACGATACAAGTTCTCCGAGGTAATCAACTTGCGGGCAGTCATTTCACCCATCGTCAGCGTACCGGTCTTGTCGGTACAGATAACCTGAGCTCTGCCTAGTGTTTCAACCGAGGCCAGGCGCCGCACCAAGGCATGACGCTGCACCATGCGCTGCACACCCAATGAGAGAGCGACAGTCACCACTGCCGGCAGACCTTCCGGAATGGCGGCTACCGCAAGACTCACCGCGCTCATGAAAAGCTCAAACGGCGCAATTCCCCGCAGTAATCCGAGACTAAAAATTAGCGCGACGATGCCGAAGCAGGCCCACAACAACCAACCCGCTACCCGGTTAAGTTGACGTTGCAGTGGAGTTTCTCCGCTTCCGGCCGTCTCCAGAAGTTTGGCGATATGCCCGAGTTCCGTCTCCATCCCGGTATTAACCACCAAGGCGTGACCAGTGCCACCTGTCACGCTGGTGCCGAGGAAGACCATGTTTTTCCGCTCCGCCAGTGGTGTTTCTAGAGGCAGGTTGCTGGTGAACTTGCCTACCGCTTGTGATTCGCCGGTCAGCGGCGCTTCGTTGATGCGAAGAACAGATGCCTGAATCAGGCGAGCATCCGCAGCGACCAGGTCCCCGCCTTCGAGCAACAAGATATCGCCAGGGACTATTTCAGTTGCGGTGACTACCACGCTATGGCCGCCTCGCAACACCCGGCAATGGGGCGCGGTCAAGCGAGCCAACGCTGCCGCCGCCTTTTCGGCACGATACTCCTGAAAAAAACCAATCACGGCGTTCAAAATCACGATGGCAATGATGGCGATTCCATCAACTGTTTCGCCCAGTGCGGCGGAAACCGCCGCCGCACCCATCAATACCCAAATAACCAGACTTTTGAACTGGCTGACAAAAATGACCAAGGCCGAAAATCGCTTGCCTTTGCGTAGCTTATTTTGCCCATACCGGGCGAGCCGCTTTTTCGCTTCATTGCCGGAAAGCCCTTGCTCTACATCAGCCGCAAGAAGGCTTGCGGCTTCGGTAATTGATTGGTTATGCCACGTGTTCATAGTCGTGTTTCTCCCATTATCATTAGCAGAGAATCTGCAATGTCATTTTTATATTAATTTACCGAACTTTTACTGGGGCGCTGTTAAGCTGTATTCCTGATGCTTGCAGGTTTGCTGAGCGTTATTCAAATATGCCAAGTCAACTATTTGAATAACCTGGTTGAACAGGATCACCGCTTTATTAAGAAAATCACCAAACTGATAATGGACTTCAACGCCTTTCATTTGGCCTCCGTCATCACTATGTATCGCCTTTAAACTTTCGTTCCTCGAACCAGAAGTATGGCGCTGGATCGGGGGCTCAGGTGGTAAGTCTGTGGATCTTCCCAAAGCGGTTCCTCGCCCGCAGCAAACAGATCTTGTGGCGCTTCACGAGCTGTGTCAACGGCCAGATACCACCGAGCCCCCGGTGGTACTGGGGGCAAACCGAAATCGACCGCATCGGCGCCGGCATTGAACATCAGGTAAAGTGCGTTCTGTTCGTCTTCATAGATCAGACAGGCAAACTGATTTTCTTTCGGGTCGGCCCAGTTGGGCAATCCCTGTTGCGAGCCAAACCAACGAATCTCGGCATCCGTGTAGAAGTGCTCCTGACTCAAAATCGGATGGGCTCGACGAAAGGCGATCATGCCACGAGTGAAGCGGTAAATTTCCTGGTGCTGCTCTAGACAGCTCCAGTCTTGCCAGCTCGTTTCATTGTCCTGGCAGTAGGCGTTGTTGTTGCCGCCTTGGGTGCGACGAAATTCGTCTCCGCCGAGCAGCATCGGCACACCGCGCGAGATCAACAGGGTGAGCAGGAAGTTCTTGATCTGGCGTTTTCGCAAGCCCTCGATCCCGGCATCCGTCGTCTCGCCTTCAGCGCCGTAGTTCTCGCTGAAGTTGGCATCAGTCCCGTCATGGTTGTTTTCTCCGTTGGCTTCATTGTGCTTGGTGTGATAACTCACCAGATCATGCAGGGTGAAGCCATCGTGACAAGTGACGAAATTGATGCTGTACCCGGGACATTTGCCAGTGCCGGCATAAATGTCGGCGCTACCGCAGATGCGGCTGGCAAATGAACCGAGCATCTCATCGTCACCACGCCAGAATCGGCGCACATCGTCACGGTAGCGGCCGTTCCACTCCGCCCAGCCCCGCGAAAAATTGCCCACCTGATAGGCTCCGGCGGCATCCCATGCTTCGGCAATGAGTTTGGTTCCCCGCAGGATCGGATCCTCGGCGATCCGCTCGATCAGTGGAGGATTCGACAGCAAGTTGCCTGCGCCATCCCGCCCGAGAATCGAAGCCAGATCGAACCGGAAACCATCCACATGCATCTCCACCACCCAATAACGCAATGCGCTCAAGATGAAATCCCGCACCACGGGATGGTTGGCGTTGATGGTGTTGCCTGTACCTGTGTAATCCTTATAGTAGCGTTTGTCGTCCGCCAATGTATAGAAGATCGCGTTGTCAATACCACGAAAACAGAGTGTCGGCCCCAATTCGTTTCCCTCCGCTGTGTGATTGAACACCACGTCCAGGATCACTTCAATTCCGGCTTCGTGAAAGGCCCGGACCATTTCCTTGAACTCAAGCTTCTGCTGACCCAAGCCTCCGGTACTGCTGTAGGATGCTTTGGGAGCAAAGAAGGCCACGGGGTCGTAGCCCCAGTAATTTCTGAGTGGTTGACCTGTTTGCGGATTGACGACCGGCACCTGGTTTTCGTTGAACTCATATACCGGCATCAATTCCACAGCCGTCACTCCCAGGTCTTTGAGGTAGGGGATCTTTTCCATTAGTCCCCGGTACTTGCCGGGATTCTCCACGCCGGAACTCGGGTGAATGGTGAAACCACGCACATGCATTTCATAAATCACTGTTTTTGACCATGAATGCCTAAGCGGCCGGTCGTCCTGCCAGCAGAAGTGCTCGTGAGTAAACACACATTTCGGCATGTCTCCGGTATCATTGACTTTCGAGCAAACCAAATCTCTGTCTGTTTCAGACGTGTCGTAACCTAGCGCCGTGCCAAAATCCCAATCGGGTAATGGCGAGATCGCTGTCGCAAATGGATCCAGGAGCAGCTTGTTGAAATTGAAACGATGCCCGTCCTTGGGTTGATACGGGCCGTCTACGCGATAGCCATACAGATGGCCAGATCGAATCCCCTCAATCCAGACGTGCCACACGTCACCTGTGCGGTTGCGCGCGGGATCGAGATCAATCACCCGAGCGGCCGTGGCATCTTCGGGGTGGTCAAACAACTCCAGCCGAACGCGGCTGGCATGCCGGCTGAAGAAGGCGAAATTGACTCCTCCCCCAGATTCATGGGTGCCCATGGGCAACGGAACGCCCCTCCGAACTTCGGTCCGTTCAGAAACCTCTGCCGCGTAATCATGTAGCGGGCGTTCAGGCGTATTCATTTGTGCCGTGCAGCACACATCGAGTTTTTCCTTCGGATGGCCTGCTGAGGACACGGGCGACATCGTTCTTTTGGGGCGCCGTCTTCTATTGGGTTTTGTTGACTTTTCTATCGGGTCTTTTTTATTCATTCTTTCACCTTTCGAAATCGAATAACTGCGCATCGCCCTCAAATAACGTACGGCTAAGTGCGAAGGCTCAGAACCATAACCGCACCCCGGCAACGAGCCGCACTTCCTCGGCAGCGTTACCGGAAGCCCGTATATTATCTGCCGCAGAGCCAAATCGGCTGGCCCAATCAACGCCGACATAGGGAGCAAATTCCCGTCGAATCTCGTAACGCAGGCGTAGACCCGCTTCAATGTTGGACAAGCCGCTACTCACATCGCGCGTGTCGTCTCGTTGGCTATAAAAATTCATTTCAATGCGTGGCTGCAAGATGAGCTTTTGCGTCAGCAATAAGTCGTATTCTGTTTCCAGACGGAATGCGGTACGCCCTTGCTCGTTGACATAAGCCGTTGCTTCAATATATAGCCAGTAAGGCAATAGCCCCTGGATACCGAAGGCGAGCCAGCCGCGATCTGTTCCTTTACCGCTGTCGTAACGAAGCCCCAGTTGGGTGTCCAAATAAGGGGTAATGGCGTGCGCCCAAAGCAACTCGTTGCGTGCGTCTTTAAACGTGCCGTTTTCAATCTCGCCTTCGGCTCTGATAAGGGCGCGATCATAAGTCTGACCATACCAGGCCTGCCAGTCATAGGTCATAGCGGTGCTGCCGCGAGCAGTCGAACTTTCGAGCCGATCGACCAACAATGAGCCAAAATTATCTTCGTCACCCATCTTGGGCCGTGGAATCGGACCGAAGTCGTAGCCATCCGAATAGGCGTGCGGATCGCGGGCATCGGGAGGGGGGGAGCCACCCTGCATGGACATGGAACCATGGTCTGAATCATCACCGCCGTGATTCATGTTACTCATGTCGCTGGCTTTCCCGGAAGTGGCGCTACCGTAGTTCATGTCATGCCCTAAACCTTTCACCGTGCCGGACTTATCACCTTTATCCATATCCGGCATGGAATCGTGATTCATCCCGCTGTGGTCCATGCCCGGCATGGAGCCGTGATCCATGTCCTTGGTCGCATCTAGCTGCTCGGATACTTTTGCCGAAGCCGGCTTTGATTTTGTCCCGGACTTTACTTCACGCCGTTTCTGCTCCGTCTGTTTGGAATGATTGGCGTGCTCGGCATGCGTTTGACCGTTTTCCACGGTCGTTAGGTCTTGTGCCCAGGAGGAAGACAGTTTAAAAACCAACAAAGCAACAATCCTATATATTCGCCGGGTCATCATAGTTTTCTGTTTCACTCTTCGATTACGCCTGTTTGATACCTTCATCTTCAGGCCACAACCACTTCACGCATCATGCCAGCATGCATATGTAAAAACAGGTGACAATGCCAGGCCCAACGGCCCAAGCCGTCGGGTGTGGCGAGGAAAGTAACGCGCTGCGCCGGCTGCACAATGATGGTGTGCTTGCGCACCTGGAAGCGTCCGTCAGGGCTTTCCAGCTCCTGCCACATGCCATGCAGATGCATGGGGTGGGTCATCATCGTGTCATTGACAAAGATCACGCGCAGCCGCTCGCCGTAACGGAAATGTATCGGTGTGGATTTGCCGAACTCGAGGCCATCAAGCGACCAGCTATAACGCTCCATGTTGCCGGTGAGATGGAGCTCAATTTCCCGAACCGGTTCTCTCGTATCCAGCGGCCCACCAATGGTGTGCAGATCGGCATACGTCAATACTCGGCGGCCGTTGTTGCGCAGGCCGATACCGGGATCATCCAGATTGGTGCGCGGCGTGTCCACCCGCATATCCACGCTTGGGCCATATTCGGTACGGGCGTGGCGCACGCGTACCTGTCCGCCCATGGCGTGAGCGCTGTGATCCATGGCCATGCCGCCGTGATTCATTCCCTGCATTTCACCATTGCCCATGTTGCCCATGTTGCCCATCATATCGGCCATCGTGAGTGGTTCAGGTTTATCCAGAGAAGGCACCGCCGCTGTCATGCCGGCACGCATTGCCAGCGTGCCGCGGGCATAACCGGTACGGTCCATCGACTGGGCAAAGAGGGTATAGGCTCCTTCTTCGGGAGTTACAATGACATCATAGGTCTCCGCCGGTCCGATGCGGAATTCGTCTACCGTGACCGGCTCGACGTTCTGTGCGTCGGCCTGAACCACCGTCATTTTGAGACCCGGTATACGCATATCAAAAAACGTCATCGAACCTGAGTTGATGAAGCGCAGCCGCACCTTTTCGCCTGGACTGAATAGCCCCGTCCAGTTGCCGGCCGGTGTAGTACCGTTCATCAGGTAAGTATAGGTATAGGCGGAAATGTCCGACAGATCGGTGTAATTCATGCGCATCATGTTCCACATGTGCCGCTTTTGGATAGCTGATACAACGTCCTCACCGGCCGCATCACGAAAGAAATCGCCAGCCGTCGGCTGGTTGAAGTTGTAGTAGTCGCTTTGGTTCTTGAGCTTATCGAAGACCCGCATCGGGTCTTCATCGGTCCAGTCGGACAGTTGCACTACATAATCGCGATCGGCGCGGATCGGGTCGGCGCCGGCCGGGTCAACGATGATGGCGCCATATAAACCGGTCTGCTCCTGCATGCCGGAATGGGAGTGGTACCAGTAGGTGCCGGATTGTTGCACCTTGAAGCGATAGGTGAAGGTTTCCCCCGGCGCGATGCCTTTAAAGCTGATGCCCGGTACACCATCCATTTGGTAAGGCGGGAGCATGCCGTGCCAATGAATCGACGTTTCCTCAGCGAGGCGGTTGGTGACACGAAGCGTCACCGTATCCCCCTCCCGCCAACGCAGAGTAGGCGCAGGAATCGAGCCATTAACGGTGGTTGCCACACGTGGCGCACCGGTAAAGTTAACCGATGTTTCCGCTATCGTCAGGTTAAACTTCGTGCCGGTCAGTATCTCGACCGGCTGTGTTGTTTCCTTGGCCTGAGCCGTTTTGATCCACGGCGATAGCCCTAATAGCATACCGCCGGCGGCCAGCCCTTCAATGAAGCGCCGACGTGAAGGATTAGGCAATAGTAGCGAAGGTTTGGAATTAGGTTTCATCGTAATGTGTACTCAGACAAGAAATAGTATTCGGCCTAGGTCGCCTGAAGGTGTGAAGTCATCGGGATATCAAGACGCCATCGCTTTAGTGGCTATGTCCGCCGCCGCTGCCAGGATGTGAATGACTGTCATCTTTAGATCTATTGGCATCTGTTGCGCACGCAGAAACAGCGACTAACAAAAGCGTGATTAATGCAAATTTCATATATTTCATAGGTTTCTCAGGAGTATGTAATTAAATCTTGACGTGAATTTCTTATTTAGCGTCAGTATGTTCGTGCGCATGACCGTCAGATGAGGCTGACTCGGAATGACTCGAGTGCTTTTTTGCGTTGACTGCCACCCCCAGGGGCGTCGTGACTTTGCCGGCCGGCTTGTCGATTTTCTGCACGGGTTCCGTGACCGGCAAGGCTTCGGCGGCAGCCGGCGCGGGCATCGTGCCATGGCCGCCATGAGCGTCGTGGTCTGTAGCGGCGATGCTGTGCGTGGAAAAAACTGCGGCGGCGAGGCTAACGATGACAACTATACTTTTCATGGATTTTCTCCTAAGGGTTAATGGACTTAGTGTTTGGCAAAAATGCGGCTATTGCCGTCCGTCTGGACGAGCAGGGTTTCGTAGGGAACGGGTTTGGCGGTCTCCATGCCCGGAGAACCGGGCGGCATGGAGGGAACGGCCAAGCCGAGGGCTTTGGGTTTTTCCTTGAGCAGGCGCTGGATGTCGGCGGCAGGCACATGGCCCTCGATGACGTAGTCGCCGATCCGTGCGGTGTGGCAGGAACCTAGGCGATCGGGCATGCCCAGTTTTTTCCGCGCTGCCGGGACGTCGTTCATTTCGTGAGTGTTTACCTGAAAACCGTTCTGTTGCAGGTGCTCGATCCATTTTCCGCAGCAACCGCAAGAGGGACTCTTAAACACCTCCACCTCCGTCGCGGCTTGCGCATAAGCAGTGCCGGTGCTGACGAGGGCAATTAACAGCAAGGAGCGAAGCTGTAGTTTCAGAACTGATTTCATGACTGTTTCCAGGTTGATTTAAATGGGGCCAGTTTAAACGCTTTTTCCTTACGGGAGGCTGACCGGGACATTACATTTCCGTAATCTTCCGGGATCTGGTCAGTGCTTATGCGCCATGCTTATGGGCGTGTTTGTGGGAATGTTGTTTCGTGCCGTGAGTGTGTGCGGCGCCGGACTTGCTTTCCATTTCGGCTCCGTGCTCCTCCAGACCGCCATGGGTATGCCCATTGCTGGACTCGACTAGCCGGCGATACTCTTCCGGGGAAAGGCTCGGCATGATCTTGAGGAAAGCCGTCAGATCCCATATCGCCTCATCTTCCATGCCGCCTTTCGACCAGGCCGGCATGCCGGACGCCTTGACACCGTGTTTGATGATCCAGAACCGGCGGGCATCCGTCCGGTCGGAATCGTCGGCATTTGCAGGTTTGGAGAGATTCGGGGGAATCGGATAGAGGCCTTTTCGTATTTCGGAATCTTCGATGCCGGGTGAGAGGTGGCAGTTCGCGCACATGGCGTCGTAGTTACCGGCGCCCCGGCGAATCCGTCCGGCATCGGGCAAGTCGTCCGGTGGAACGATGTCGGCGGCCCTGCGTATAATAGACTGTTCCCGCGCCCACTCAATGAGGCGGTAGACGGCGGGGCTGTGGGGTGTATCGGCCGCCATATCGATCGCTCCGGCCTGGAGCAGACCAATCACCGTTACGGCACCGAGGCCAAGAACGCCCAATGCGCCCAGCAGAATTTTTTTCATGGTTACCTCTTGCAGATTGTCTGTAGATGGATTTTACGATACTCCGGTTAACGAGAACCTGACGCGCGGATTACATTTATGTCATCTTCGAGACTTGCTCTCACTTCCAGTTTAGAATGGCGTTATTACGAGAAAAGTTACGCGGGAGAGTACGCATGAGAATCCTTATCGTGGAAGACGAACCCAAAATTGGAAATTATCTAAGACAGGGGCTGGCCGAGGCTTGCTTCGTCGTCGATTTAGCGCGGGATGGGCTGGACGGTTTGCATTTGGCGCTGACAGAAGCCTACGACCTGGCAATTTTGGATGTGATGCTGCCAGGCATTGACGGCTGGCAGGTGCTGCAAGGCATCCGTCGCTCGGGTAAGGAAATGCCGGTGCTCTTCCTGACGGCCCGCGACGACGTCGATGATCGGGTCAAGGGACTGGAACTCGGAGCCGACGACTACCTGGTGAAGCCTTTCGCCTTTTCCGAACTGCTGGCCCGTGTCCGAACCCTGCTCCGGCGCGGAGGAATGGCCAAGGAGCCCGAGTTTCTGCGAGCCGCTGACCTTGAACTCGACCTGATGCGGCGCCGGGTGACCCGGTCGGGCAAGAAGATCAATTTAGCATCCAAGGAATTCGCCCTGTTGGAACTCCTTTTGCGACGCCGGGGCGAGGTGCTTCCCCGCTCCCTGATCGCCTCCCAGGTCTGGGACATGAACTTCGACAGTGACACCAATGTGATCGAGGTTGCCATCCGGCGTCTGCGGGCAAAAATCGATGACGGTTTCGATCAGAAACTGATCCATACCGTCCGCGGCATGGGCTATGTGCTGGAGGCGACCGAGTGAGGCCGATCGGACGCAAATCCATCACCTTCCGGTTGACCTTGCTCTTTGCGTCGGCCTCGACGACGGTACTCCTGCTGTTGGGGCTGCTGATCGGCGCGCTCGTCGAGCGACATTTCGAAGAGTTGGACATGGAATTGCTCGGCGGCAAACTGGAACTTCTCCGCCACACCTTGGAGAAAGTTCGCTCCGACCAGGAACTGGAGGCGCTGCCGAGACAACTGCAAGATTCCATGGTGGGGCACCCCGGTTTGGCGGTGGTCGTTTTAAAGCCGGGCGGTCAGACTCTGTATTCGACTGAAGGTGCGAAGTTACCGGAAGAACTGCTTGCCGGAGTCAGAGAGAGGCCCCTCCGCCCGATGCTTTGGACCGACCCTGAGAACCATCGCTATCGCGGGATTTCCGCCGAAGCGCCGACCCGTATCGAAGGCGCGGCTCCGGTGGTCGTGGCCGTGTCCACCGACCTGTCGCACCACGAGCATTTCATGCGCTCGTTTCGGACGGCGTTGTGGACGGTCATGGGTCTGGCGGCGCTGCTGACCGGCTTTCTCGGCTGGTTGGCGGCACGCCAGGGACTGGCACCCCTTCGGGACATCAGTCGTAGTGCTGCGGGCATCACCGCGAACCGCCTCGACCAACGGCTGCCTGTAGCCGCCTTTCCTGTCGAACTGGCCGAGGTGGCGGAAACCCTGAACGAGATGCTGGCACGGCTCGAAGAATCCTTCCGCCGGCTGTCCGACTTTTCCTCGGATATCGCCCATGAGTTGCGCACGCCGGTCAGCAATCTGCTGACACAAACCCAGGTCACTTTGTCCAAGACCCGGACACTCGCCGAATACCAAGACGTACTGGCTTCCAACGCGGAAGAGTTCGAGCGCCTGTCGCGGATAATTGCCGACATGCTGTTCCTAGCCAAATCGGACAACAACCTCATTATCCCTCATCGCGAGATGGTCGATTTGGGGGTGGAGGTAAGTAGCCTAGTCGAATTTTACGAGGCGTTGGTCGAAGAAAAGGGCGTCAGTCTGACCTATTCCGGAAGGGGCGCTGTTATCGGCGACAGATTGATGCTGCGCAGAGCCATTAACAATCTGATCGCGAATGCGGTGTGTCATACTCCTGAAAAAGGAAGGATAACGGTTCGCATTGACGATTCCGCCAAATCGACCGTCGTTTTGTCAGTGCAAAACACGGGAAAAACCATCGCTCCTGAGCATTTGCCGCGACTATTCGACCGCTTCTACCGAGTTCATGCATCACGGCAGCGTTTTGGAGAAGGTGCTGGACTGGGTTTGGCGATCACGCGTTCCATCGCGCACGCCCATGGCGGAGAGGCTTTGGTGCATTCGAAGGACGGCTTTACGACGTTTGAGATTTGGCTTCCGGTTTAAACGATGGGTATACAAATTTTCAGAGAACCCCCGGTGCGTACTCAATCCTATAAACTTAATCCTCAACACGTTGACTTATAAGCCTGTTTACGGTGAGGTTTAGGATGAGGGGGACGCGGTTTGGAGTCACCGGGTTTGATGGCAATGATGTTTTTCGCCAACTCGCCCAGCGTCGTCAGCAGTTGCTCGGTGGTTGGCAAAGCCATCAGAAGCCAACGGGGCAAGCAGCGCTTGAGGTGTGCAAAGGCATAGGTGCGGTTGATCTTGTAGCCTTGCTCCAGGGTATCGAGTCCGTCCGCCGCCAAGACACTCAAGGCGTGCAGATTATCGGCCAGTATTTTGGCGGCGAAATCCTGTTGCGCCGACAGCCACGATACGCCGGAGGTGTTCTCCAGGGCCAGACGATGCTTGAGTCGCTTGAAGGCTTCCTCGATGCGCCAGCGGCTGTGGTAGAGGGCGGCGAAATCGGCGGCGGGATAGGCCGCGTGATCGAGCAACGAAGTCATCAGGACGTAGAGGCGCCCGTTGGGTGTCATCACCTTTACCAAACGGACGGCCGTCGATGTCTGTTGGCATTCATAATCGGTACAGTCACGGGCATTTGGCGCGCGAATCGTGACGATCTGCTCGGCCAAATCGGAACGGAGAAAGGCATCGACGGCGGCAAACCCGGTTTGATCGACGCGCAGACAGAAACGAATGCCTTGTTGCGTCAAGTAGGCGATCAGCCAGCGCGCCGGATAGCCCCGATCGAGCACCAACAGGTCGTCGGGCGCCAGCGTCTCCAGATGCTGGAACAGCATTTGCCGCTCGCCGACATCGGGCGGATACAGGGACGACGCCAGCGTCATCTCCAGACCGGGCAGATAGAGGGCAAAGGCGATCACCTCACGGACGCAGCGACGGCAGGCATCGCTGAGAAACAGCTGCATTTTCGAAGCATCGGCTGCTACCACGCGCAAGCCGTGCCAACGTGGCACCGTCACCTCGTCGGCGACCAGCCGCAAAAGGTGTTCGTTGAGACGGGTAAAGGCGCGATGCGAAAACTGGCGGCGCGCCTTGGAAAAGGCTTGCGCACTGACCAGGCGGACGAGATCGGCTTGATTGGCAAGATGGGCGAAGAACGCGTTCAATTCATTTTGAACGCTGGCCTTGAAACCGGAGAGCATGATCGCCAGCAGCACTGGAAAGGTCAGGGTACGCTGGCGGCGGAAGGCGTTCGGGCTAAGACGGCACTCGTCGAGGAGTTCTGCGGAATGCAGGATTTCGCTAAAGTTGAGTAAAAGACTAAGGTATTGAGGACGACATAATTGTTATCCTTTAATATCAATAAATTACGTTCACATTATACTATGATTTTAGTGCCTTGTGCAGTGATTTCGCTAAAGTTTAGAGGATTGGGTGCGTACTGGCCTACGGATTCAGGATCGGTGTTCTCAGAGATGAATAAATCGTGCTTATCCGGTAAACGCACCCAGGAGTGCAGAGGGCGTATCGCTAGCTCGTACGCCGGCGTGGCGAGGCGCGTTTCAGGGGTTAGCGCAATTTTCCGTACCGTTGGACCTCAAACTCCGGTTCTTCCTTGCCGGATTTTTCCAAACTGGCAAATGTTCAGCAACGTGCGAGCCTCGATACGGGAATTTCCTTTACCTCGCTGACAACAGCGTCATATATCCATCTTTTTGGGATTGCCTTTATATTTATGCTGATGGGAGCGATTTTTGTATTTGCGGTGGAAATTCCAGAATGGATCAAGGCTACGTTGGTAATGATTCCATTTGCCTTCCTGATTATCGATGTTATTTCATGGTGGCTCACCAAGCTGAACACTGAATTTGCCTGGATTACGATTATTAGCGGCTATGGTTGTTCATCAGCTAACATCATCCAAGCTCTTAATCTAGTTATGAGGAATCATGTAATCTACCCGATGTTTAGTCGGGTAGATTCGGATTAAAAAGCTAACCAACCATTCACCATGAAGGTGTTGTTAAATTGAGCATCAGTATTTGTGCCATTGGCTTGAGAATAGCCAATATACTGCAAGCTGGTACGCAAATTCATCAGATATGAATACGAATTGGATTTGGCAAATGGAACATAAACCAGTTCAGCGGTATAGAATTGGCTGTTTGGTCTGGTTAGAGCAACGATACTGCCCTCCTCGTCAAATTGGGCAGCATGTGATCCATTTATTTTCTTATAGGCAAAAGTTAAACCATAGGTCTGGTCGTATGTATAAGCAAGATTGAGGTTATACGTTGCCAGGTAAGTTCTACCCGTCGTCGGATCGGATGCCGCCCCTCGATCGGCCGATAGCTTCTGATCTTCATAAATATAAGACGTTTTGGCTTCAAAGATATGTTTCGGATTCGCCATGTATTGATAAGTCGCATCGACTGCAACATCGGTAAAATGATTTGCGCCAAACGTCTTGTCACGTCCGGGAAAAACATCGGCACTCATACCGAAGTGACCCAACGCGAAATAGTGACCCTGCCAGTTATGTTGCAGCGCGACACGCCAATAAGGCGCAGCACCGTCGAGACTGACCCTGTCAGGCCCGGCGATGCCGAATCCTCGCTGGAAATTGCTGGAAAATGAGCCATAAGCGCCGGCTTCCAGATAAAGCAGATTGTTAATCATCGTATAAGCGGTAGCACCGCCTACTTGAGATCCCAATGCATCATCTATCAATGGACTGGCTCCGACTTCAGGCTGTACCCCGCTTCCGGTATAAGGAAATCCCCAGACCGGTGTGGTATTCCACAAATCCTGTACGGTTGGATTATTATTTAAAGAGATACCGTAAGTAATGGGAATGTCGCCCAAATCTAACTGATCGGCAAAACGGATATCGGTGTGCTCCATTACAAGTCGATCCTCATAGCCGTCATAAGTTAACTGACTGTATGCGCCAACCTTGCCATAAATACGACCGGCATAAACCAAAGACGCTTCATCGAAAGTGAAATTATTGTTTTTATTAGAGCCGGATCGGAGAGTTCCATCGGGTTGACTCTGGCTTTGTACGGTCTGATCTTTTTGGGTATTGGTGAATGATCCCTGTACCATGCCACCGAGTGGCGGCAATTTGGCAGCAATTCCGCTGCCCCCGCCCATGGTATAGCCGCCCAGTTTGAAATCACGACCGAAAGGCGTCAGGTTAGGCCCGAAGGATTGGGTATGACACGTGCTACAGGCCACACCTGTTTGCCGGGAAAAACTCGGCATAGCTTCTGCTTCTGGAATTGTTAACAAAATGACTGTTATTAGTGCCAATAGCAATGCCAGAAAATAATTCAAATTGTAACTTCGTTTAACAAAAGTATGCATAAATCACCCCTATTATTTGTTTGAATTGCCCAATTTAACAAGCAGAAGTTCCTTTGTTAAAGGCAATTCTATTGTAGCGTGTGTAGTAGGGTGACTGTTCTGCACCCAAAGCGAGTCGGCTGTACATTGAGCTCTCAGCATGTTCCTTAGGGTGACCACGAACCATTTCGACTGGCAAAACACCCAGGTATATTTCCACTCCATCAACGACCTTGCGTTCATCTTCTGAACCAGCTACCGTTGATATCCCAATGAATAGGGCGTAAATCGCTAGCAATATAATACCAGACGTTCCAAAACAGTCCTTTACTCGTTGATCTCATTTCATCATTCTCGATGACTCACATGCTTAGCTGGTGTATCGATAGGAGTGGCGCCAGGTTTTTTAAACCACATTTCCCAGAGCGAAATAAGGATCTGCGCTGCCAGCGCCAGACCCATAAAACCTCCACCGATAATGACGGTATAGGCAAAAAAGGGCTGGTACTTTGTGATCCACCAGGACCCGATATCCATCCAAATCGCTACGTAAGGCATGGCAATGATAGGCTGTTTCAAGGCTGAAGAGATTTCGCTCAGTGAGAAAATCGTTCCAGTCAGAAGGAATATGATGCTGATGCCGAACAGATGGACATGAGACACACGTGCAAGCTGGTTTAGGCCCGGCCCCATGTCAACGTGTGTCACTTCGCGGACTTCTTCGAAGGTGGTTAACGGCGGAACGGAAGGACTTGAATTAGCGTTGTGGCAAGTAACGCAGTTTTTATTCAACAGCGGTTCCACCTTTTCTCGGTATCCTGCCTCTGACGCCCCATCGCTTATCCAGCGCAACACCTCCTCCTTTTCGGAGGACGTGATCTTATTCGCCATTATCCCCCGCAGAGCAGCCTCAAGGTGGGTATTGCCGCGCACGCCGTGATATTTCATGGTGATCCCTTCGACCAACCCCATTCCCATCCTTTTGTGTGGGTCCACGTCCACGAGATACAAGTAGAACAACGCCGCCAAATACCCTATCCCAATCGTCAGCAAAAAAACGCTGAACAATAGGCGCAGGGGCGCCGGCAATGTCCTCAAGGTGCAGGATGACATTGATTCCACAAACGCTTGCATAGGTACCTCCATCAGTATCAGATAGAAGCTTTCGCTTCAGAACAAGAGCCAGTCCAGCAAAAAAATGCTGTTGTTGTCGGAGGCATTTTTGCCGAAATCGTCATACCTATGCGAAACGTTACCATATTCATTCACCTCAATTTGACTCACCAAGTTACATGTGACTTTTTCCATCATGTTTGTTTTACTGAGTAAACTTCCGTAACTATAATTGGATAGCCGCTACTATTATTAACGCACTAGCATGGCAATGCGATAGCGGCAATGCCGTAGGCCAGCAGGAAACAATCGAGATTGCGTGTAAGCCCCGAAAGCTCCGGGGTGAGTTGCCCTTTGAATCCACGTTGTCTCAATACCGAGAAGGCCATCAAGCTGAGCGACAAGGTTGACAGCATGAGCGGTGCGCCGAGTATCACCCCAACGCAACTTCCTCATTGACATTAACGCGCTCTGTGCCGGCGAAGACCGCACAATAAGGGGGACCATACTTTCGGGCAGAGAAGGGTTCCCACTGCCGCCAGCAGTGATCCGGTCACGCCTTCAGAGATATGAAGCCGAGTCCCAAGATGTTCTAGTGCATTGGTAAAAGTCTCAGCGGCAATGAGAATAATGAGCAATATCGCGACTAACAGTATGTCCATCATTGTAAGTTTCTACTTTCTTACCAAAAGGCGCTTGATGTCTTTGTGCCAGCGCCAAATCACATAGAGCGCCGGAATGACGAACAGCGTCAACAGCATGGCCGAACCAATGCCGCCAATCATGGGGGCGGCGATACGCTTCATCACGTCGGCGCCGGTGCCGGTGGCCCACATCACCGGAACAAGCCCCAGGATATTGGCCAGCCCCGCCATGGACATCGGGCGGATACGCTCCACCGCGCCTTCCTGGACGGTTTCCAGCAAATCTTGCAGAGTTAGAAGGCGCCCCGAAGCCTTGCGCCTTACGCAGGCTTCGTCCAGGTAAGCTAGCATCACGGCACTGGTCTCTGCGGCCACTCCAGCCAGCGCAATCAAGCCCACCCATACGGCGATGCTCATGTTGTAATCGAGCAAGACCAAGTACCAGAGTCCTCCCACCAACGAAAGCGGCACGCCGAGCATGACCATGAGCGTCTGGGCCACGGAACGGAAGGTAAGATAAAACAACACGAAGATGATGGCCAGCGTCAAGGGTATGAAAATCTTGAGTCGCTGCTGAACCCGTTCCATGAATTCGTATTGTCCTGACCAACTTAGGGTGTAGCCTGTCGGCAGTTCGATTTTTTCATTCACAAGGCGTTTTAAATCCTCCACATAGCCGCCCACGTCGCGACTAGCCATGTCCACGTATACATAGCCGGACAACATGCCGTCTTCATCACGGATCATCGCGGGACCGCTGATCATACGCAAATCCGCCAGCTGCGCCAGGGGCACTTGGGCGCCGTTGGGCGCGCTTACCGTCAGCCGTCCCAGCTTGTCCAGATTGTCGCGCAATTCGCGCAGGTATCGCAGGTTAACGGGATAGCGTTCGCGCCCCTCGATGGTGGTCGTGATGCTTTCGCCACCAATGCCCGATTCGATGATTTTGCTGATGTCCATGACGGTAAAGCCGTAGCGGGCTATCTCCTCGCGCTTGATGACGAAATCCAGGTAATAGCCGCCGGAAACCCGTTCGGCATAGACGCTGCGGGTTCCGGGCACGTCCTTGGCGATCATCTCGATGGCTTTACCGATGTCCTCGATCTTTTTGAGGTCTGGTCCGAAGATCTTGATCCCAACCGGCGTGCGCACGCCAGTGGTGAGCATATCCAAACGCGCCTTGATTGGCATGGACCAGGTATTGGTTACGCCAGGAAACTGTAAAGCCCGATCCATCTCAGCGATCAGGTCTTCATAAGTCAGTCCTTCGCGCCACTGCTCCTTGGGTTTGAGTTCCACCACCACTTCCATCATGCTGAACGGCGCCGGATCGGTGGATGTGTCGGCGCGGCCTGCCTTGCCGAATACATGATCAACCTCGGGGAAGGTCATGAGTTTCTGGTCCATCTGCTGAAGAAGCTTGGCCGACTCGGTCACCGAAATGCCCGGCAGCGTGGTCGGCATATAGAGAATCGAGCCTTCGTATAGCGGCGGCATGAATTCGGTGCCCATGCGTTGGTACGGCACAATAATACTCGCCATCAACAGCAGGGAAACCAAAACCAAACCGATTCGATAGCGCAGCGCCAAGGCCAAAACCGGGGCATACAGCCGCTGCAACAGCCGGGTGACCGGATGACGTTGTTCCGGCATGATGCGGCCCCGGATAAGCAGCGGCAGCAGGGCAGGGATTAAGGTCACGGCCAGCACCGCGCTCATCGCGATGGACAGGTTTTTGGTAAGAGCAAGCGGCGTGAACATGCGGCCTTCCTGGGCTTCCAGCGTGAAAACCGGCATGAAAGCAATGGCGATGACCAGAAGGGAGGAAAAAATTGTTGGCCCTACCTCCTTGGCGGAGTCTATCAGCACTTGGTTGCGGTCGCCAATCCGCCCCCGGTCTTCCCATTCCTCAAGCCGTTTATGGGCGTTGTCCACCATGATGATAGAAGCGTCCACCATGTCGCCGATGGCGACGATAATGCCACCGATGGACATGATGTTCATGCCGACGCCGAGAAAATACATCGGAATGAAGGAAATTAGCACCGCCAGCGGCAAGGTCACGATGGGAATGAGGGCGGAACGGAAATGCAGCAGGAAGACGATGATCAAGACGCTGACCGTGATCAACTCCTCGATTAGGTTTTCATTGGCGGTGGCAACAGCCTCCTTGATCAGGTCGCTACGGTCGTAGGCGGTCACGATCTTGACGCCCTTGGGCAAGGACGGCTCGATCTCCTTGAGTTTGGCTTTGACGCGGTCGATGACCTCCAGGGTATCTTCGCCGAAGCGCATAATCACCACGCCGCCCACCGCCTCGCCCTGGCCGTTCAGTTCCGCGAGTCCGCGCCGCATATCCGGCCCCAGACTGACCGTCGAGACCTCGCGCAGCAGAATCGGCGTGCCTCCCGGACTGGCACCCACGGCGATTTGCTCGATATCGGTGGTGGACTTGATATAACCGCGCCCCCGGATCATGTATTCTATGCCGGAGAACTCGACAACCCTGCCGCCTACATCGAGGTTACTCATGCGCACCTTCTCGATAATTTCGTTCAGATTAAGCCGGTAGGCCAGCACTTTGGTGGGATCGAGATTGATCTGGTACTGGCGCACGAAACCGCCCACGCTGGCGACTTCGGCAACGCCGTCCACGGCGCGGAGCCAATAGCGCAGATACCAGTCCTGGAACGAGCGGAGAGAAGCCAAATCCTGCTGCCCGGTTGTATCCACCAGGGCGTACTGAAACACCCAGCCCACCGCCGTGGCGTCAGGCCCGAGCTGCGGCGCCACCCCTTCCGGGAGCTTGCCGGCAAGTTGGTTGAGATACTCCAAAACCCGCGAACGCGCCCAGTAAATGTCGGTGCCGTCCTTGAACAACACGTAGACATAGGAATAGCCAAAGTCGGAAAAGCCGCGCACCACGGTGACATTGGGGGCTGACAGCAAGGCGGTGACAATAGGATAGGTGATCTGGTCCTCCACCAAGTCCGGCGAGCGCCCCATCCAAGGCGTATAGACGATGACCTGGGTATCGGACAAATCCGGCAGGGCGTCGATGGGGGTATTCTTCATGGCCCACAAGCCGCCAGCAGCCAGGCCGAATGCTAGCAGAAAGACGATGAAGCGGTTATTAGCACAAAATTCGATGAGTTTTTCAACCATGACCCGTCCTGTATACTATTTGAAATATCTGTTGAAACGGGACAATCT
>JGI24123J20310_1000547_pt1 | contig 23224 bp, 18 predicted proteins | sample SubbioCR12Aug_5A_FD_20310 | JGI IMG/M metagenome (IMG submission 20310)
ACAATTTCTTGTCGCGATGTTGTTCAACAATGGTTTTATATATTCACCTGGCTGTTTCTTATCTCATCTCCTTCCCCCTTATGATGGGGGAAGGGAGGGATGGGGGTGGATCTCTGAGACCTCCCCCCCCCCACCTGAATCCTCCCCCATTAGACTGTGTCGTAATGGGGAAATAGTAAAAAATGTCATGCTTCTGAACCTTGTGCTGAACTTAATTCAGTATTGTTTCAGCATCTAATAAAATCAACGGCTTAGAGACCCTGAAATAAATTCAGAAGGGTGACAAAACAGTAATTACGACACAGTCTCCATGGGGGGAGGAACTATTTTTTTCGCTCAATTGGGGTTATATTGTGCGCATAGATGTCACAATTTCTGTATGAATTGAACACGGTCGCCGATTTTGCCTTGACGCGTGGTCAACATAGCCATTCCACAGTAGCCCGAATTCTGGACATCACACAAATTCTGGTTGACGTATATCATGTCAAAGGCCGGATGTAGATTCATCCCGATAAGGTTTGTGACCCTTATTCACCGCAGATGTTTTTGCCCCATCTCGTTGCCGGCGAATATGAATCCATCTTGCCCTTGATTGACGTGCCTAAAACAATGGGGGGCACCTATACTCAGGTGGCGGCGGATCCGCAAAGCCAGCATGGACAGCCGTAAGACCATGCGGGAGATTGCTGAGGCCATTCTCCTCACCGACAAAATGGGAGGATAGCATTCATTTTGTTTGACAAAGGCTCCCTTTTATAGTAGATTTTATTTGTCAATACAAAGAGGTATTGGAGACAGAGGGGTCAAAGAAATTTGACCCCTTTTTTCGTTTGATACAAAGAGGTAAAATAGACTTAGGCGTCGAGCTCATGTGATGCTTTTTTGTAAGATATAAAGAGGATACTCCAAATGGATCACACTACGACCCATAGTGGCATTCAAGCCTTAGATGAAGTGTTGCAGGGAATCCGGTCAGGCGACAATGTCGTCTGGCAGGTTGACTGCCTCGAGGATTACCGTTACTTTGCCGAACCGTTTGCCGAGGCCGCAATCGCTAACCACCTGCGCCTTGTGTATCTACGCTTCGCATCTCACCCGTGCGTGCTGGCGCCTCGCCCTGGTCTGGAAACGATTGAATTAAACCCCAGCCTGGGTTTCGATAGCTTTACGCGGGAAGTCCACCGTCTCATTGAAGGCCACGGCCCCGGAGCCATGTATGTATTTGACAACCTGTCGGCCCTGGTGGTGGAATGGGCGACGGATGAGCTATTAGCCAATTTTTTTCAAATCACCTGTCCCTTCTTGTTTGAGTTGAACACGATCGCCTACTTTGCCCTGACGCGTGGTCAACATGCACATTCCGCCGTAGCCCGCATTCGGGACACGACCCAAATTCTTGTTGACGTCTACCAAGCCAAAGGCCGGATGCATATTCACCCTATCAAGGTTTGGGACCGTTATTCACCACAGATGTTTTTACCTCATCTCGTCGCCGGCGAAAGTTGGTTGCCCCTCTCCCACAGTAGTGAAGCTGTAGAGGTATTGACCTCAGCCCATCCCACTCCACTCATCGAAACCACCAGACCATTAGCTCCCTGGGAAAGCGTCTATCAAAAACTCGTCCACTACCGTGAACATCCGTCAGGTCTTGACGAAACAGACCCTGAGCAGATGGCCTTAAAACAAGAATTGGGCCGTATGCTCATTGGCCATCATCCGATCTTTAATCAACTTGCCGACAGATATTTCACGTTGGACGATCTGTTTGCCATTCGAAACCGCTTAATCGGGGCCGGGCGCATTGGCGGGAAGGCTGCTGGCATGTTGTTAGCGCGGCGCATTCTCTTGACAGAAAAGAAAAAAAACGGGGTGAACCTCACAGAACGGCTGGAGGACCATGACTCGTTTTATATCGGTTCGGATGTCTTTTTCACCTTTCTGGTCCATAACGACCTCTTCCGGCTACGGCTGCACTTGACCTGCAATTCAGCCACCTCCGATGAAGAGTTTAAAGAGATCGAAGATCGCTTCTTGGCCGGCCGTTTTCCGGCAACCATTGAAGAACAATTTCGCGCCATGCTCGATTACTACGGGCAAGCGCCCATCATCGTGCGCTCCAGCAGTTTATTGGAAGACAGTTTTGGCAACGCATTCGCCGGAAAATACCGAAGCATATTTTGTGCAAACCAGGGAAATCCCGAAACCCGCCTTGCTGAGTTCATGAAAGCTGTCAAATTGGTTTATGCCAGCGCCCTTAACCCCGATGCCCTGTGCTACCGTAGCAGGCGGGGTCTCGGCGAATCCGACGAACAAATGGCGATCCTGGTTCAACGCGTTTCGGGCATGCCTTATCGGCAGTATTTCTTTCCAACGCTTGCCGGGGTAGCCTTCTCTCGAAATCTTTATGCATGGAATGACCGTATTGATACCCGGCAGGGAATCATCCGTCTGGTTTTCGGTTTGGGAACGCGCGCAGTGGAGAGGGTCGGTTCAGATTACCCCCGCATGGTAGCGATTAGCCATCCCAATTTGCGCCCGGAAGTGGGAGCCATGGTCGCCAAGTATTCCCAGCGCCAGGTGGATCTGCTTGATTTAAAAACCAACCGGTTTGACAGCCGATTCTTGAGCGATATCCTGGTGGACAACCATTATCCCAATCTTCGCCTCTTTGTTTCGGTGATGCACGATCATTACCCATACGATCCCGTCTCCGGGAAAGTAGAAGGGATAACAAATCAATGGGTCCTCACCTTTAATAACTTGATCCACCAAACTGATTTTGTCCGGGTCATGGGGGAGATTTTAGTCACCCTGGAAGAAGCCTACGGGCAGCCGGTGGATATTGAGTTTACCGCCTTTGTGGGTTCGGACGAGCGTGTTCGTATCAACCTGGTTCAATGCCGTCCGCTCTTTCTTCCGGGTTCCATGGAAGATGTATCCATGCCGACCTCCCTGGAACCGCACCAGATTCTCTTTCGGGCCCACCGCATGATCTGTGGTGGTTTCGTGGAGCAAATCCGGTACATTCTTTATATTGACCCTCAACGTTACCACCGTCTATCCTCAGAGGCAAAAAAATCTCTGGGACGTTTAGTGGGGCAAATCAACCGGCATCCTGCAATACAGGGCAACAAGATCATGATGATGGGACCCGGGCGTTGGGGCACAAGCAATATCGCCCTGGGAGTCAACGTAAGCTACGCCGACATTGATAACGCTTCTGTATTGGTAGAATTAGCCCTGGAAGAAGCCGGCCATGTGCCCGAAGTCTCTTATGGCACTCATTTTTTCAATGACCTGGTGGAGGGGCAGGTCATTTATCTGCCTGTCTATCCGGATGATACCGCTTCGGAATTTCAGGTAAAATTCTTTAAAACAGCCCCGAATATTTTCTTGGAGTTATTGCCGCACGCAGGTGAATATGAATCCATCCTGCGCTTGATTGATGTGCCTAAAACAACGGGAGGCGCGTTTGCTCAGGTGGTTGCCGATCCGCAACTAAACGACGCAATATGTTTTTTGGATAAGGATGTTGCCACGACATTCTGAAAAAAAGATGATTGAGAGATTTCTGGGCTTTTTCAGAAATCTCATTTTATCTCATTTTATTTTCTTGACAAAAAACGGTTATTATATTAAAAACTGAATCAATCAATACAACGGGGTATTGAGGACAAAGGCGTCAAAGAAATTTGGCGCCTTTTTTTATTCATCCCAAAAAAGGAGAAAAAGATATGTTAGAGATGAACCCTTTTACGATTGCACAGAGACAACTCGATGCTGCGGCGGAAAGATTAGGGTTAGATCAAGCCACCCATGACCTGCTCCGTTGGCCTCAGCAGGAACTGCGGGTAACGCTTCCCGTCCAAATGGATGACGGAAAGGTGCAAATTTTTCACGCCTATCGAATCCAGTATAACACCGCCCGGGGGCCTGCAAAAGGCGGCCTCCGATGGCACCCCGAAGAGACCATCGACACGGTCCGGGCTCTCGCCGCCTGGATGACCTGGAAGACAGCGGTGGTCGATATTCCCCTGGGAGGAGGAAAGGGAGGGGTCACCTGCAATCCGAAATCGATGTCAGAGGCTGAGAAGCAGCGGCTGGCTCGCGCCTATATTCGGGCCATCGCCTGGACGATATCGGTTTCGAAAGATGTGCCCGCTCCGGATGTTTATACGACTCCTCAGATTATGGCCTGGATGATGGACGAGTACGAAACGATGGTTGGGCATCATCATCCCGGTGTCATCACGGGGAAACCGATTCCCCTTGGAGGATCAGAGGGCCGGGGAGATGCGACGGCGCGGGGTGGCGTCTATGTCACGCGTGAAGCCGCCAAACAACTAAACATCGATCTCCGGGGCAAAACCATGGCGATACAGGGCTTTGGCAATGCCGGCCAATACGCCGCTCTGTTGGGCAGTGAACTCCTCGGACTTAAATTGGTTGCCGCTTCGGATTCCAGAGGAGGAATTTATAACGCGAAAGGGATAGATCCGAAACAGGTGGTGGATTATAAGCTTAAGTCCGGCAGCCTCCATGGATTCCCGGGAGCCGAGAGCATTACCAACGAAGAGCTCCTCGAACTGGATGTCACTGTTCTTTTCCCATCCGCCCTTGAAAATGTGATCACAGCGGCAAACGCAGGTCGGATCAAGTGCAAGATTTCTTGTGAGCTGGCCAACGGACCAATGACACCCGAAGCCGATGATATCCTCCATCAGAATAATGTCTTTGTTCTTCCCGATTTCCTCGCCAATGCGGGGGGGGTGACGGTATCCTATTTTGAGCAGGTTCAGAATACTTACAACTTTTATTGGCCATTAGAGGAGATCCACCAAAGGTTGGATGAAAAGATGACCCGGGGTTTTCATGGAGTTTACCAGATGTATTTAAGGGAGAAGGTCAATATGAGACAGGCCGCCTACCTCGTTTCTGTGGCCCGTGTGGCGGAAGCCTGCAAGCTGAGGGGCTGGGTTTAAGATACGAAAGAAACTTTAACGTTGCGCCACTTTTAAAAGGGGATATCAGGAGGGATTTGATATCTCCTTTTTTATTTTGCAAAAAGACAGGTTTTGTATATGATGGTGTAGTGCGTCAGAAATCCCTATACAATCCGTTCGTGGTGAGCCCTTCCTTCGACTTCGCTCAGGACATTCGGGAAAAACCGTTCGTCCTGAGGCTCTCGAAGGGACGAACGGTTTGCTCAGGACAGGCCATGTCGAACCATGAACGGAACCTCTCGATATCGTTCACCCTTCGAGAACCTCAGGGCGAACGGAAGTATGTAAAGAGAAGTGTTAGATGCACTATAATATAAGGATAGAGGAGGAAAAAACGTTTGCCGGAGACGAAAATGACTTCTGATGCGAGGGAGATCAACGCCCTTCTGGAAATCAGCAAGGCGATCACTTCCGGCCTCTACCTTGAGGACGTGCTTCGCCTGATTGTGACGGTGACGGCTAATGTGATGGATTCGAAGATCTGTTCTCTCTGGATCCTCGATGAAAGAGAACAAAAACTTAAACTCAAGGCCACCCAGAGCATCAGCGAGGAATATCTGAAAGAGAGAAGCCTGGGGCTCGGAGAGGGGGTAGTGGGTCATGTCGCCCTTCATAATCAGCCAATGGCTATTGTCGATGTCCTCAAAGAGCCTCTTTATAAAGAGAAGGAACTGGCAAGGAGAGAAGGGCTGGTTTCCATGCTCAGCGTGCCGATGTGCATCAAGGAAAAAGTGATCGGCGTGATCAACTGTTACACCTCCTATCCCCGGACCTTTTCGAAGTCCGAAGAGGAAATGCTCTCAACCGTGGCCAATCAGGCCGCGATCTGCATTGAAAACTCCGGCCTGATGGAAACGCTCGATATCGACGAAATCCTCAGACTCGTATTGGAAGGGGTGATCAAGAATATCGGATTCGACCGGGCACGGCTCTATCTGGTCAACGAAAAGAGGGATCTCCTCGAATGCAAAATGGCTGTGGGAGTCGATGTGGAGAAGATCAAGGGGATCGAGCTTCCCTTAGATCCTGAAGCAAGCATTGTATCCAGATCCGTAATGGAAAAGAAACCCTATATCATCCCCGATGCGAGGATGGACCCAAGGGTCAACCCCGTCCTGAAAGAGAAATTCAATCTTCACTCTCTTGTGGTCATCCCCCTCTTCACGAAGGAAAGGGTCCTGGGAGCGATTGCCGCAGACCACACCGAACCCGGAAGAAGGTTGACGAAGGAGACGCTCGATTCGGTCATGACGTTTGCTCAACAGGCAGGCCTGGCCATTCAGAATGCCTCCATGTATCAGGAGCTCAAAAATTTCAGCCGGCAGATGGAAGAGAAGATTCAAAAGACGACGGCCGATCTCAGGAAAACAGAGGCTCAGCTGATCCGGTCCGAAAAATTGGCGGCCCTGGGTCAATTAGCCGCAGGAATTGCTCATGAAATCCGAAATCCTCTGACCAGCATTAACATCCTCATCCATTCTTTGAGGGAGAGACTGCCATCTGAAAATTCTCAGCAGGAAGACCTGAAAGTCATCGAAGAGGAAATCCATCGGATGAATGAGATTGTCGACCAGTTCCTCCGGTTCGCAAAACCTGCCCCCCCTTTCTTTGAAAAAACCGACGTTCTCTCCATTGTCGAAGAGACTCTTCAATTGCTCAGGCTTCAGGCCGAGAAACAACGCATCGCTGTTGAAAGGGAGTTCCAAACCCTGCCCATGATCCTGATCGACCCTGAGCAGATGAAACAGGCGATGCTCAACCTTCTGCTCAATGCCATTCAGGCCATGCCGGAGGGCGGTCTATTGACCCTGAAGGGGAGAAATTCGGAAGATGGTCAATGGATCCACCTCTCCATCCAGGACTCCGGCATGGGAATCTCCGGAGAAGACATCGATAAACTCTTCGACCCCTTCTTCTCCACAAAAGAAGGAGGAATTGGCCTCGGTCTCTCCATCACCCATCGCATCATCGACCAGCACCACGGAAAGATCGAGGTGGAAAGCTCGCCGGGCAATGGAACTCTGTTCACTGTGTGGCTTCCCATAAATTAGGGAAGAGGTGTCAATTCAGCTCTTTGAAAAAGTTCCCTTTTACTGTCATTCCCGCGCAGGCAGGAATCCAGGAAGAGGGTTTTGAAATTGACTGGATTCCTGCTTCTGCAGGAATGACAAACTTGTTTTACCATTCTATTTTACTGTTTTTTTTAAACGCTAAATTGATACGGTGAGGTAACATGCAGACGATCCTGATTGTTGACGATGACAAATCGATCCGCTACTCCCTGAAGAGGATGTTAGAGGAGAACTTCTCCGTCCTCACCGCCCAGAATGGGGATGAAGCGCTGTCATGGTTGAAAGAATCACTCCCCGACCTCATCATCATGGATATCAAGATGCCGGGCCGAAGCGGAATCGAGGTGTTGAAGGAGATAAAGTTGGTCGACCCGAAGTCCCTTGTCATTCTGATGACAGCCTATGGCACCACAGAGACGGCGATTGAAGCGATGAAATATGGGGCTTTCGATTACATCCTGAAACCCTTCCCGATTCCGCAGATGAAAGAGCTGGTGCAAAAGGCGATCACATTACGGAAACTGATGAAGGATGGGGTCTCCTATGCTTTCGAACCGGATCAACAAAAAGAGGAGGAACAGATCATCGGGTCTTCTCCCAGGATGCAGGAGATTTACAAAGTCATCGGACAGGTGGCTCCCAGCGATGTCACGGTCCTTCTCAGGGGTGAAAGCGGAACGGGAAAGGAGTTAATGGCGAGGGCCATCTATCAACACAGCCTTCGCTCTGAGCAACTCTTTCTTCCGGTCAATTGCGCCGCCATACCGGATACCCTTCTCGAGAGCGAACTCTTCGGCCACGAGAAAGGTGCCTTCACCGGCGCTTCGTCCCGGCGTATTGGAAAACTGGAACAGTGCCACGGAGGGACTATTTTCCTCGATGAGATCGGCGACATGTCCCTCTCGACTCAGGCCAAACTGCTCAGGGTCCTTCAGGAGAAAAACTTTGAGAGATTGGGAGGGAGGGAAACGATCAGGGTCGATATCCGATTGATCGTGGCAACGAATAAAGACCTGGAAGAAGCGATCGCAAAGGGGGAATTCCGTGAAGACCTCTACTACCGGCTCAATGTGGTCTCTATCAAGATTCCGCCCTTGAGGGAAAGAAAGGAGGACATTCCCGCTCTCGTCTCCTACTTCTTGAGGAAGTTCAACCACGAGTTGAAAAAGAGAGTGGTTGGAATTACCCCCGGAGCAATGGGAAAGATTTCCTCCTATGGATGGCCGGGCAATGTGAGGCAACTTGAAAATGTTTTGAAAAGGGCAATGTTGTTGTGTCAGGGAGAATGGATACTTGACGATCAGCTCCTTCTTGAAGTAGAAGAGAGACGGGAGTCCGGTGAGGTTCGGGACAGGAGAACATTCGAGAAGCTTGTCGATTCCCTCTTTGAGGAATTAACAGGGAATCCTTTAGCCCAGGAAAGCCTGGATATGGTCTCGGCCATAGAAAAAGGGCTGATTATTCGCGCCCTTCAAAAGACAAATGGAAACCAGGTCCAGACCGCCTCACTGCTCGGAATCAATCGGAGCACCCTCCGGGGCAAGATGGATCGGTACCATATCAAAAAAGAAGTGCTCGTCTCAGAAGAAGATTGACATTATTGGTAAAGTTGATTATTTTTACAAAAGGATCATCTTTTCCAATAGAAGAGTGGGCGAAGGTGAAGAAATTACCAATTATCCCTGTTTACGAACCAAGCTTTGAAGCAGCATACCGCAAGATGGCTCAAGATGAGGCACGTGAAACAGAAGCTTTAGAATGGTCAGAAGCCACTCTCAGAGATATAGGCGATGAATATATGAAATAAGGTAATAATTTAGCGCTTTGAAAAAGCTTCATAAAATCCCTCCCTACCTCCCTTTGCCAAAGGGAGGAGAGCTACTTTTCCCCCTTTGAAAAAGGGGGATTGAGGGGGATTTAGGGTTTTACGATATCTTATCAGGCCTCTTTTTCAAAAAACTAAAGTGTTATGAAGTAAGGATATTTTTTTATGGATAAGGTTGAAAAAGCAATTCTTAAAAGATTCAAAATGCTGCTCTCTCAACAAGTCAAGCTGGACAAGATAATTCTTTTCGGTTCCCGGGCCAGAGGTGACGCTGCCCTTTCCTCTGATATGGACCTTATTGTAATTTTAGACGACCCAGTGGACGATGAAACAAGAGACTATGTCAGCGATTGTGCCTGGGAGGCAGGTTTTGAATATGGCATTGTTGTTGTTCCGTTTGTTTTCAATAAAAACGAATGGAATAATGGTCCAGAGCGCTATTCTTTATTCGTTAAAGCGGTAGAAATGGAGGGAGTTCCTTTTTGAAAGACGAGGAGATTTTAAATCTCATCAAATATCGTTTAGACCAGGCCCAAATTGCCCTTAATGATGCAAAATTCCTTTTAGAAGGAAAATGAAGCCCGCAAAGCATCATCAATCGATCATACTATGCCATGTTTTATGCGGCTCTTGCTTTATTACAGAGAATCGGTAAAGTTCCTTCTAAACATGCTGGTGTGATAAGCCTCTTTGACACTGAATTCGTCTCAAGAGGGCTTTTCCCTAAAGATTTGTCCAAGGACTTCCATAAAGCTTTCGAATTCAGACAAAACTTTGACTACAAGATAATGAAACCAACTTCGCCAGACAAGGCTGAGGAAAGCTTGAATAAAGCGAACCGGTTTGTAAAAGCCGTGAAGGAATATCTTAACACAACAATGACGTCCACAAAGAATAAAAGACAATAATAATGATCTCGTAAAAAGTCCTTATTTGTCACCCTGAACCATGCCCTGAACTCCTTTCACGGATTGTTCCGGGGTCTCGTAAGTTCTCGATTTTATTAGATGCTGAACCAAGTTCAGCATGACTTTTTCTCTCTTTTTGGACTTTTTACAAATTCATCAACAATAGTGAGCAAATTGCGACTCATAGACCAGATTGGCAAACTCTCCGAAGAAGATATCCAAAAAGTTGAGCATGCTGTTAAAGTCCAACTTGGTCTGTCTGGATCAATAGAAAAGGGTTAAGAAATGGCAAGAAGAAATATAAACTTTTTTTGACTCCGAACTCCGAACTAAACACTCCGAACTTCTTTTGGGGATAACACATGCGGACACTCCGAATTGGCCTCTGTCAGATCAATACGACCGTAGGGGATATCGAAGGCAATACCAAAAAGATCCTGGACTATATGGCCAGAGGAAAGAAGATGGGGGCCGACCTGCTCGTCTTTCCCGAGTTGGCGGTCACTGGCTACCCTCCCGAGGATCTCCTGTTCATGCCAAAATTTATCGAGGCCAATTTAAAAGCCATCAAAAAAATCGGCCAGGCCACTTCCTCCATCACCGCCATCGTAGGTTTCGTCCATAAAAAAGGAAACATCTTCAATTCCGCTGCCCTTCTTCACCATGGGAAGCTGATGGGTGTCTACTCCAAAACCTATCTTCCCAATTATGGTGTCTTTGATGAGGACCGTTATTTTCAGGCTGGAGAAGAGAATTTCATCTTCACCCTTAAATCAACCCCCGTCGGCATCAGCATCTGTGAAGACCTCTGGTACCCTGGAGATCCGATTCGGACCCAGGCCCTCTGTGGAGGAGCAGAGTTGATTGTTAATATCTCCTCTTCACCCTATCAGGCCGGTAAGACAGCCTTCCGTGAGAAGATGATCTCAACACGGGCCTCCGACAATGTAGCAATCGTTGCCTACTGTAATCTTGTCGGAGGCCAGGACGAACTGGTCTTCGACGGAGGAAGTCTGATCTTTGATCAAAGAGGGGAGTTGATGGTCCGGGGGAAACAGTTCGAGGAGGACCTGGTTCTGGCGGATCTTGATATGGAAGCCGTCTTTCGAATGCGGCTTCATGATCCCAGGGTCAGAAGAGAGAGATTATCCGAAGAAGAGAAAGGTTTGAGGAGGATTGACCTGTCCAGTAAAAACCATCCGACCCAAAAGAGGCCTTCCCTCCCCCGGCGGGATTCAAAACCCCTGGATCGCCTTTCTGAAACATATGCTGCATTGGTCCTTGGCACGGGAGACTATATCCGGAAAAATGGCTTTCAAAGAGTCCTGATCGGTTTGAGCGGAGGCATCGATTCCGCGTTAACCGCTTCCATCGCGGTGGATGGACTGGGCAGGAAGGGAGTGGTGGGAGTGGCCATGCCCTCCCAATATTCTTCCAGGGAGTCCCTGGAGGATGCAAAACTCCTGGCAAATAATCTCGGCATTCAATTTCTCACTATTCCCATCACAGAAATCTTCCAGGCCTATTTAAACACCCTCTCTCCCTCTTTCAAGGGATCAAAGCCCGATGTGACCGAGGAAAACGTTCAGGCCCGGATCCGGGGAAACATTCTGATGGCCCTCTCCAATAAATTTGGCTGGTTGGTCCTGACTACTGGAAACAAAAGTGAGATGAGTGTGGGATACTGCACACTCTACGGAGATATGGCTGGAGGGTTTGCGGTTCTAAAAGATGTTCCGAAAATGTTGGTCTATGAACTGGCGAAATTCAAAAACAAGAAAGAAGGAAAGGCCGCCATTCCCAGAAATGTTTTTGTTAAACCACCTTCCGCCGAATTGAGGCCGAATCAGAAGGATGAGGATTCCTTGCCGCCCTACCCTGTCCTCGATCCGATTCTTCAGGCCTATGTCGAAGAGGATAAGGGAGTTGAAGAGATTTCAGAGATGGGATTTAAGGAGAGTATGATCAAAGAAGTGATCCGGATGGTGGATCGGAATGAATACAAACGAAGGCAGAGCCCTCCGGGCGTAAAGATCACCCACCGCGCCCTGGGAAAGGACCGGAGACTCCCGGTCACGAACAAATATCGAAATTTTTAGGGCCTCTTCCCCTCAATAAAGATCTACCTAAATTGAGCGGTTTTGTAAGGCCACCCTTATTAGTGCAGGTCAGGAGACCTGCACCCTACCCTTTGGGTTGTTTAATAAGAGGGTAGATTCGGGTCTCCTGACCCAAAAATCTTGCATTGGAAAAAGAATCGCTCAATTTAGGATCCACTTACCCCATAAGCGTCTGGCTGAACGTGCAGCTATCCTGGACCACTCCTGATCATCATTGCGTTCTGTTTTAGAGAGGGAAAGGTAATATTCTTCTGTTTCGCGCTCAAGTTCTTTTTGAGCTTGGTCGCGCAACCATCGGCGCACCGCCTCCTCTACCATTTGGCTTCGGGAGCTTGCTTCCGGAGAATCGAGCAGCTTATCGATTTGATGAACTAGATCATTGCTTAAGGTAACCGTGATCTTAGCCTTTTGAGATCGGGATGCATTGGTACGCATTCCCGCAATAAACCCCAAGTTTCATTTGTCTGTTTTTCAACAGGATGCCTAAAATTCAACAAGCAGTGCATTTCGTGTAATTCGGTTTCAATCGAAAATCTTCTCAAGTGAATATCTTCAAGCCACTGAATTGTTTCTATAAAAACTAAATTGAATTTTTTGGTTAATTCGCTGGCACAGGGATTGCTACTTAGGAATGACATAAAAAACAGTTTTCAAATGCCCCCTTTTTTCCCTCCGGGTCGGAGACTGCAAAGAAGTTAGGGGAGAGGAGAGTCGAGATGAAAATATTTTTAAGCTCATTGCTGATGTTCATCCTTTTAATGGCAGGTATTGCCTTTGCTGAGACAACAGGGAACAACCCACTCAAAGTGGACACGGGAGATACTACCTGGATCTTGATTTCTTCGGCCCTGGTCATGCTGATGACGCCCGGCCTGGCCCTCTTCTACGGCGGCATGGTCAGGAGAAAAAATGTGCTGGGGACGATCATGCAGAGCTTTATCGCTCTTGGTGTCATCACCATCCAGTGGGTTCTTTATGGATACAGCCTCGCCTTCGGCCCTGATATCGGAGGAGTGATCGGAAGCCTCGACTGGATCGGGTTGAGAGGAGTCGGGCTCGATCCTCATCCCGACTATTGTGCAACCGTTCCCCATCAGGCATTTATGATTTTTCAGATGATGTTTGCCGTTATCACCCCCGCTTTGATTACAGGAGCCTTCGCCGAGCGCTTTAAATTCAAGACCTATCTGGTCTTCCTCATCCTCTGGGCAACCTTCGTCTACGACCCCCTGGCCCACTGGGTCTGGGGAGTGGGCGGGTGGATCAGAGAACTCGGCGCCCTTGACTTTGCAGGGGGACTGGTCGTTCATATCAGTTCCGGAATTGCAGCTCTTGCTGCAACCTTTGTGGTCGGAAAGAGAAAAGGTTATGGGGAAGAATCAATGCCGCCTCACAATTTGACCATGACCCTTCTGGGCGCGGCCTTGCTCTGGTTCGGATGGTTCGGCTTTAACGGTGGCAGCGCGATCGCCTCAGGTTCCCTCGCAACCTCTGCATTCGTTGTGACTCACATCTCAACCGCTTCTGCCGCCCTTTCCTGGATGATCGCTGAATGGCGATATCGTGGCAATCCCACAGCCCTTGGCGCGGCCTCGGGTGCCGTGGCAGGATTGGTGGCCATCACCCCAGCTTCCGGTTTTGTGGGGCCCATGTCCGCCATCCTCATCGGGTTTGTCGCCGGCGTGTTATGTTATTTTGCGATCAATCTCAAAACGAAGCTTCGATACGACGACTCTCTTGATGTCGTCGGAGTCCATGGAGTGGGTGGAACATGGGGAGCTTTGGCAACAGGCCTCTTTGCCTCCAAGGCGATTAACCCGGCTGGAAACGACGGCCTCTTTTTTGGCAATCCATCCCTCTTGGGAATACAGGCATTGACAGTGTTAGTCGCATGGATATATTCTTTTGTCGTAACCCTCATTTTGCTGAAAATCCTCGACTGGACCATGGGCTTGAGGGTGAGCGAAGAGCACGAAATCAATGGTCTGGATTTAAGTCAACATGGGGAAGCAGGGTACTCATTCTAAAAAGTTCGGAGTGATGAGTTCGTAGTTCGGAGACAAAAAATATCATCAAAAACTCCGAACTCTGAACACCGAACTCCGAACTATTCCGGAGGAATTCCATGAAAAAGATCGAAGCGATTGTAAAGCCTTTTAAACTCGATGAAGTAAAAAATGCACTAACCAAAATTGGCGTCCAGGGGATGACGGTGACCGAGGTCAAGGGTTTTGGAAGGCAGAAAGGCCATACAGAAGTCTATCGGGGAGCAGAATATACGATCGATTTCATCCCCAAGATTAAGATTGACCTCATCGTTAGCGATGAACTGGTCCCTCAGGTGATCGAGACCATTGAACGGGCGGCCAAGACCGGAAAGATAGGAGATGGTAAAATCTTTCTATCCTCCGTTGAAGAGGTCATTCGGATCCGAACCGGTGAGCGCGGAAAAGATGCCATCTGAGTTAGGACTCACGAAAAATGGCCTTGCGGATATAAGAAATCAAATCGCACAGGGCCTGCCCGCCCATTCCTCTCCCAGAGAATTTCTCCGGCAACACTCAGACATGATGGATGGCCTGGTAAGGAAGGCCTTTCAAGCAGCCCGGGCTAAGGTTCCATCTCCATCGGTCTGTCTGATGGCGATTGGAGGCTATGGAAGAGCTGAACTGGCGCCTTACTCCGATATCGACCTCCTCCTTCTTTACTCCCCTTCAAATAAGAATGAACTTTCTCCTTTGGCTGAACAAATCCTTTATCCCCTCTGGGATTTAGGACTCGATGTCAGCTGCAGTTCAAGATCGATCAATGAGTGCTTGAAAATGGCTCGGTCCGATGTCCAGGTCAAGACAGGTTTAATCGACGGCCGTTATCTGGACGGAGAATACGAATTCTTTCGGAATTTATATGGTCTCTTTACGAAAAAAGTGCTTCACCGCAGGGTACAAAATTTTGCGGGAGCTTTAGCTCGGGATATTCATCCCCGCCGTCAGAAATACGAAGACCCCGCCTATGTCCTGGAGCCTAATATTAAAGAAGGAGAAGGAGGCCTGAGAGACTTCCAGGTCGGTCGATGGATCATCAGGGCAAAATACAAGACCGATCGCTGGGATTCCATCCTCTTTCCCGACCACTCCAGAATGTTAGATAAAAGCATTCAATTCCTCTGGGCGATCAGAAACCATCTCCATCTTTTGAACGAAAGAAGACAGGATAATCTGACTTTTGAACTGCAGGAGAAAATCGCACCGCTCCTCGGCTTTCCCAGAGGCACAAAGGGCATTGAGGAGATGATGCGACAATATCACCTCTCCGCTCGGGGAATCTCAAACTTTTTTCATGACATTCTCGACCGGGCTCTTTTTGAACCCTCCGCTTTTAGGAAAATGATCTTTTTCTTTCAGCGGAAGAGGATTGATGAAAATTTTGAAATCGCCCATGGCGAGCTCCATCTTCTTGACCCCGTTGCCTTCAAGAAAGACCCCTCGCAACTGATGACCCTCTTTCAACATTGTCAGGCTTACCAGGCCAAGGTGGATTTCCGGACCGAGGAAGCCGTGATGGAGGCGCTCCCCTTTATCGATGATCGCTTTCGAGCCTCTCAAAAGGTCAATCAAGCCTTCCTTTCGATCCTGAGACGAGGGAAAGGGGCTGACGCCCTTTTGATGAAGATGCATCAGCTTGGTTTTCTCCCCCGGTATATCCCTGAATTCTCTGATGTTGAAGGAAAGGTGCACTACGATCTCTACCATGTCCATCCTGTTGACATCCATTCGATCCTGGCGGTGGAAGAACTGGGAAGATTGAGGGATGGCTATTATCAAAAAGATTATCCTTTGCTCACCTCTCTGATCCGAGAAATTGAAAAACCCGACATTCTTTTTCTGACGACCCTCCTCCATGACATCGGAAAGGGAAAGGAAGGAGACCATTCTTCTGTCGGTGCGGAAATGATCAATCATATCGGGATTCGGATGGGACTCCCTTCGGAAGATAGGGGGTTGATGGATTTCCTGGTGCGCCACCACCTTTTGATGCTTGAAACAGCGTTCCGCAGGGACCTCCACGACGAGCAGGCCATCTTGCGTTTTGCCAATGCGACCGGGAACCCGGTCCGTTTAAAGATGCTCTACCTCTTAACCTTTGCCGACATCAAAGCCGTTGGTCCCGAAGCCTGGACGTCCTGGAAGAACTCTCTCCTCATGGAACTCTTCCTCAAAACCTCCCATTTCTTCGAAAAGAGAGAAGAACCTCAAGTCTTTCTCAAAAAGGGGGAGACGATCGCTCAGTTGTGGCAGGCCCTTCCCCGAGAGACCCTTTCTCACTATGCAGAGCATCTTCCTGACCGCTATCTATCCACTTACTCCTCAGGGGAAATCTCCTGCCATATCAAGATGGCCCAGAGCCTCGACAAGGAGGTTTTACTTGTAGGATGGAGTCCCGAGGAAGAGGTAAGAGCCAGGGTGACGATTTGCACGAAAGACCGTTACGGACTCTTCTCCAAAATCGCCGGCTCGATGTTCTTAAACCGTTTAAACATTCTTGAGGCACAGGTCCACACATGGGGAAACGGTGTTGCCCTCGATACCTTTTATGTGGAAGACCCGACAGGAGAAATTGAACGGAGACTACAACAATTTAAGAAAGACCTCAAGGAGATCTTAAGCGGGAAGGTTTCCTTGAAACTCCTTCTCTCTCAGAGGGAAGAGTCAGGCTGGATTCAAAAGAAAGTGATTCCGAAAGTTCCCGGGGAAGCGAAAGTGAATAATCAAGATTCCGATTTTTATACGATTATCGAAATCACCGGTGAGGACCGCCTGGGAATCCTTTTTGAACTGACCCAGGCATTGACCGACCATGGTTGCAATATCTATTTTGCAAGGATATCCACCCTCGGCAACCGCATCGTCGATGTCTTCTATGTCCAGGATGAATGGGGAGAAAAGATAGTGGAACCTGAAAAGGCAAATCACCTCAAACAACTCCTCCTTAACCGTCTAACTCCTCTTTAGGTTTTGATTTTGGAGTGGCTTTTTTCTCGTAGCGTCCCTCCGGGCCAGAGGCCCTTCTGGGCAGGCGGCCCGATTTAGTCGGGACGAACTCCGCCCTCCGATCCGTAGGCTCTACGAGCCGGAAACCCTCAATAAATGCCTGCCTGCACGAAGTCCCGCTCTGCGGGACGAAGGCAGGAAAGCTCTACATATTTTATAAAAATCTCCCCCATAACTGAGGGGATACCCTCGGAAGAGGAAATATCTTGACTTTCAAAAACCATTTGGTTATAAAGAACCCATGGAATTAACTGAAGAAATCAAAATCTCCCTAAAGCGTGAATATACTCTTTGTTCAAATGCAATGGCTTTTTATGAAAAGGCGATCAAAGATTTTGAGCAAAAATATCATTCCCCAACCGACACATTTTTAAAACAATTTGAATCGGGCAAGATGGGTGACGATGCTGATTTTTTTGACTGGTATGCTTTTGCTAAACTCCTCGAGCAGTGGGAGAAAACCCAATCTGTTCTTCGGTCAGTCCTTCAGTGATCAAAGCTTTTATAGATAATATTGATAAAACCATTTCATTCTCTCCAATTGTTCTCTCTTCAAATATCCAAAAACACTTTTCGCCGGATGGGAAAACCCTCTATTTAAGAGGATCCCTCCTATTTTTAGATTCATCCGTCCTGGAAATAGCGATCTTTGTTATTGAAACCCATTATGCTTTAACAATTGGAAAATACAGATTCCATTATATGAACCCTATTGGGCAGATGTTGTTCCGCTACGATAATGCCCCTCACCATCCTGAAGTAACCTCCCATCCGCATCACAAACATATCTCTGACAATGTTATCCTGGCAAGAGAACCTTATTAAAAGGATGTCTTAGATGAGATAAGCGCTATCATTATTGGAAAGCCCGTTTCGGTAAAATAGGAAAACATCCCCGATTCCTCCATATCCACCATTCCCCATCGATTGCATATTGCTTTTTTCTCCTCCGACCTCTGTGCTTCGAACCCCCTGCTTTCGGTAGGGAGGGGCAGGCAGGCGAGTTCCCTGTTCCGAATTCCGAACTTATTCTATATCCCTTGTCTCCAAGCTCCGAACTCATCACTCCGAACTAAGCTTTATCCAGCGCCTCCCTCACCTTTCTGGCGAGAATATCGGGCGAGAAAGGCTTCTGGATGAAATTCATCCCCTCTTCTAAAACTCCATGGTGGACAATCGCATTATCCGTATATCCCGACATGTAAAGGACTTTGGTCACGGGAGGGAGGGGGGCGAGATGTTTGACTAAATCAGGTCCGCTCATCTGAGGCATGACCACATCGGTTAATATGAGATGAATCTCTCCCACATGCTGTTTGAAAAGAAGTAAAGCAATCCCGGCATTGGGCGCATCTAAAACCTGATATCCCTGTTTCTGTAAGACCTTGACCGCTAATTTTCGGACTTCTTCCTCATCCTCCACAACAAGGACTGTTTCATGACCATGAGGAATCTCTTCTAACTCCTCTTTTCCCTTTATCTCTTCAAGAGGTTCATCCACACGGGGAAGATAAATCTTAAAGGTAGTTCCCTTTCCCGGCTCGCTATATACCCAGATATTCCCGCCGCTCTGCTTCACAATTCCATAGACCGTGGATAAGCCTAAACCTGTGCCCTTTCCTTTCTCTTTTGTCGTATAGAAAGGTTCAAAGATCCGTTCTTTCACCTCCGGAGTTATTCCCGTTCCTGTATCGCTTACCGAAAGCATCACATACCGACCCGTCTTCACTGCCACATGGTTGCGAGCATATTTCTCATCCAGCTCCACATTGGCTGTCTCTATGGTCAGTTTTCCACCGGAGGGCATGGCATCCCTTGCATTAACAGTCAGATTAACAATCACCTGCTCCATTTGACCTGGGTCCACCTTGACCCTTCCCAAACTATCGGCAAGGAAAGTGACCAGCTCTATATCCTCACCAATAATCCTTAAGAGCATCTTCCCCAGGTCTCTGATGATGGTGTTGAGATCAACCACCTTCATCTCCATGACCTGCCGACGGCTGAAGGCGAGGAGCTGACGGGTCAGATCCACCGCCCGGTCTGTGGCTTTCTGGATTTGCTCAATATTATCTATCAAAGGATCTCCTTTCTTCAGGTCTATCAAGGAGAGCTGGCTGTAACCCTTGATGATGGTGAGCACATTGTTGAAGTCATGGGCGATCCCGCCTGCGAGGCGACCAATCCCCTCCATCTTCTGGGATTGATGAAGCTGTCCCTCGAGGGTTTTCCTCTCTTCTTCAGCCCGCTTGCGCTCGGTGATGTCAAATATGTAGCCCTTTATTTCAATTAACTTACCTTGACCATCAAATGTACCGATCACATTTTCTATAACATTAATCTTTTCCCCATCATTCCTAATGAGCTTTTCTTCATAATTTACCAGTCTTTTATTTTCACCTAATAACTGAAGGAATTTATGCCATTCGCTTTCTTTGAAATAAAGGGAAGAACCCGAGGTCTCTAAAGCTTCATCAACAGATTTGAATCCGAGAATGTTGGCAAAAGCGGGATTGCATAATAAGATTTTGCCTTCTGGTGTAGAGATAAAATCTCCGGTTAGATCCTCGTCAAAGAATTTACGGTATCTCTCTTCACTTTCTTTTAGTTTCTCGTCGGCACGCTTGCTCTCGGTGATGTCCACCAGGCCGCTCATAATGCCTATGACATTGCCCTCGGCGTCGAGAATGGGGGCAGTGGAAAGGCTGACGTTAAGGCGTGTGCCATCCTTTTTCCGGCGGATGGTCTCCAGGTTCGAAAAGGTCTGACCCAACATCACGCGCCGACAGATTTCGCGGAATTCCTCCTGTTTGTCTCCCGGCACGATCGGCAGCGGTTTGCCCACTACCTCCTCGGCCGCCCAGCCGAACACCCGCTCAGCCGACGCGTTCCAAGTCAGCACGTTTCCATCCGGGTCGAGGCTGTAGAGCGCTACGGGCGAGCAAACGACCATCGCCCGCTGAAACTCCTCGCTTTTCCTCCGCCCTTCTTCTAACTGCTTCCGCTCGGTGATGTCGATTGAGGCCGAAAGCATACACTGCTCTCCTGCTATCTCGACAACCTCTGCCGAAAGTAGGATATCGAGGAGTTCACCCGACTTTTTACGAACCTTCACCTCCATATTTCTTACAGACCCCCTCTCCTTCAATTCAGAGATGAGACGGGTACGAGCTTTGGGGTTTACCCAAGTCTTTAGTTCAAAAACTGTTCGGCCAATCACTTCATCACGTCTAAATCCCATGCTTTTAAGAAAAGCATCGTTCACTTCAATATAGCGGCCTTCTTCAAGGGAACTGATGATCACCCAGGCCGGGCTGGCCCTAAAAGCCTTTGAGAACTTTTCTTCTGAGGGTTTAATGGTCTCCTCGGCTTTCTTTCGCTCGGTGATGTCCCTAATCCAGACTTGGATCCCTGGTTCATCTCCAAACATGATCCTTCGGGCCAGAATCTCTCCATCAAAGGCAGAACCATCTTTGCGCTGTAATTTGACCTCATACTGGGCGGGAACCTTCTCTCCCCGCATTCTCGCCTTTGCCCGTTCTCGTGTTAATTCCTGATAATCAGGATGATAAACCAACCAGTGATCCATTCCCTCTAATTCACTCTTATCATAACCGAGCATCTCAGACAGACGTCGATTAACAAAAATAATCTTAGGCCCTTTTTGGATAAAGATTCCATCAAAGCTTTCTTCGACCAAGGTTCGGTATCGTTCCTCATTCTGTTGTAATGCATCCTCCGCCCGCTTGCGCTCAGAGGCTTCGAAACAGATAGACACATAAGTCGCAAGTGTCTGTGCCAATTGTTCCTCTTCAGGTTGCCATTGCCGAATCTCCCCGACATGCTCGAAGCTTAAAAGACCCACAAGCCTGTCATGAACCCAGACGGGTGCGCCCAGCAATGATTTGATGCCGTAGGCATTATAATAAGAAGCGGGAATTTTTGACGTGCGAGGGTCGGTGAAAACATCTTCTGCCGCAATGACCCTGCCGATTTTGTGGTTGGAGGTATAATCGGGAAACTCAGAAGATTGCAATACCTCACCTTCGCTGTGAGCGCCTTTACTCAGCTCAAACAAGTCCTCACAGCGAATCTGTGAATAATCCTTATTGTAGGTCCAAATGCTAACTCTCTCGGTATTCATTAAGCGGGCAGATATTGTCGTAATACTCCGAAGGTTTTCTCCCGGTTCACCGGAAAAGAATTCTCCCCTATTAATCAATTCCGAAAGCAAAGTTGAATATTTCTGTTGCCGTTTTTCATTCTCCCTCAGCACCCCCTCCACCCGCTTGCGCTCGGTGATGTCCACCATGCTACCGAGGATGTCCTTGGGATTACCCTGTTCATCCCTATTCAGTCTCAACTCGTCAAACATCCAACGCCAGGATCCATTTTTGTGCTGAAATCGGTATTCGTGCTTATAGAAGCCATGCTCGAAGAGTTGATTAAGTTCTGTAAAAATGCGTGGTGCATCTTCGGGATGGATTTTGCTTGCCCAAAAGCCTTTCTGTAAGAAATCATCCGGTTTGTAGCCAAGAATAGGTTCAGTATTGCTACTGATGTATGTTGCGTCAAAATCACCAAAGACTTCGGAACGATAGAGAATATAAGAACTCGCATTGAGAAGAAGGTCGATCTGATCCAGAGACTGTCGAAGCAAGATTTCCGCCCGCTTGCGCTCGGTGATGTCACGGAAGACGACTATATCTGCAACCCGACCATGCCAGAAACCTTTTGCTCCCGTTATCTCAATCGACACTGCCGTTCCCTCTTTATGTACGATAGCCGTCTCATACTGTCTCGCAACCTCTTCTCCGGCAATTCTCTTCTTGAGCCTCTCAGAGAGTTTTGGAATCTCATCTGGATGGGCAAGATCCTTCATCCCTATCTTAAGAAGCTCCTCGATGCCGTAACCTGTTATCTCGGATGCACGTTTATTTGCATAGAGGTGGGTTCCATCACTTGCCGCAACGACTATCCCATCATTGGCGTTTTCTGTGACAGCCTTGAAACTCTCCTCGCTTTCCCGAAGTTCTTTCCATATCAGGCGCTCTCTCTCAATATTATTCAACCAGTGTTGAACTTGTGCCTCAGCATGCTTTTCATGAAGAAACTCTTTCGGTTCGACATAATAGAAGTTGCGATAAACGCGGCTACCACGCACCAGCAGCGGATGCGTCATGATTACACCCTTAATGATCTCAGGGTCGAATTTCCAGCGGTCATACTGACAGATAGCCAGGCAGGGATATTGGGGAAATAAATCTCTATTGAGTTTTGCCTCATATTCCAAGAGTTTTGCTGACCCAGGATAGCCACGCAGCACCCAGGTCATTTCACCTGTGGTCCGAAGGGCTGGATAGCCCTCAGAAACAGCTTTTTCCGTTTCCGATATCAGCAGGGCAATCATCCTATCAGGGTCAAAGGAGCCCTCCCTGGTATAGGCCTCGGTCTCATGCAGGATTGAAAGCTGTCCGGACTTCTCGGCTGAGGCTACGTCAACCCCTTCCTCAAGAAGATATTTGCGGATTTCTTCGGCCGTGCTGGTATCGACGATATAAATACATTTCTCACCCTGTTTCAGTCCGATGGAAATGAAAGGCGCCGCAGCAGCCCGCCACTCCTCCTGCGATTCATAAATAAGACAGAGGTGATCATGCGGTTTGAGCGTTTCAAGCATCCTGGTGAAACTTACATCCTCAGGCCGTATGCTGATGCTATGGACATGACCGGATGAAGTCCCGCTCACGCTTTTGACTTCAGACGAGGAAGCACTTCGTGGCCCCGGAGGCTTAGCTGATTTCCCCTTTCCTCTCTTATCACCTTTCATCTGTCATCTCCTTTTAAGGTACTGTTGCTTATAATGTCGGATTCCACAAGAAATTCATAACTCCCTCTACCCCCCCCTCTCCTGCGGCAGGCCCCTTAGTTTAAGGGGGGAATAGAGGGGGTTACAAGAGGGGGGACATATCCACAGAAAATTCGTGAGAATATATGAAGGCTTTCTAAATGGGGTAAAGTGAGTGAGTGAGTGACGCAAGTTCTGGGCCAAAGCATTGGTTCCATTTTGTCTCTCGACTCCCATTTAAGTTTCACATTTTCCTAAAAACTACTGTTTTTGTCAACAAAAAAGGAGGGTTGTCAGTAATGCGTCACTGAAGCGGGGGGGCGCTTTGGTTCAGCCAAGAATAAGGTATAGCGCTATCGTTTCTGATTCTAAGGAAGCAGATCAGAAGAATCTC
>JGI24123J20310_1000561_pt1 | contig 22677 bp, 25 predicted proteins | sample SubbioCR12Aug_5A_FD_20310 | JGI IMG/M metagenome (IMG submission 20310)
TGAACCAGGCGTCGATGCCCTCCTTCTCGACGCGAAGCGCCACCTGTTCGAGCAATTCCGGCGTGCGCGGATGCAGTTCGCCGGTCTCCTTGTGCAGGAAGAAGGGGATCGGCACGCCCCAGTTGCGCTGGCGCGAGACGCACCAATCCGGCCGGTTGGCGATCATGGCATGCAGGCGCGCCTGGCCCCAGTCGGGATAGAACTGCGTCGCTTCGACGGCGGCCAGCGCCGTGTCGCGCAGCGTGCGATTATGTAGGTCGGCCTTCAGGCCGACATCCGGCGCCATATGTCGGGCTGAAGCCCGACCTACGGGTTGGCGATCCATGCCGACGAACCATTGTGAAGTAGCGCGGTAGATGATCGGCGTCTTGTGGCGCCAGCAGTGCATGTAGCTATGGGTGATTTTCTCCGAGGCGAGCAGGCAGCCGACCTCACGGATTTTCTCGATGATCGCCGCGTTGGCCTTCCACACATTGAGGCCGCCGAAGAACGGCAGGCTTTCGGCAAAGCGGCCGTCCCCCTGCACGGGTGTGAGGAATTCCTCGTTGTGCATGCCATGGCGTTTGCAGGACTCGAAGTCCTCCAGGCCGTAGGCCGGCGCGCTGTGGACGACCCCGGTGCCGGTGTCCAGCGTGACGTAATCGCCGAGATACACCGGCGCCTCGCGTTCGTAGAAGGGATGGCGAAACTTCACCAGCGACAGGGCAGCGCCCTGGCAGCCGCCGAGCACCCTGCCCTCGAGGCCATAGCGCGCCAGCGCCTGGCCGCGCAGCTCGGCCGCCAGCACCAGCAGGCCGCGCGGCGTCTGCACCAGTTCGTAGGTGAATTCCGGATGCAGGTTGAGCGCCTGGTTGCCGGGAAGGGTCCACGGCGTCGTCGTCCAGATGACGGCGTAGCAGGGCCCGTCGGGCAAGGCCTGCAGGCCGAAGGCGTGCGCCACGCGGGCGCGCTCGGCATCGGCAAGCGGGAAAGCGACGTCGATGGCGGGCGACTCCTTGTCCTGGTACTCGACCTCCGCCTCGGCCAGCGCCGAACCGCAGTCGAAGCACCAGTTCACCGGCTTCAGGCCCTTGAATAGGAAGCCGCGCCGGTGGATCTCGCCGAGGGCGCGGATCTCGTCGGCCTCGTTGCGGAAGGCCATGGTCAGATAGGGATCGCCCCAGTCACCGAGCACGCCGAGGCGGATGAAATCCTGCTTCTGCCGCTCGACCTGCTCGGCGGCGAAGGCGCGGCACAGTTCGCGCGCCCGGTCGGCCGGCAGGTGCTTGCCGTGCAGCTTCTCGATCTGGTGCTCGATGGGCAGGCCGTGGCAATCCCAGCCCGGCACGTAGGGCGCATCGTAGCCGGCCAGGGTCTTGGAACGGACGATGATGTCCTTGAGGATCTTGTTGACGGCGTGGCCGATGTGGATGTCCCCGTTGGCATACGGCGGGCCGTCGTGGAGTACAAACCTCGGCCGGCCGGCGGACGCCTTGCGGATCTCCTGGTACAGCCTGCGGCTCTGCCAGTCGGCCACCCATTGCGGCTCGCGCCGGGCGAGGTCGCCCTTCATCGGGAAGGGCGTGTCGGGAAGGTTCAGGGTTTTTCTGTAATCAGCCATGTCATTCCGCCGTTGGTGCGCGCAACGCTGCGTGGTGTGCCTTTGCATCGGAAACGTCGCGCGCGATCTGCGCCGTCAGTGCATCAAGGGAATCGAATTTTGCCTCGTCGCGCAGCTTGTGCAGGAAGTTCACCCGCAGGTGCGCGCGGTAGAGGTCACCCGCGTAATCGAAGATGTAAACCTCCAGCGTCGGCACGCCGGCCGAACTCACCGTGGGCCTGACGCCGAGACTGGCCACACCCTCCAGCGGGCCATCGGCAATGCCATCCACCGTTACGACGAATATGCCGGAGAGCGGTGAGCGCAGGCGCTTGAGCTGAATGTTGGCGGTGGCATAGCCCAGCTTGCGGCCGAGTTTTTCGCCGTGAATGACGCGGCCCGAGATGCAATAGGGGCGTCCCAGCAGCCGCTCGGCATGCTCCAGATCCCCCTCGTCGAGCGCTTCCCGCACCGCAGAACTGGAGACGCGCTCGCCTTCGTGCACCAAGGTTTCCATCGCTTCGACGCCGAAGCCGTGATCCGCCCCGGCCCGCTGTAGCATGGCAAAATCCCCGGCCCGTCCCTTGCCGAAGCGGAAGTCATCGCCGATCATGAGGTGACGCACCCCCAACCCGTGCAGGATGCGTCCGATGAATTCATCCGCCGACAGTGCGGCAAAACGGGCGTTGAAGGCGCACACATAGGCCTGGTCTACGCCGCACTCGGCCAGCAATTGCAGCTTTTCGCGCAGACTGGCCAGACGGGCCGGCGCCGATTGCGGCGCGAAGAACTCGCGCGGGTTGGGCTCGAAGGTCATCACCGCCGACGGCAGGCCGGCCTGTTTCGCCAGTCCAGTCAGCTTCGCCAGCAGCGCGCGATGGCCGCGGTGTACGCCATCGAAGTTGCCGATGGTGAGCACGGTCGAATGCGAAGCGCGGGCGGGGATGCCTCGAAAAACCTGCACGATGGTAAGGGGTTGCCGGGAAACGGAGAATTATATCAGTCGAGACGGACGAGTTTCGACTTGGCGAGCGGCGGGTTTTTCGCCAGATAGCCCTTGATGCCGCGCAGGATGGCCTCGGCCATTTTCTCCTGGTAGGCATCGTCGTTGAGCCGCCGCTCCTCTTCCGGATTGCTGATGAAGGCCGTCTCGATGAGGATGGAGGGAATGTCGGGCGCCTTCAGCACGGCGAAGCCGGCCTGCTCCACATGATCCTTGTGCAGGGTATTGATGTTCCCAAGCTCACCCAGCACGGCGCGGCCGAGCTTGAGGCTGTCGTTGAGGGTGGCTGTCTGCGAAAGATCCAGCAGGGTGCGTGCCAGATGCGGATCCTTGACGTCGAGATTGACGCCGCCGACCAGGTCGGCCGAGTTTTCACGCTGCGCCAGCCAGCGTGCAGCGGAACTGGAGGCGCCGTTCTCCGAGAGCACGAACACCGAAGAGCCCCGCGCCGTGGGCTTGATGAAGGCATCGGCATGCACGGAAACGAAAAGATCGGCCTTCACGCGGCGCGCCTTCTGCACGCGCTGCTGCAGCGATATGAAGAAATCGCCGTCGCGCGTAAGCATCGAGCGCATGTTCGGCTCGGCATCGATCTTCGCCTTGAGCCGACGCGCCACCGACAGGGTGACATGCTTCTCGTAGCTGCCGCCACGGCCGATGGCCCCGGGATCTTCGCCGCCGTGACCGGGATCGATCACGATCGTCACCATGCGGATCATGTCGTCCTGTCCGGGCGACTTCTGCGGCGTCTTCCGGGGAGTCGAGTCGAGTTTTTCCAGCAAGGCCAGCAGGGGATCGTCTGCCACGGTCGGATACAGGTCCATCACCAGGCGATAGCCATACTCGCCCACCGGCTTGAGGGAGAACACCTGCGGCTGGATTTCCGTCTTCAGTTCGATCACCAGGCGCACCACGCCCGGTTTGAAGCGTCCGGCGCGGATCAGCTTGATATAGGGGTCCGTCGCCGAAATCTTGTCAGGGAGGTTCTGCAGGATGCTGTTGAATTCGATGCCCTCCAGATCCACGACCAACCGCTCCGGATCCTTCAGGATCAACTGCGAGAAGCCGATGGGCTTCTCGCACTCCAGCGTCACCCGGGTGTAGTCGCGGGCCGGCCAGACGCGCACGGCCAGGACACTGGTTGCGGCCTGCCCCACCGGGCTGACCAGCAGGGTCATCGCCGCGCCGGCAAACTTCAGGAAGTCGCGGCGGCGGAGCCTGGCAGGGAGGCGCGGAGCTTGCTCAGGCATGCGCGCCCCGCTTCGGTGAGCGGTTTGAAATCGATGCGGCGGCCGCTGCCGGCCATATCAAGGGAAATCCGCAGGTCGGCAGGCGCAAGGTAGCCCTCGGCCTTGTCGGGCCATTCGGCGAAGCAGACGGCTCCGCCTTGAAAGTATTCGTCCAAGCCTGCATCCAGGTATTCTTCCGGCTGGCTGAATCGATAAAAATCAAAGTGATGCAAGTCTAATCTAGAAATAGCATAAAGTTCAACCAAAGTATAGGTCGGACTCTTCACATTTCCCTGGTAGCCGAGGCCGCGCAACACCCCGCGCACCAGGGTCGTCTTGCCGCTGCCCAGTTCGCCGTCGAGGTAAACCACCAGCCCCGGCGCCAGTGCCTGGGCCAGCAGGGCCCCCAGGGCCAGCGTCGCCGCTTCGTCGGGCAAATGCAGGGTCAAGCCGTTATCATTCTCGGTATGCAAAACGCTCGCTCCATCGACGGGGTTGAGCTCGCCGCGCGCATCAGACAATGGGGGCGGGAGCTGGGATTTGATGCCATCGGCTTTGCCGACACGAGGCTCGACGCCGCGGAAGCCGAACTGGCGGCGTGGCTGGCCGCCGGTTTCCACGGCGAAATGGATTATATGGCAAGCCACGGCGTCAGCGCCCGCCCGGCCGCCCGAAGGGCGCTGAGCGCCCCCTCGGGGGGCAGCGAACGAAGTGAGCGTGGGGGCGGTTCATGTCTCAAGCGCTCGCGCCCGGCGGAACTGGTGCCGGGCACCCTGAGCGTCATCACGGCGCGCATGAACTACCTGCCAAAGGCGGCGCCGATGGAAACCGTGCTGGCCGACGGCACGCGCGCCGCCATCTCCCGCTATGCCCTCGGCCGCGATTACCACAAAGTGCTGCGCGCCCGGTTGCAAAAGCTGGCCGACCGCATCGCAACAGAAATCGGCGCCTTCGGCCACCGCGTGTTCACCGATTCCGCGCCGGTCATGGAAGTGGCGCTGGCGGAAAAAAGCGGGCTGGGCTGGCGCGGCAAGCACACGTTGCTGCTGACGCGCGAGGCCGGCTCCTATTTCTTTCTTGGCGAGATCTACACGGATCTGCCGCTGCCGGCCGATGCCCCGCAGACGGACCACTGCGGCACCTGCCGCGCCTGTATCGACATCTGCCCGACACAGGCCATTGTCGCCCCCTACACGGTGGACGCGCGGCGCTGCATTTCCTATCTCACCATCGAACTGAAAGGCGCCATTCCCGAGGAACTGCGATCGTCAATCGGGAACCGCGTCTACGGCTGCGACGACTGCCAGCTCGCCTGCCCGTGGAACCGCCATGCGCAGCTCACCCGGGAGGCGGACTTCGCCGTGCGCCACGGCCTCGATGCCTCCGCTTTGGTCGATTTGTTTGCCTGGACGGAAGCGGACTTCAGGGCGCGCCTCGCCGGCAGCGCCATTTACCGCATCGGCTTCGAGCGCTGGCTGCGCAACCTCGCCGTGGGGCTGGGCAACGCACCAACCTCTCCGGCTGTTGTCGTTGCGCTGAAAGGACGCGCCGATCATCCCTCGTCGTTGGTGCGCGAACATGTGGCCTGGGCGCTGGCCCGTCATGGCGCTGGCTGATCCGGCGGAACAACTCGCCAGAGATAGATTGCCAGCAGCGCCAATCCGACATACAGCAGCGTAAATGTCGTTGCCGACACATCCCAGTAAAGCAGCCGACCCAGCCAGTGACCGATGAAGCCGGCCTCGCCCGGCGCCTCGCCGCGCAGCATGCCCTCCCAGACCGTCAGCGGGCAGGCGATGCCGGCCAGGGATTCGAGCGCAACGAAGGCGATCGCTCCGACATGCAGCAAGCGCAGGCGGCGATGCCTCACCCAGCGCCAGCCGGCCGCGCGCCCCAGCGGAATCAGCACGAACCCGGCGGTAATGAAGCCGGCAATGCAGAAGTGAAGGAGAAGAACGAAGTCGGCGAGCAATGTCACACCCGCTCCGCTGCTTTCAGCTTCCGGTGGCTACCGGACGCGAAGGATCGGCGCACCACTCGCTCCAGGAGCCGGGATAGAGGCGCGATCCGGTCAGGCCGGCCACCTCCATCGCCAGCAGGTTGTGGCAGGCCGTCACACCCGAGCCGCAGGAATGGATCACGTCGCTTGCACCGCGCCCGCCCACCAGCTGCTGGTATTCGGCGCGCAATACTTCCGCTGTCTTGAAGCGTCCATCAGGCTCAAGGTTATCCTTGAAGAAGCGATTCACCGCACCCGGGATATGCCCGCCCACCGGGTCAAGCGTCTCGTTCTCGCCGCGGAAACGCTGGGCATTGCGTGCATCCAGGAGCAGGGCGCCGTCCTGCGGAGACTGACTTTCCACGAAACGCGCACCGACCGCCGCCTCCGGGCGCAGCCGCGGCGTGAAAACGGCGTGGGAATGATGGGATTCCGCATCGGTCAGGTCGTGTCCTGCAGCCTCCCAGGCATTCAGGCCGCCATCGAGCACCGCCACCGCGTCATGGCCGAGCCAGCGCAGCATCCACCACAATCGCACGGCATAGGTGCCGCCGGCATCATCGCAGGCCACCACCTGCGTATCCTGGCCGACCCCCCACTCACCCAGCTTGGCGCTGAAGCGCGCCGGATCCGGCAGGGGATGGCGGCCATTGCGGCCGTTGAGCGGACCGGAGAGATCGCGCTCGAGGTGCGCATAAATCGCGCCCGGAATATGCGCTTCACGGTAGGCNAGCTCTCCTGCGTGCGGATGCACCAGGTCGAAGGAACAGTCGAAGATCCGCCAGCGNGCATCATGCAGATGATGCGCCAGATCGCCCGCGCCGATCANGGTGGAAAAGGTCCTCATGCCGCCTGCAGCCAGTTGCGGGCTTCCTGCTCATCGGCGAAAACCTGCAGATCGGCATCGACGAATATCTGCGACAACCAGGCGCTCCATGTCACCCATTGCGAATCCGTCAGGACGGCAATCCTGCCGAAATCGTGGCTGTGCGCCCGGGAAAACCTGATTTCCTCCCACGCCATGTCGAGCGTAAAGTCGGCCATCTGGCGAAGGTCGAAAAGCAGATTGACCGGCCCCTCAAACTTGACCTTGTAATTGACCAGTTCCTCGAACTCCTTGTAGTCACCCAGGGAGAACTCCCCATACACGGTGACGGTGACCAGTTTTTCCATGTGGTCGGTGACGATCATGTTGCGCTCCCTTGTTTATCTGCGACTACTATATCAATCCTCTACGGTCGACGCACGCGACAGCGATGGGCCTGCCGTCGCCATACCTCAACCCGTTGGCAATACTGCCAAAACATCCCGACGCCATCTCTGCGCGCGTGCCTGCATGGTGGCAATGCGCTATGATTATGGTTTGTTTTTCAGCAATCCACATGAGCCAAGCTGCTAACGACAAGCTGCCTCAATCCTTCGAGGCCGCGCTGGCCGAACTGGAATCCATCGTGCAGGACATGGAAACCGGCAAGCTCAGCCTGGAGGACTCCCTCGCTGCCTACCAGCGCGGCGCGATACTGCTCAAGCATTGCCAGGGTGCGCTATCCGCCGCCGAGCAGAAAGTCCAGGTGCTGGAAGCAGGTCAGCTGCAGGATCTGCCGCGCACCGAAAGCTGACCGCTTCAAAATGGATTTCCAGAACTGGATGACTGCCGTGCAGCAGCGTACCGAGCGTGCGCTCGAGAGCCTGCTGCCTGCTGCCGATATCGCCCCGCAACGTCTGCACCAGGCCATGCGCTACGCCACCCTGGGCGGCGGCAAGCGCATCCGGCCGCTGCTGTGCCACGCCGCAGGCGAACTTGCAGGCGCCGATCCCGCGCGCCTGGACATCGCCGGCTGTGCCGTCGAATTGATCCATGCCTATTCGCTCGTGCACGACGACCTGCCCTGCATGGATGACGACGTCCTGCGCCGCGGCAAACCGACCTGCCATGTCGAGTACGACGAAGCAACCGCCATGCTGGTCGGCGACGCCTTGCAGGCGCAGGCTTTCCTGCTGCTCTCCGACCACGATCTGGCCGACGATCCGCGCCGCCAGATCGGGATGCTGCATCTCCTGGCGCAGGCCGCCGGCTCGCGCGGCATGGCCGGCGGCCAGATGATCGACATCGAGGGCACCGGAAAGAGTCTGACGCGCGCCGAGCTGGAAATCATGCATGTGCACAAGACAGGCGCCCTGATCCGCGCCGCGATCCTGCTTGGTGCGCAATGTGGCGCGCCGATTCCTGAAGACGAAATGACGCGCCTGGACCATTTCGCCAAGCGCGTCGGCCTGCTGTTTCAGGTGGTCGACGACATCCTGGATGCCGAAGCCAGCACGGCAACCCTGGGGAAGACCGCCGGCAAGGATGCCGCACAGGGCAAGGTTACCTATGTCAGCGCGGTGGGTCTGGCCGAAGCGCGCGACATGGCTGACTCGCTCCGGGCAGAAGCGCGGGAAGCCATCGAGGCCTTCGGCGAACGCGGACGCCGCCTGCACGAACTGGCCCACTACATCGTCACCCGGAAGTTCTGATGTCCGCCTACCCGCTGCTCGATACCATCTGCAATCCTGCCGACTTGCGCAAGCTCGAACGCAAGCAGTTGCCGCAACTGGCGCAGGAAATGCGCGAGTGCCTCATCGAGTCCGTGTCGAAGACGGGCGGCCATCTTTCCTCCAATCTCGGGACGGTGGAGCTAACCATTGCACTGCATTACGTTTTCAATACGCCTGATGATCGCCTCGTTTGGGATGTCGGCCACCAGACCTACGCCCACAAGGTGCTGACCGGCCGGCGCGAAGGCATGACGAAGCTCAGGATGCTGGGCGGCGTCTCCGGATTCCCGCGCCGCGACGAAAGCCCCTACGACACCTTCGGCACCGGGCATTCGTCCACCTCGATCTCGGCGGCACTGGGCATGGCCATCGGCGCGCGCGACAAGGGCGAAGCCAAGCATGTCGTCGCCATCATCGGCGACGGCGCCATGACCGCCGGCATGGCTTTCGAGGCGCTCAACAATGCCGGCGTGGCGGATGCCAATCTGCTGGTCGTCCTCAACGACAACGACATGTCGATCTCGCCGCCCGTGGGCGCCCTCAACAAGTACCTTGCCCGCCTCTTTTCCGGACATGCCTTCAATGCCGCCCGGCGCGCCGGCGAGAAGGTGCTCGGCGTCTCCCCTTCCCTGCTGGAGTTCGCCAAGCGCACCGAAGAACACCTGAAGGGGATGCTGACCCCAGGCACCCTGTTCGAGGAGTTCGGCTTCAACTACATCGGCCCGATCGACGGCCACGACCTCGATTCGCTGGTGCCCACNCTGAAGAACATCTCCGAGCTGAAGGGTCCGCAGTTCCTCCACGTCATCACCAAAAAGGGGCANGGCTACAAGCTGGCCGAGGCCGACCCCGTGCTGTATCACGGCGTGTCGAAGTTCGACAGCGAAAACGGCATCCAGCAGGGCAAGGGTGGCGGCAAGCTCACCTACACGCAGGTTTTCGGCGATTGGCTGTGCGACATGGCAGCGCAGGACGCACGCCTCGTCGCCATCACCCCGGCCATGCGCGAAGGGTCCGGCATGGTGCGCTTCGCCGAGGAATTCCCTCGGCGTTTCCACGATGTCGGCATCGCCGAGCAGCATGCCCCCCCCCCCCCCCCATCAAGCCGGTGGTGGCAATCTACTCGACCTTCCTGCAGCGCGCCTATGACCAACTCATCCACGACATCGCCCTGCAGAACCTGCCGGTGATGCTGGCCATCGACCGCGGCGGCCTGGTCGGCGCCGACGGCGCCACCCACAACGGCGCCTTCGACCTGTCCTACCTGGCCTGCGTGCCGAACATGCTTGTCATGGCGCCCGCAGATGAGAACGAGTGCCGGCAAATGCTCACCACGGCCTATCATCACGACGGCCCCAGCGCCGTGCGCTATCCGCGTGGTCATGGTCCTGGTGCGCAGATGGGAAAGGGCCTCATTGCCCTACCCATCGGCAAGGGCGAAATCCGACGCACAGGCAGTCATGTCGCGCTCCTTGCCTTTGGCAGCCTGTTGGCGCCGGCGCTTGAGGCGGGCGACATGCTCAACGCCACCGTCGCCAACATGCGCTTCGTCAAACCGCTGGATCATGATCTGATCAGGGAACTCGCCTTTAGCCATGATCTGCTCGTCACCCTTGAGGAAAATACAGTCATCGGCGGGGCTGGCGCCGAGGTGGCCCGCTCACTGGCGGAACAGGGGCTGAACGCGCGGCTGCTGCGCCTCGGGCTGCCTGACCGTTTCACTGAGCACGGCGATTCCGCCACCCTGCTGGCACAATTGGGCCTGGACGCCAAGGGCATCGCTGAAAAGGTGGAACAAGCAATACTTGAGTAATTCTGTCGGGAATGGTAGGCTGCGTTCACAAATATCAAGCGCTAAAGCACTGACAGGCGCAAACACATCCAACCCCGAGAGAGATTTATGGATCTGACCGACACTATGGCCATACCTGACGTACAAGGCTTCACAGACACCCGCCAACTGGCCATCAACAAGGTCGGCATCAAGTCGATCCGCCACCCGGTCAAGGTGAAGGACAAGAACGGCGGCATGCAGCACACCATAGCCGTCTTCAACATGTACGTCAGCCTGCCCCACAACTTCAAGGGCACGCACATGTCCCGCTTCGTCGAGCTTTTGAATAGTCACGAGCGTGAGATCTCCGTGGAGAATTTCGAGCCGACGTTGCGCAAGATGGTGAAGCGGCTGGAGGCCGAGACAGGTCATATCGAAATGACCTTTCCCTACTTCATCAACAAGAAGGCCCCCGTTTCCGGCGTGCAGAGCCTGATTGATTACGAGGTTACCTTCGTGGGCGAAATACATGAAGGCGGCGACTACCGATTCACCATGAAAGTCGTGGTACCGGTCACCAGCCTGTGCCCATGCTCCAAGAAAATTTCCGAGCGCGGCGCGCACAACCAGCGTTCCCATGTCACCGTCACGGCAACGACCAATGACCTGGTCTGGATCGAGGACCTGGTGCAACTGGTGGAGAGTCAGGCGTCCTGCGAACTGTACGGCCTGCTCAAACGGCCCGACGAGAAGTACGTCACCGAGCGTGCCTACGACAATCCGAAGTTCGTCGAAGACATGGTGCGAGATGTTGCGGCACTGCTCAACGCCGAGAAGCGCATCGACGCCTACGTGGTGGAGTCGGAGAACTTCGAGTCCATACACAACCACTCCGCCTACGCCCTCATCGAGCATAACAAACCCGATTCCTGAGCACGCACCCAAGCAAACGGGGCGCCGCAGCGCCCCGTTTTTCATGCTTGCGAACGCTTACTGCGCGTCGCCCTTGTTCGACGAAGCCAGTTTCTCGCGAATGCGCGCCGATTTGCCGGAGCGCTGACGCAGATAGTAGAGCTTGGCGCGACGCACATCGCCCTTGCGCTTCACTTCGATGCTGGCGATCAGCGGCGAATAGGTCTGAAAGGTGCGCTCGACGCCCTCGCCGGAGGAAATCTTGCGCACCGTAAAGGCGGAATTGAGACCGCGGTTGCGCTTGCCGATCACCACGCCCTCGTAGGCCTGCACGCGCTTGCGCTCGCCTTCAACGACGTTCACGTTCACGATCACCGTGTCGCCGGGGGCGAAATCGGGGATGCTCTTGCCCAGTCGGGCGATTTCTTCCTGCTCAAGCTGTTCGATCAGATTCATTGCCTTGCTCCCAAGTCGAAAGGCCTTTGGCCTTGTACGCAGAGCATGCTCCCGGCATGATGCATACGTTTCTAGTCTAAAAACTGCTGCTACTTCTCCTGTTCCCGCTTGAACTCCTCAAGCAGGATCGATTCTTCCTTGCTCAACTGCCTGCGCTCGATCATTTCCGGCCGCCTCAGCCAAGTTCGTCCCAGCGAACGCTTCAGCCGCCAGCGCCGGATTTCGGCGTGGTGGCCGGTCAGCAGGACTGGCGGCACGGGCAACCCTTCATACACTTCAGGCCGCGTGTAATGCGGACAATCCAGCAGGCCGTTGGCGAAGGATTCTTCCACCGCAGAATCGGCGTCATTCAGCGCGCCGGGCAACTGGCGCACCACTGCATCGATCAGCGCCATCGCGGCGATTTCCCCCCCGGACAGGACAAAATCACCCAACGAAATCTCTTCATCGACGCAACGCTCTATGAGACGCTCGTCGATGCCCTCGTAACGACCGCAGAGCAGGATCGCTCCGCTCCCCTGCGCCAGATCCAGTACTCGTTCATGCCTGAGCGGTCGGCCCTGTGGCGACAGATAAATCACTTTACCGTCCGGCTGGTCTCCCCTGGCCGCGGCTATCGCCTTTTCCAGCGGCTCCGCCAGCATCACCATGCCGGGGCCACCGCCATAAGGCCGGTCGTCCACCGTACGGTAGTTATCGACCGTAAAATCGCGAGGGTTCCACAGCGCCAGGCGCCACAGGCCCTGCTCGCGTGCCCGCCGCGTGATGCCATGGTCGGCCACCGCTGCGAACATCTCGGGGAACAAGGTGATGACATCGAAAGCGATGCTCACCAGTCACGCTCCCAGTCCACCTGGATCCGGCGTCCGGCCAGATCCACCTCCTTGATCACTATTGCCACAAATGGCAATAGCCTCTGGCTACCGTCCTCATCGCGCACACCAAGCACCTCATGTGCGCCAGTTCTTGCCAGTTCGGTGACGCAACCCAGCCGTTCGCCCGCCAGATTCACCACCTCCAGGCCGATCAGGTCGGCCCAGTAAAACTCATTCCTGGCGGTTACGGGCAAAGCCTCGCGCGGAGCGCCGACATACTGCCCAACCAATTTTTCCGCTGCGTTGCGGTCCTCGATGCCATCGAAGCGAACCACCAAGCCCTTGCCCTGTGTCTTGCACTCCGCAAGCTGCCGCGTTTGCCACAAGGCATCGCCAGCCTGTTCCTCGATACCCAGCCACCAGCGCGGCAAATGTGCCCACGACTGCGGATCGTCTCCGAAGAACTGAATCCTGACCCAGCCGCGTATGCCGAATGGGGCCGTGATGCGCCCCATGACGATCATGCTTGTTAGGCGGCAGCCTTGGCCGAGAATTGCTTGACCAGTCGCGCCACGGTAGACGACATCTGGGCGCCCTTGCTCGTCCAATGCTCGATACGCAGCATGTCGACGCGAAGGCCCTGCTCCTTCTCGCCGGCAACGGGATTGTAGAAGCCAACGCGCTCAATGCAGGCGCCATCGCGGCGCTTGCGTGAATCGCTGACGACCATATTGTAGAACGGACGCTTCTTGGCGCCGCCCCGGGCAAGTCGAATGACGACCATGTGCTTAACCCTTGATTGAAATCGGAAACGGAATTTCGGTGCAGACCTGATCCGCAAAGCGAATCTCAAGCGCTGCTGCCGAAGCTAAAGGGGCGGAATAGTAACCGAAAACAGCCTGAATAACAAGAACTAGCCAAGTCAGGCAGGTGCTGACCACACGGCGGGGACACCACACGGCGGGGTACACACGGCGGGGTACCCTTGCCCGCCCGCTCGATTGCTCTACAATAACCCCGTTATCATTCCAGGGGCCGCCCACGCTCCGCTGACCGCTTGGAACGCGCTACTCCCGTCCGCCAGATCCCTGTGCCAGATGACGTTACCCATGTCCTGGACTGGCTTGCTTCGCCTATCCCGGATGATCCTGCGCAGGATCTGGCTCAATTAGGCGGTGAACTGGCCGCGCTCGGCCTCGCGCGCCTGGAAAATGCACATTACCACTGCATTCTCGATCTTTTTTATGACCGGGCGCACCGGCTCTCCCATGCCCTGAAGGCTCGGCTTATCCAGACCAGCCTGCCGCTGAGCAAGGAATTGCGAGCGATGGCCAGCTTGATCATTGCCGTACACGAGAGCGTCGCCGCCGGCTATGAACGTGTTCTGCTGGACACGGACCGGCTCGTTCAGGGCAAGCGCCGCACCGTCAGTACCGTGGCTGCGCGTGCATTGCGCAGTCTCGGGGAAGTTCTGGAAACCAGTTGCATGGTGTCCGGCCCGGCGCCACCCGACCTGTGGCGCCGCGCCCATGCCCTGGCCAAGTCGGCTCGCGAGCATTTCGAGCCTGCCGCGACCGTGATTCCCGGCCTTTCGCTGGATGCCGAAAAGAACTATAAGGGCCTCCTGGCGCTGGCCGCCGCTCAGCCCGAGGGGTTTTCCCCGAATGAAATCGCGCTGGCCAGCGAGTACCTGGCCCTGTTCTCCGCGGCTGTCAACCTGCTGCCCGCCACCCCTCCGCAAGACGAGGGTTCCTGGTATTGGCTGGACTGCAGCAGAGACATGGGGCCCGTGCCGCCCAACAGGCGCATCCCGCCCGATCACGGCGATCTGCTCTATTGTTCATTCCAGTTGCTGGCGCGTCTGCTGGGCGAACAAATATCCGCACTCGAGTCGGGCATGCCTGCGGGTAATCTGCGCTTGCCGGAGCGAGCCACCGGGCATGGTGGCATTGCTGCGCTGAAACGCCTGCAGGAACATTGGGCGCGCCCCCCGCATCGCCAACACTCACGCCGCCACAACAATTTCCGCGCACAGGTCTGCGTTGGCCTCAACGAACTGTGGCATTTGCTGGAGAAGGGCGAGGCGCCCGATGGCGCCGAGGCCAGCGCACCGCACATGACCGAATGGATGGTGCTCAACGAGAGCCCCGGCGGGTATGCCGTCATGCACGTTGCCGGCGAAGTGGAAGGACTTGTCCCGGGCAGCGCCATCGCGCTGCGCCCGGAGCCGGACAAGCCCTGGAGCATCTGCATCGTGCGCTGGATGAAAAGCGAAAACCCGGAACATATCGAACTGGGTCTTGAACTGGTCGCGCCGGCCGCCCGTTCCGTCCAACTGGTGTTCCGCAACGGCGATGCGGGTCAAGTGCCGACACCCGGCCTGCTCTTGCCCGCAATCCCTGCACTGCGCGAAAATCCCGCCGTGCTGGCCCCCTCCGGCGCTTACAGTGCCCGTCGCTTCTTCATCGTCTCGGGAGAAGACAAAACCCACATCATGCAGGGCAGACTGCTCAGCCTTGACCTGCAGACCGGCGCAGTCGAGCTGTTCCAGTTCGAATCAGATCCCTATCCGATGTAATTACCGCCTGCGGGAAGCAATATCCCCCAGTACCGCGGTCGTCAGCGCCCCCGCCAGCACTACCAGCCAGGACAGGTAGAGCCAGACCAGAAAGATCGGCACCGTGGCGAATGCGCCGTAGATCAGCGTATAGCCGGGAAAAACCGACACATATAAGCCAAAGCCCCGCTGTACTACCGTAAAGCCCAGTGCCGCCACCACACCGCCGGCAACAGCATGCCGGGCTGCCACGGGACGATTCGGCATGGCGTAGTACAGCAGGCCGCACAGGGTGGCGAGTAGCAGTGCCGGCAGGGCTTTGAGCGCAAGGTTGGTCATCCACTTCGGCTCGTTGACCAGGCCCAGCGAAGCCGTCATCAGATAGGTTGCCGCCGCCACGCTCGCCCCCAGCACAACAGGCCCGATGACCAGCACGCCCAGGTAGATGAAGATCCTTTTCAGCAGCGGCCGCGGCTTCTTGACACCCCAGATCTGGCCAAATACGCGATCGATGGAGAACAGCAGCAGCAGTGCCGTCACAACCAGCATGCCCGTGCCCAGTGCCGTCAGGCGGCCGGTCTTCTGGCTGAATTGCAGCGCATAGTTGGCAATGACCTTGCCGGCTTTCTCTGGCAGCAGATTGGCCAGCAGGAAATTTCGCAGTGCCGTGCCCAGCCCCGAGAAGAGGTCGAAATGGGAAATCAGCACCAGCGCCACGGTCAGCAGCGGCACCAGCGCCAGGAGCGTGGTAAACGCCAGGCTGGCGGCAGCCTGGGCGCAACGCTCTTCGCGGAATCGCGCCACGCAGCGCATCAGGAATTCCGGCAAAAGGCCGACCAGACGCATCGAACATCCCGTTCCGATAGAATGCCGCGATTCTACCGGAGGCACTGGTGCCCGCATTTGGGTCCGGGGTATTCATGCCAACTAACGCCCGCAATTTCAACCACGCCACCGCAATCAGCCTGATCGCCCTGTTATTCCTCTGTCTGGCCTGGGAATTGTGGTGGGCGCCCCTGCGCCCGGGCGGCTCGTGGCTGGCGCTGAAAGCGCTCCCCCTGCTTGCCCCCCTGTTCGGCGTGCTGCGCGGACGACGTTATACGCACCAGTGGGTGCCGCTCCTGGCGCTGGCCTACTTAACCGAAGGCGTTGTGCGCGCCATGACCGATCAGGGGCTTTCGACCTGGCTCGCGCTCGCCGAGGCAGCCCTCTCGCTCGTCCTCTTCGGCAGCGCTGTGCTGTATGCCCGCGCCACCGCAAAAGTCAGTCGCCGCGACACGGCGAACTAAGAAATCCGCGGCCGACATCACGCGACCGGCGCCATCGCTGATGCCGTTCATGGATTCGCCGGCCCGGTTGATGTCCCTGCTGGCGGCTTACTGGGTCTTGCCGGTATTAAGCAATTCCGCAGCAGATAAGACCTCCTCAGCCACATCGCCTATCTTCCGGCGCTGCGTACGCGCCGCTGTGCGCAGGGCTTCAAACGCCTGCTGCCGGCTGACCCGGCGGCGCGCCATGAGAAGACCGACCGCCATGCTTACCTCACGGTTCTCGTTCAATGCAGTCTGCAGTTGCTGCCCGGATTTGCGCAGATTCCATATATCCGCAGCGCGGGCAATTGCCGCTTCGATCGCGGGAATCAGTTGAGGGATATCCACAGGCTTCACCAGATAGCCAAGCGCGCCATATTCGACGGCCTGCTGTACGACATCCTCTTCTCCATACGCAGTGAGGAAGATGAATGGCAGGCCCGGATACTCAAGCAGGTGCTTGGCCAAGTCCAGCCCCGATTGACCAGGCATGCGCATATCCAGGATGGCGATGTCCGGCCGCTCGACACCCAGCACGCGCAGCGCCTCCTCCGCCGAGGCGCAGGCCTGGACGGCATAACCAGCCTGTACCAGACCGCTCGACAGTGTCGCGAGAATCAGCCGGTCATCGTCGACCAGCAACACCTTCCGTTGCGGTCTCTTCTTCTCGTCCATTTTTCCGTCTCCTGCCCACTCCTTACGGCAGTTTTTTGTATAACCTTAGCAAGACAGCGCCCCGCGGAGTGTTTCATGCCATCAAGGCAATAGCTGCTAGACGCGATTGCAATTCCTTGCCCTGACTTGCTGATTTCTATCACTTCACTGCCCAGAGTTCAATAACCAATTAATCAAATACGGTTATTTGGATGGGTCAGACTTGCGGATTGACCTTTTCCGGACTCGAGAACAGTTTGTTCAAGGCATTGATATAGGCCTTGACGGAGGCTACGACGATGTCGGTGTCCGCCCCCTGGCCATTCACCACGCGTCCCTCCTTGGCCAGTCGAACGGTCACCTCGCCCTGTGCGTCCGTGCCGCCGGTGATGCTGTTGACGGAGAAAAGCAGCAGTTCGCTCTGGCTGGAAGCGATGCGCTCCACCGCCTTGAAGGACGCGTCCACGGGTCCGTCGCCGTCCGCCTCGGACTGACTTTCGGCGCCGCCGACGGATAGCGTGAGGCGGGCATGCGGCGTCTCGCCGGTTTCAGAAGCCACGCGCAGGCTGACCAGCTTGTACTGTTCCCGCTCTGGAGTGACCGTCTCGTCAGACATGAGGGCCTGTAAGTCCTCGTCGAAGATCTCGTGCTTCTTGTCGGCCAGCTCCTTGAAGTGGGCGAAGGCCACATTAAGCTGTTCCTCGCTCTCGATGACGATGCCCAGATCTGCCAGCCGGGTCTTGAAAGCGTTGCGTCCGGAATGCTTGCCCAGCACCAGCTTGTTCTGCGTCCAGCCGACATCCTGGGCACGCATGATTTCGTAGGTTTCGCGGTGTTTGATCACGCCGTCCTGATGGATGCCCGACTCGTGGGCGAAGGCATTGGCGCCGACGATGGCCTTGTTCGGCTGCACAGGAAAGCCGGTGATGCCGGATACCAGCTTGGAAGCCGGCACGATCTGCGTCGCATCGATGCGCGTCTCGCAGCCGAAAACATCCTGCCGCGTGCGCACGGCCATGACGATTTCTTCCAGCGCGGCATTACCGGCACGCTCGCCCAGGCCGTTGACGGTGCACTCGACCTGGCGTGCGCCCTCCATGACGGCAGCGAGCGAATTCGCCACAGCGAGTCCAAGGTCGTTGTGGCAATGCACCGACCAAACCACCTTGTCCGAATTCGGCACCCGCTCACGCAGGTTGCGGATCGTCGCGGCGAACTGCCCCGGCACGTTGTAGCCGACGGTGTCCGGCACGTTGATGGTCTTTGCCCCGGCCTTGATCACTGCGTCGAAGATGCGGCAGAGAAAATCCAGTTCGGAGCGGCCGGCATCCTCGGCGGAAAACTCGATATCATCCGTGTACTCGCGCGCCCACTGCACGGCCTTCACCGCCTGCTCGACAACCTGATCGGGTGTCATGCGCAGCTTTTTCTCCATGTGGATCGGGCTGGTGGCGATGAAGGTGTGGATGCGGCCGGACTTGGCTGGCTTGATGGCCTCGCCCGCACGGCGGATGTCGTTCTCGCCAGCACGCGCCAGTGAGCAGACTATGGAGTCTTTCACCGTTTCCGCGATACTGCGGATGGCATCGAAGTCGCCGGGTGAAGCGGCGGCAAATCCCGCCTCGATGACGTCAACCTTCATGCGTTCCAGTTGGCGCGCCACGCGCAATTTTTCTTCCTTGGTCATGGAGGCGCCCGGGCTCTGCTCGCCGTCGCGCAAGGTCGTGTCGAAAATCACCAAGTGGTCTTTCATGTCATGCCTCCTGAAGAGCCGCCCCGAAGGGGGTATGCGCCCCCTTGGGGGGCAGCGAGCGAATGTGAGGGTGGGGGTTCATATTTTCTCCGGATGGAATGCGTCAGTCGTCGTACGAGGATTTTGTCCTCGTCGGCCAGGTACAACTCAAATTGTGGGTCGGGGAATTTAGCGCGCGCGGCGCAGCAGCGGCCGAGCCAGCAGGAGGCCGCTGAGAAGGAGTGTTGCTGTCAGGAAGAGCGCAATCTGAAGCATGGATGGACTATAGCCAGAATCCACCGTCGCCGCAAGAGGGTGTCAAGCCGAATTCCTTTTGCGCCGAATCCAGCCCCATGCGGCCATGACATAGCCGGAAAAGGCATAGCAGAGGAACAGCGCGAACAGGATGCCCGGTGGATAGCTGGAAACCAGGACGAACAAGAGAACTATGGCCAGCACGGCGATGAAAGGCACGCTGCGCCTGAGATTGATGTCCTTGCCGCTGTAGTAGGGGAAGTTGCTCACCATGGTCACGCCGGCAAAGATCGTCAGCGCCCAGGCGTACCAGCGCACTTCTTCTCCCGTGTAATTGAGATCCATCAGCACCCAGACGAAGCCTGCAATCAGCGCAGCCGCCGCTGGGCTGGGCAGCCCCTGGAAATAGCGCTTGTCCACCACTTCGATATTCGTATTGAAGCGTGCAAGCCGCAAGGCGGCGCCAACGCAGTAGATGAAGGCGGCGATCCAACCCCACTTGCCCATGCCCTTCATCGCCCACTCGAACACCACCAGGGACGGTGCCACGCCGAAGGACACCATGTCGGATAAGGAATCATATTCGGCGCCGAACGCGCTCTGCGTGCGTGTCAATCGGGCCACGCGCCCGTCCAACCCGTCTAAAATCATGGCAATGAAAATGGCCACTGCGGCATGCTCAAAGCGCCCTGTCATGGACTGCACGATGGCGTAGAAACCGGCGAACAGGGCCGCCGTCGTGAACAGGTTGGGCAGGATATAGATCCCCCGCCGCCTCATTTCGGGGTTGACCAGCGACTTGCGGGGTCGGATCTCGGGCATGGCCCTATTGTAGCCGAGGGGATGCGGTCTGTCGGCTCAGGGCAGTTCGGCGAGGATGGTCGCCGACGCGGATACCTTTTCGCCGATGGTCACCCTGACCCTCGACTGTGGCGACAGATAGACATCAACGCGCGAACCGAAACGGATGAAACCGTAGCGCTGGCCGCGATTCAGGGCATCACCTTCCTTGACGTAGCAGAGGATGCGCCGGGCAATGAGTCCTGCCACCTGCACGCTGGTGACATCCTGCCCGTCAGGCGTGCGCAACCAGAGTGCGTTTCGCTCATTCTCCAGTGAAGCCTTGTCCAGGGCGGCGTTCAGAAAGCTGCCGGCATGGTACCAACAGCCTTTCACTTCACCGTCTACCGGGCTGCGGTTGGAATGGACGTTGAAGACGTTCATGAAAACGCTGATCTTGAGCGCATCCCGGTCAAGGTAGGGATCGCGCGTTGTCTGGATGGCGACGATGCGTCCGTCGGCGGGCGAGAGTACGTCTTTCGCCGTGCCGGGAGTCGGCCGCGCCGGATCGCGGAAGAACTGCAGGACGAAGACGGTCCAGATCCACAGTGGCGCCGACCAGCCCCAGCCGACCAGCCAGCCGACGGCCAGCGCCGCCGCGACGGAAATCGCCAGGAAGGGCCAGCCCTCCCTGGCTATGATGGGATGCGGGTAGGAATAAGACACTAGCCCTCCGCCGGGCCGCCCCAAGGAGGGCTGCAGTCAACGACATGGAAGCCGCGCAGCGGCTGAACCGTCGTCACCCCTTTCCATGGGAAAGGGGCTGGGGGATAGGTCGTCATCTAGTTCTTGGTCTGGTCGACCAGCTTGTTCTTCTTGATCCACGGCATCATGTCGCGCAGCTTGGCGCCGACCTGCTCAATCGAGTGTGCCGCCATGTTGCGGCGGGAAGCCAGCAACGTCGGCGCGCCGGCGCGGTTCTCCAGGATGAATTCCTTGGCGTACTGGCCGGACTGGATCTCCTTGAGGATGCGCTTCATCTCGGCCTTGGTCTGCTCCGTGACGATGCGCGGGCCGCGCGTGATGTCGCCGTACTCGGCGTTGTTGGAGATGGAGTAGCGCATGTTGGCGATGCCGCCTTCGTAGATCAGGTCGACGATCAGCTTGACCTCGTGGAGGCACTCGAAATAGGCCATCTCGGGCGCATAGCCGGCTTCGACCAGCGTCTCATAGCCGTTCTGGATCAGTTGCGTCAGGCCGCCGCACAGCACCACCTGTTCGCCGAAGAGGTCAGTCTCGGTTTCCTCGCGGAAGGAAGTCTCGATTACGCCGCCGCGCGTGCCGCCGTTGGCCGCCGCATAGGACAGCGCGATGTCACGCGCCTTCTTGGAGACGTTCTGATGAACCGCGATCAGCGAAGGCACGCCACCGCCTTGTACATAGGTCGAGCGCACCAGATGGCCAGGGCCCTTCGGCGCGATCATGATGACATCGAGATCGGCGCGCGGCTGCACCTGTCCGTAATGGATATTGAAGCCATGGGCGAAGGCCAGCGCTGCGCCCTTCTTGATGTTCGGCTCGATGTCTTCGCGGTATACCTGCCCGATGTTCTCGTCCGGCAGCAGGATCATGACGAGATCCGCGCCCTTCACCGCATCGCCGACCGACTTCACGGACAACCCCGCCTTCCTGGCCTTGTCCCAGGAAGCGCCGCCCTTGCGCAGGCCGACCGTGACCTTGACGCCGGAATCGTGCAGGTTGAGGGCGTGGGCATGGCCCTGCGAGCCATAGCCGACGATGGTGACCTTCTTGCCCTTGATGAGTGAGAGGTCGGCGTCCTTGTCGTAGTAGACTTTCATGTTTTCATCCTTAAGAAAAAATGGCGGGCTATGCGGGCGATTCCGCCCGTCTCCCCTCTCGCGTTGCTAGACTTTCAGAATCCTGTCGCCGCGGCCGATGCCGCACACGCCGGTACGCACCGTCTCGAGAATGAGGGATCGATCGATGGCCTCAATAAAGGAATCAAGCTTTGTGGTGTTGCCGGTCAGTTCGATAACATAAGTCGTTTCGGTCACGTCGATGATGCGGCCGCGGAATATATCCGACATGCGCTTCATTTCCTCGCGATCCTTGCCGGTGGCGCGCACCTTGACCAGCATCAGCTCACGCTCGATGTGGGCCGCCTCGGAGATATCCACCACCTTGATCACCTCGATCAGCTTGTTCAACTGCTTGGTGATCTGCTCGATGATGTCATCGGAACCGACGCTGACAATGGTAATGCGCGACATCGAGGGATCCTCGGTCGGCGCCACGGTCAACGATTCGATATTGTAGGCGCGCGCCGAGAACAGCCCGGTCACGCGGGAAAGCGCGCCGGCTTCGTTTTCGATGAGTAGAGAGATAACGTGCCGCATGGTGCTTATAGCTCTTCAGAAAGGATCATTTCGGTGAGGCCCTTGCCGCCCTGCACCATCGGATAGACGTTCTCTTTCGGATCGATGGCGAAATCGAGGAAGACCAGGTCGTCCTTGCGCTTGAAAGCTTCTTTCAGGGCGCCTTCGACATCGCCCGGCTTCTCGACCTTCAGGCCGACATGTCCGTAGGATTCGGCCAGTCTGACGAAATCCGGCAGCGCATCGACGTAAGACTCCGCATAGCGGTTGCCGTGGAAAAGCTGTTGCCACTGGCGCACCATGCCAAGATAGCCGTTGTTGAGCAGAACGATCTTGACGGGCAAGCGGTACTGCTTGCAGGTGGATAGTTCCTGGATGCACATCTGGATGCTGCCTTCTCCGGTAACGCAGGCCACGGGCGAACCGGGGTGGGCAAGCTGGACGCCCATCGCCGCCGGCAAGCCGAAGCCCATCGTGCCGAGGCCGCCGGAGTTCATCCAGCGCCGCGGCTTGTCGAACTTGTAGTACTGTGCCGCCCACATCTGATGCTGGCCGACATCGGATGTGACAAAGGCCTCGCCCTTGGTCACTTCGTAAAGTTTCTCGATGACATGCTGCGGCTTGATAATTTTGCTCTTGCGATCGTACTTGAGGCAGTCCTTGCCGCGCCATTCGTCGATCTGCACCC
>JGI24123J20310_1000575_pt1 | contig 22310 bp, 20 predicted proteins | sample SubbioCR12Aug_5A_FD_20310 | JGI IMG/M metagenome (IMG submission 20310)
AAANAGCAAAGAATAGCCAACTCTTTTACTCAACCACCAGAAGAAAAGCCAATTTCACTTCGGCCAGCTACGGCCAGTTTCAGGTCGGCCGCGACACAAGCCAAACGGCTGACCAGCGGAGATGCTCTGCAACGCAACGAACTGACGGCGCAACTTGCCGAGCACATCGTGATTGCCTATGTCAGCACGGGCGGCGGCTTGGTCAGACAAGCCGAAATGTGGGCAAGAAGAGGTTCGCAGCTACTGTACCTTGCTCATGGCTTTCCTGCGGACAAGTCGCGCTGATCGCGCAGAAAAGTCGGCGCTGGCGGGACGGCACTTATTTCCGTAGCCAGCCGATTTCCCGCGCGGTGACGGGGCCGATTAGCGTCTGCGCCAGGCTGCGGGGAATCTCGGCCTGTGCTGCCGTGAGCGGGATGCGCCCGCCCATGATTTCGGCAAAATCCTGTGGGAAGCGCGGATTGCGATCCGGGTCGGCATAGCCGTCGGGAAAGCGCGGCAGGTTGGTGGCTGGATCGTATTTGTCGGTGGCGCCCAATGTGTGCAGCAATTCGTGGGCGATGATCGTGTGGTTCGATCCGGCCATGGCCGCGCTGGCGAACGCGTTGATCACGCCGACCAGACCGCGTTCCAGGCCGACCGAATGCGCGATGCGCGGATTGAGTTCCGGATCGTGATACAGCACAAACAGGCGCACGGCGGGTTTTGGGCCGTCGATGCGGTCGTTGCGCCACGCCCACCAGCGCATCTGCAGGCTCCAGACCATCGACTGGAAAATATTGGCGTCGCGCGGCGGCACGGGCGGCGTGGCGGTAACCGGCGGCGCCACGGCAATCGATAGCGGACGCCACACGGTCAAGCCATAACGCTTGGCCTCTTCTTCGAAAAATGCGTCGATGGCCTTAAACGAGTCGGGCTGCAGTGCGCCGACGTAACGCTGCGCATTGGCGGAATTATCGCCAACGATCGGGTAGATCCCGACATACAGCGTATCTTTCCAGGCCGTGGCCCGGGAGCGGGCCAGCCAGGTTTCCTGGGCGACGGTAACGAGGATCAGCAGCAGAATGATGATGCGAATTGCCTTGGCCATTGGAAAAAACACCAAAAACGATTAAGGTGGCTGCAGAATCAGTGCTGCTTCGTGCAGATTTTCCGGGGCCCCTCAACACCTGACACCCGGCCCCCAACTCATTGCGGAGGTTAAACTGCCCTTATGAAAACACATATCTTGTATCGCGCCCTGCTCGGCCTGCTGGTCGGCCTGTGGTTTGCCACGGGCGCCCAGGCGCTCTCGCTGGCGGATATTTCCGGTCAGGAAGCCGGCGGCGGGCTCAAGGAAGCGCTGACTCAGGGCGCGGGCAAGGCCGTCGATCTGCTGGGCCGGAATGACGGCTTCCTCGGCAACCCGAAGGTGAAGATTCCCCTGCCCGAAAGCATGCAGCAGGTCGAAGGACTGATGCGCGGGCTGGGCATGGGCAAGCAGGCCGATGAGCTGATCACCGCGATGAACCGCGCGGCCGAAGCCGCCGTGCCGGAAGCGAAAAAACTGCTGGTGGATGCGGTCAAGCAGATGAGCGTCGAAGATGCGAAAGGCATCCTGGCGGGCGGCAACGACGCGGGCACGCAGTATTTCCGCCGCAAGACCGCCGAACCGCTCGGCCAGAAATTTCAGCCCATCGTCAAAAAAGCCATCGCCAAGGTGAAGCTCGCCGACACCTATGAGAAGTTCGCCAAGAAAGGCGCCAAGCTCGGGCTGGTCAAGGAAAAAGACACCCACCTCGAAAATTACGTCACCGAAAAGGCGCTCGACGGCCTCTACCTGATGATCGCCGAAGAAGAAAAGGCGATCCGCGAGAATCCAGTCGGCGCTGCCGACAATCTGGCGAAAAAGGTCTTCGGCGCGCTCAAGTAAAAGTCGGCGCTGGCGGGACGGCGTCGGCCGGACTGCCGCCAACCGCTGAACGGCGAGCCAGCCAAGGAAGCCAGCCCATGCATGGATTGAACCCGCCGCAACGCGAGGCGGTGCGTTATCTCGACGGCCCGCTGCTCGTGCTGGCCGGCGCGGGCAGCGGCAAGACGCGCGTCATCACGCAGAAGATCGCCCACCTGATTGGTGAATGCGGCATGGCGCCGCAGCACGTCATGGCGATCACCTTCACCAACAAGGCCGCGCGCGAGATGAAGGAACGCGCCGCGAAGCTGGTGGGCCCGCGCGCGGACGAGGTGAGCATCAGCACCTTCCATGCACTCGGTGCAAAGCTCCTGCGCATGGAGGCGCGCGCCGTCGGCCTCAAGCCGGGCTTTTCCATCCTTGATGCCAGCGATACCGCAGCGTTGTTTGGCGAACTCTTGAAAGGCGCCGACAAAGCGCGCGTGAAATTGATCCAGCAGCGCATTTCGCTGTGGAAGAACGCACTGCAGGGCCCCGCCGAGGCGCTGGCGCAAGCCGGCGATGATCTCGAAGTCGGCGCGGCGCAGATCTATCACGAATACGAGCGCACGCTCAAGGCTTACCAGGCGGTCGATTTCGACGATCTGATCATGAAGCCGGTGCAGTTGCTGGAACAGGACGAGGCCATCGCCCAGCGCTGGCGCACGCGCATCTGGCACCTGCTGGTCGACGAATACCAGGACACCAACCGCTGCCAGAATCGGCTGATGCGCCTCTTGACCGGCGAGCGCGCGGCCTTCACGGCGGTGGGCGACGACGACCAGTCGATCTACGCCTGGCGCGGCGCCGACGTCGACAACCTGCGCCAGTTGCAGACCGATTTCCCGCGCCTCAAGGTCATCAAGCTGGAGCAGAACTACCGTTCGACGACGCGCATCCTCAAGGCCGCCAACCAGGTGATCCGCCACAATCCCAAGCTGTTCGACAAGCAGTTGTGGTCGGACAAGGGGCATGGCGACGTGATTCGCGTCATGGCCTGCCGCGACGGCGAACACGAGGCGGCGTGGGTGGTCACGCGGCTGCTGGCGCACAAGTTCGAGACGCGCGGCAGCTTCCGCGATTACGCGATTCTCTATCGCGGCAACTTTCAGGCGCGGCTGTTCGAGCAGCAGTTGCGCGCCCACAAGGTCCCCTACGTTCTGTCAGGCGGGCAGTCGTTCTTTGATCGCGCCGAGATCAAGGACGTGACGAGCTATCTGCGCCTGCTGGCGAACCAGGACGACGATCCCGCCTTCATCCGCGCCGCCACCACGCCGAAACGCGGCATCGGCGGGACGACACTGGAAGCACTGGGTCACGCCGCCGGACGCCGCCATCTCGGCCTGTTCGCCGCGATTTTCGCGCCGGGCATCGAGACTGAAATCAAGCCGGCGCAGCTCGCCGCGCTGCGTGAATTCGGCAACTTCATCAACCGCATCGAATGGCGCGCCACCCGCGAACCGGCCGGCGCGGTGCTCGAAGACCTGCTCAAGGCCATCGGCTACGAGGCCGCGTTGTTCGAAGCGCTGGAGGTGCGTGAAGCCGAAACGCGCTGGAGCAATGTGCGCGACTTCGTCGGCTGGCTGTCCGCCAAGGCGGCGGAAGAAAACAAGAACCTGCTGGAACTGGCGCAAACCATCGCGCTGATCACCCTGCTCGACAAGCAGGACGAAAACAACGACGCCGTGCAACTCACCACCCTGCACGCCGCCAAGGGGCTGGAATTCCGTCACGTCCATCTGGTCGGCGTCGAAGAAGGCACGCTGCCGCACCGCGAGGCCATCGACAAAGGCGACATCGAGGAAGAACGGCGGCTGATGTATGTCGGCATCACCCGCGCGCAGTTGAGCCTTAACATCAGTTGGTGCGCCAAACGCAAGCAGGGCCGCGAGTATCACGAACGTACCCTGTCGCGCTTCATCGACGAGATGGACGGCGGCGGCAGCGACGACATCAAGCGTGAAGGCCAGGGCGCCGTCCCGCCAGCGCCGACTTTTGACAAGGCCGCCGGCAATGCCAAACTAGCCAACTTCAAGGCGCTGCTTGCGAAGTGACTGCGGCAACTGCCTTGACGCGCGCCTCATGCACGCGCGCCGGAATTTGCGCCGGATCGGCGCAGGCGCGCGCCACCGCCCCGGCATCCACGCCCTGCACGGCGGCTAGCGCTTGCCGCCACTCGACAGCGGCGGCATAGTCGCGTTCGGTGTAGCCGAGCCGGCCGCGATAGTCGGCTTCACAGGCGCCCAGCACTTCCTCGAAACGCGCCGGACGGCGCAGGGCGTCGCAGCGTTCGAGAATCTTCACTTTGATTTCTGGCCGCAATTTGGCGACGTGATACAGGTCGCCGTGAAAGCGGGCGACCAGGCGCGCCACGTCGCGGCAGTCGGTCGGCACGCGCAGTCGGGTGCACAGGGGTTCGAGCAGGGCGGCGCTTCTTTGCTCATGGCCGACGTGGCGCGGCAAAATGTCGGCGGGGGTCGTGCCCTTGCCGAGATCGTGAGTGAGCGCGGCGAAACGCGCCGGCAGCGAAAGTTTCAGCCGCGCTGCCATGTCGATCACCATCATCACATGCACGCCGGTGTCGATTTCCGGATGAAAATCGGCGCGCTGCGGCACGCCCCACAGGCAATCCAGCTCGGGCAACAGGCGCTGCAACGCACCGCAGGCGCGCAGGGTTTCAAACATCCGCGACGGTTGCGCCTCCATCAGTCCGTTTGCCAGCTCCTGCCAGACGCGCTCGGCCACCAGCGCATCGACCTCGCCGTTCGCCACCATCCGTTGCATCAGTGTCAATGTTTCTGGCGCCAGCGAAAAATCGGCGAAGCGGGCGGCAAAGCGGGCGCTGCGCAGAATGCGCACGGGGTCTTCGGCAAAGGCCGCCGAAACGTGGCGCAACAGCTTCTGTTGCAGGTCGGCGCGGCCGCCGTAAGGGTCGATCAGCGTGCCGTCGGGCGCGCGCGCAATGGCGTTGATCGTCAGATCGCGCCGCGCGAGGTCGTCTTCGAGCGTGACGCCGGGATCGGCGTGAAAAATGAAACCGGCATAGCCCGGCGCGGATTTCCGCTCGGTGCGGGCGAGCGCATACTCCTCGTGCGTTTCGGGATGGAGGAACACCGGGAAATCGCGGCCCACGGGCCTGAAACCGGCATCCAGCATCGCTTCCGGCGTGGCGCCGACAACCACCCAGTCGCGATCCTTGACGGGCAGGCCGAGCAATTCGTCGCGGACGGCGCCGCCAACGCAGTAACTTTGCATGGTGGCCATGCCAGGGCGGATCAGGTGCGGAACAGCGCGTCGATTTTCGCCGCGCTGTCAAAGTCACGCGCCGAAAGACCCCCCGCATCGTGGCTGGTCAGGGCCACCGTGCAGCGGTTGTAGCCGACTACGAGATCCGGATGGTGGTCGCCGCGGTGCGCGATCCAGGCCACTGCATTCACGAAGGCCATGGTTTCGTGATAGTTGGCAAAACCATACACCTTGACGATACGGGCGGCGTCGCGTGACCAGCCCTCAAGAGCGGCGAGGCGACTGGCGATTTCGCTGTCGTGAAGGGCGGCTGCTTTTGTCATGATCGCGTTAAAGAAAACAGAAAGTAAAGCGGCCGACATCGAACGTCACGGCCAACCGCGCTCCGCGGTTCTGCGCGTAATCCCAGAATCCCTTGGTGGCGCAGCCTTCATGGCACTCGCTGACGCCGCGCGGCGATTCATAATCGCGTTCGCGGTCGTACCAGCTCAACAGCATGGTGTCTTCGCCAAATTGCTGCTCGCCGATGGCCTTGGCCAGTGCAAGCGCGGCGTTGAAGTCGAGGCCGAGTTCGGACGTGTCGAGATGCAGGGTTTTCATGGCGAAGTACCTCTTGTCAGATAGCCCGGCGCCACCGCTTCCAGCGCCGTGGCGGAGAGGCCGAAGGGCAGCGAGCAGCCGGCCGGACAAACATTGGGAACGGACATCGAGCGCACGTTGTCGCGCGTCATCGGGCCGCCCGGCACAAACTCCATCGCCCAGGCTTGCAGGTAGGACAGGCTTTGCGGCAGACCAAGAATGTGGCGCGGGTGGCCACTCACTTTGCCGGTATAGGCCACCAGTTCGCGCAGGCTGTAAATCCGCGGGCCGCACAGCGGATAGGTCTGGCCACGGCTGGCCGAATTCCCGAGGCTGGCAACAATGGCTGAAACCACATCCTCGATCCACACCGGCTGAAAGCGGGCGGCGGGGCAGGCCAGCGGCACGATGGGGGCGATTTTCAACAGAGCGGCGAACAGGGTGAGGAAGGCGTCGCCACGCCCGAAGATCACCGAGGGCTGGAAGATTGTCACTGCGGGATAGGCGGCTTTCACCGCTGCTTCGCCGGCTCCCTTGGAGCGCAGATAGTCCGATGGCGCGTCGGTGGCGGCGGCCAGCGCCGAGACGTGCAGTAGACGCGGGACACCGGCCGCGGCAGCAGCGCGGGCGATCTTCCCCGGCAATTCGACATGGGTGCGCTGGAAGTTACCCTTGAGAATGCCGACCAAACTGATCACCACATCCTGCCCGACCATCAGTTGCGCCAGCGTTGCCTCGTCGTGCACGTCGGCCTGAACAACACGCGCGGTCGGCAGCACGGTCAGATGCTTGGCGCGCTCGCGGCGGCGTGTCGGCAACGTCACGCAAGGGTTGCGAGCGGGACGGCGCTCGCCGCAAAAGTCGGCGCTGGCCGCATTGCTACATAAGCGGCGCGCGAGCGCGCTACCCAAAAAGCCGGTGCCACCGATCAGTAGAATCCTTTTCATGGCAAGGTCTCTGCGGTGCCGTCGCCAAAGCCGCGCGGGCGAATCGTGGAGAGGCGCGCGGTCAGCGAGGGGCCGACCCCGCCGCTGTTTGACAAGGCGGCGTAGTTGATGGCGTTGGCCATCACCTTCTTGACATAGTCGCGCGTCTCGTTGAAGGGGATGGTTTCGGCGTAGATGGCGCCTTCGAGCGGCTGCTCGGCGCGCCACCGGCGCGCGCGGCCGGGGCCGGCGTTGTAGGCGGCCGAGGCCAGCACCGGGTGGTTGTCGAGGCTGTCCATGACCATCCGCAGGTAGTTCGTGCCAAGGATCAAGTTGGTGTCCATCTCGGTGACGCGACCCTGGTTGAAGTCGTGCATGCCGATCTTTTTGGCCACATATTTTGCGGTGGCCGGCATCAACTGCATCAGGCCCTTGGCGCCGGCGCTCGACTTGGCATCCATGATGAAGCGGCTTTCCTGCCGCATCAGGCCATACACCCAGGCCGGGTCGAGGCCGGCTTCGCGCGCGCGCGGTTCGACCTTGGCGAAGAAGGGCGTCGGATAGCGCTGGGCAAAATCATGCTCGCCGCGCGTGCGGTCGGCCGTGCTGATGGCGCGGTCGATCACCGCATGGCGGGTCGCCAGTTCGGCCGCGGCCAGGAGTTGCCGGTCGTCGAGCCCTTGTAGCGCCCAGTTCCATTCGCGAATGCCTTCGATGCGCATGTCGCTCTTGATCAGCCCGAGGCCGCGCACCAGGCCGGGGCGGTCAGCCGCCGCTGCCAACTCTTCGGCGCTGGGCGGGGCTGCCCGGGGCGGCAACGCAAAGGGCCGGCCGAGCGCTTCGCTGGCGAGAATGCCGTAGAAGCTGGGCTGGCCGGCGATTCTTTCCAGCAACGCTTGCGCAGCTTTGTGTTCGTGCGGATCGCGTGAGGCGAGCTGGGCGCGGGCACGCCAGTAGAGCCATTCCGGTTGGGCGGCCTGCGCATCCGGCAGGGCGGCAATGGCGCGCGCCACCGCCGGCCAGTTGCCTCCCCGCAACGCGGCGCGGACGCGCCAGGCGTGTTGTTCCTCGTTCAGATTTCCACCTAAAGTGGCGGCCTTGTCGAACCAGGCAGGCGCTTCGGGCTGATGCTTCAGCGCGGCGTGTAGCGCCAGCCGTCCCCAGACGAAGCCGCGCTCGGACGCCGCAAACCGGCTTTCAATTTCCTGCCAGCGTGCCGCAGCCACCCGGGTATCGCCGCGCGCGACGCGCTGCACCGCAAACATTGCCAGTTCGCGGTCGCGCCGCGTTTCGTAAAACTTCTCCGGCAGGTTGGCCAGATGGCGGGCCGGATGATCGATGATGGCATTGACCGTTGCCCAGGGCAGGGCTTCGCCCGCCGGCAGCCAGCCGGACAGCGTGCGCGCCTCCTTGAGCTTGTCCAGCGCCAGGCGATGGCGCAAGCGCTCGCGGAGACTATCGACCGGCAGTTCACCCGCCGTCGCCAGGCGTGCCAGAGGCGGCAGGCAGGGTTCGGGCAGCGGGGCCGCCGACGCCAGCAGCGCGCGCGCATCATCAGCCGCTGCCGTTTCGCCGAGCCGCAGGCGCACATCGATCCCGCGACAGTTCGCTTCGGCATCCGGCCGCTCCAGACGGGCGAACTGGATGCGCGCCGCCGTCCAGTCCTCCTTGCGGATCAGCCACTTCAGCCAGTCGCCGCGCATTTTTTCGGCCAGATAGGTGCCGCTCTGCTGTTCGATGAACTCCGCCAGGCCCGCATCCGATCCGTCCTCAAGCTGCTGACTGAACTGGAAGGCATTCGCCCACGGCGTCAGCGGATGGGTTTTGAGTTTCGCCACGGCGCGGGCGAGCCTGACCCGTTCGCCTTTGACGAAGGCCTCGCGCGCCGCCTGAAAAGCGGCATCCTCGGGATGCGCAGCCTGGGCAAAACCCGGCAGAGGCAGCAGCCACCCCGGCAGGCAAAGCAGCAAGAGAAGTCCAAACTGTTTTTTATTCATAAAGATACCGTTTTAACCTAAAAAAACCGGCAAGTCTGCCGTTATGCAACACGCAGCGCGGACTATCGCGGCGTAATCCCTTGAACAAAATCCACGACGCGGCACTACGCTCTCGGCACACTCAACACAATTTCAGATTAGCACAGGGTTCTATTTGCTCCATGGCCGATCAACCTGCCCAAACAACTCCTTTTCGTGTCACCTTGCGACGCGAGAAAATCGCTGCCCGGCAGGCGCTGCCGGAAGCGGTGCATGCGCTAGCCAGTGCTCACATTCTCGCCCACCTCTTTCAATTGCTGCAACCCCGCCCCCCCGGCGTCATCGCCTTTTGCTGGCCGGTGCGCGCCGAGGTGGACTGTCGGCCATTGCTGCTCGATCTCCTCCGTGCCGACTGGCAGGCCGCCATGCCGACGGTAGTGACACCCGCCACGCCCATGGATTTCCGCGCCTGGACGCCCGACGCGCCGATGGCGACCGACCCCTTCGGCATTCCCGTACCGCAAACCGCCCGCTGCGTGACTCCCGATGTCGTGCTGCTGCCACTGGTTGCCGCCGACCCGGCCGGTTATCGGCTGGGCTATGGCGGCGGCTACTTCGACCGCACGCTGGCGGCAACCGTTCCCCGCCCGCTGACCATCGGCGTCGGCTTCGAACTGGCCATCGTGCCAGACATCCATCCCGAGCCGCACGATATTCCGCTCGACCTCATCGTCACCGAGACCGGCGCGCGCCTGACGCGACAGCTCGGCACTTCCGCTTTATCTATGTCTTCCGTATGATCACCCCATGAGTTCGCCCGGCACTTTTCCCCTGATCACCCTGCAACCGGTTGCCGATGCCGGAAATTTCTGGGTTGCGCTGATGCTGGAGGGCGCCGACCCGCTCGACAGCGCCGTGCTGACGCGGGTACTGGGCGATTACGCACTCGCCGCATCGCTCGACGATGCCGTGTCCTGCATCGCCGCGGCCGACCCGGCGCGGATCGATCCGGCGCAAGTCGGCGCCCTGTTGCCGCCGGGGCGCCTGATCTTGCGTTTCCCGGTCGAAATTGCCGCGAACTGCGAGCAGCACGCCGTGCTGACGGTCTTGCAGGAAGCCGGCCTGGCTTTGATGGCCGCCGGTTTCCCGGCGCCCGACGCGACGCTGTTTCCCGGCCTGACCTCGCTGGCCGTGACCTGTCCGGGGCGGGACGTCCCGCCCGGCTTTGCCGACTGGCTGCGCAAATTGCCCGGCCCGCATCTGGCGCTGGGCCCGACGACCGACCTCTGCCCCGGCTTCTGCAAATTCCACTGGCGGGCCGGGCATGATGACCAACCCGCGGTCGCCGTCACGGCCGCCAAGCCTGACACCACCTCGCGCAGCCTGCTGCTCAAACTGTTGGTGCTCGTCACCTCGGATGCCGACTCGGGCGACATCGGCGACCTGATCAAGCGCGACCCGAATCTGGCCTACCACCTGCTGAAACTGGTGAACTCCCCGGCCTTTGCGCCCGACCGCAAGATCACCAGCTTTGCCCAGGCCATCGTGCTGATGGGGCGGCGCCAACTGCAACGCTGGGTGCAGTTGCTGCTGTATGCCCGGCCGCCGGGCAGCACGGTGGCCAGCGCCCTGCTGCCGCGCGCGGCCCTGCGCGCCAGCCTGATGGAGTCGCTCGCCCGGCGCGCCGAGTTGTCCCGCGAACAGCAGGACCTGGCATTCATGACCGGCATGTTTTCGTTGCTCGAAGCCTTGTTCGGCTCGCCGCTTGCCACGATCATCGCGCCGCTCAATCTGGACGAAGGCGTGGTGCAGGCGCTGACCGCCGGCACGGGCCGCTTCGGCGAATTGCTCGCCGCCGTCGTCGCGAGCGAGGGGCCTCCCTCCGCCGAATTGGCCGCAAATCTGCTCGGTCTCGGAATTTCCAGCGAGGACTGGGCCGCCGCGCTGTGCGAGGCCGCCCGCTGGGCCGTGCTGGTCAGCCAGGAAGCCTGATGTCATCCGCCAATTTCGACCCCGTCACCCAGGCGCAGATTCTCGACCAGATTCATGAGTCGGTGATCACCATGGATCTGGACGGCTATATCACCGGCTGGAACCGGGGCGCCGAGCAGTTGTTCGGCTATAGCCGCGACGAAGCCGTGGGCCAGCACATCCTGTTTCTCTACGCCGATCCGGACGCCGATGACGACAGCGAAGGTTTCCGCGACACCTTCCTCGAACAGGGCGGCCGCGAGATGGAGGTGCGCCGCCGCCGCAAGTCGGGTGAAATATTCTGGGCCAGCCTGCAACTGTCCCTGCTGAAGGACGCCAGCGGCCAACCCAGCGGACTGATCGGCTATCTGTCGGACATCACGGCGCGCATCGAGGCCGAAAAAACCATGCGCCTGCAGGCGCGCATCTTCGAGAACAGCGAGGAAAGCATCCTCATCACCGACATCGACCGGCGCATCCTCTCGGTCAACCCCGCCTTCTGCAAAATAACGGGCTACGCGGAAAACGAGGTGCTTGGCCTGGCACAGGAATTCCTGCGCTCCGACAAGCATCCGGCCAGCTTTTACGAAGACATCTGGGCGCATGTCGATCGGGAAGGCAACTGGCAGGGCGAAGTCTGGAGCCGGCGCAAGAATGGCGAGGATTTCCCCGGCTGGGCCTCGATCAGCCTGGTGAAGAATCGCGACGGCCAGATCAGCCATTACTTCTCGATGTTTACCGACATCACGGATCGCAAACGCGCCGAAGAGCGCATTCATTATCTGGCCTATTACGATGACCTGACCGGCCTGCCGAACCGCTCATTGCTCAATAAACTGATCGATCAGGCGCTCGTCGAAGCGCGGCGCAACCGCCTGCACGGCGCTGTCCTGTTCATCGACCTGAATCGCTTCAAGCCGATCAACGACTCGCTGGGGCACGACGTCGGCGACCGTCTGCTCAAGCAGGTCGCCGAGCGCCTGCGCGATGCCGTACGCTCCGAGGACGTGGTGGCGCGCATGGGCGGCGACGAGTTCGTGGTCGGGCTGTTCGACATCACCCGGCGCGAGCACGCCGCCGTCGTCGCCCAGAAACTGCTGGCCGCGCTCGATCCGCCCTTCTGGGTGGAAGAACACGAACTCAAGGCCGGCGCCGCCATCGGCATCAGCATCTATCCGCGCGACGGCTTCGACACCGAATCCCTGCTGCGCATGGCCGACATCGCCATGTATCGCGCCAAGCAATCCGGGCACGACGGCTACGCCTTCTACAGCCACGAAATGAACCGGCGCGCGCTCGACCGGCTGAAAATCGAATCCGGCCTGCGGCGCGGCATCGACCGCAACGAACTGTTCCTGCACTATCAGCCCAAGGTCGACATCCGGAGCGGCCGCATCGTCGGCGCCGAAGCGCTGGTGCGCTGGAACCACCCCGAGCGCGGCCTGGTGCCGCCGGGCGAATTCATTCCCGTTGCCGAGGAGTCTGGCCTGATCGTGCGCCTGTCAGCCTGGGTGCTCGATGCAGCCTTGCGCCAGGCGCATGACTGGCATGCAGCGGGGCTGGCGCCGCTCAAGGTGGCCGTCAACCTCTCGGCCCGCGACTTTTCCCCCGGCCTCGCCGCGCGGGTACAGGCGCTGCTCGCCAGCCACGGCGTGCCGCCAAGCTGGCTTGAACTGGAGATCACCGAAGGCATGCTCACCCACGGCAACCGCGAGGTGATCACCCTGATGGATGAAGTCGCGGCGCTCGGCGTCAGCCTCTCGCTGGATGATTTCGGCACCGGCTATTCGAGCCTGTCCTATCTCAAGCGCTTCCCGATCGACACGCTGAAGATCGACCGCTCCTTCGTCACCGGCATTCCCGACGACAGCAACGACTGCGCCATCGCCGGCGCCATCGTCAGCATGGCGCAGCGCCTCGGCCACCGCGTCATCGCCGAAGGCGTCGAGACGGCCGAGCAGCTCGCTTTCCTCAAGAGCCTGGGCTGCCAGGAAATGCAGGGCTATTTCTTCTCGGCGCCCGTGGCGGCGGAAGAATTCACGGCGATGCTGAAAGAGGGCAAGGCGCTAATCTGACGCCGTCTCCATGCTGGCGGCGGACCGGCTGACGCCGTCCCGCCAGCGCCGACTTTCAAGCCGCTTTGCAGGCCAGCTCGATGCGCGCCAACGCTGCGTCGAGCAAGGCGCGCGGGGTGCCGAAGTTGAGCCGCACAAAACGGGCGTAGGCGCTGCCCGGCCCGAAGTCGACGCCATCCGAGAGTCCCGCGCCGGCTTTTTCGAAGAAGGCCGCCGGACGCTCGATGCCCAGGTCGCGGCAATCGATCCAGGCGAGAAAGGTCGCCTCGACCCGCGTCATCGACAGGCCGGGCAAGCCGTTGATGACCTGCTCGACCCGCGCCGCGTTGCCGCGCAGGGTGTCGAGCAGGCGCGCCCGCCATGTCGCGCCGCGCCGATAAGCCGCCTCGCAGGCGGCGAGCCCCAGCACATTGACATGCGGAACGATGCCGTGCGCGGCGGCGCGGAAGGCGCGCCGCAATTGCGCGTCCGGAATAATGGCGTAGGCGCAGCCGAGACCGGCAATGTTGAAGGCCTTGGACGGCGCCATCAGGGTAATCGTGCGCACGGCAATTTCCGGTGACAGCGTGGCGAAGGGGCGATGCCGCCCGGTCAGTGTCAGGTCGCAGTGAATCTCGTCCGAGCACACCACCAGATCGTGTTTTTCAGCCAGCGCGGCGAGTTGCCACAACTCGTCCTCGCGCCAGGCGCGCCCGGCCGGATTGTGCGGATGGCATAACAGGAACAGCCGCGCCGCCTTCAGCAGCGCATCCGTGGCGGCGAAATCCCAGCCCCAGCCGGTTTCATCGCGAACGAGCGGCATGCTCAAAAGACGCCGGCCCGCATCAACCGGCGCGGAAAGAAACGGCGGATAAATCGGCGTCGCCGTGAACACGCCATCCCCCGGCTGGCCGACGGCGCGACAGGCCAGATGCAGCCCCGGCACCAGTCCCGGCAGCCAGACCAGCCAGTCCGGGTCGATGGCCCATTGATACTCGCGCGCGCAATGCGCGACAACCGACTCGACCAGCGACGGCCAGGGCTGGCCGTAGCCGAACAGTCCGCTGGCGACGCGCTGTTGCAAGGCCTCGACCACCGCCGGTGCAGCGGGGAAATCCATGTCCGCCACCCACAGCGGGATCACGTCGCGTCCGGCGTATTTGGCCCAGCGGGTGGAATCGGGCGCCGGGTTGAAAGCGAATTCAGCCAAGGAAAAGTCCATACGCCGGATTTTTTGACTCGTCCCAGTAGCGGTAGCCGAGATTTTTCAGGAAGGCGCGGAATGCCTTCATCTCACCGGGCGGCACCTGCATGCCGACCAGCACGCGGCCGGTGTCGGCGCCGTGGTTGCGGTAGTGGAACAGGCTGATGTTCCAGCCGGCGCTCATCTTGTCGAGGAAGTTCATCAGCGCGCCGGGGCGCTCGGGAAATTCAAAGCGGTAGAGCAGTTCATGGCTGACCTGCGGTGCATGGCCGCCGACCAGGTGGCGAATGTGCAGCTTGGCCATTTCGTCATCGGTCAGATCGAGCGTGGCGTAGCCGTGCTTTTGCAACTGCTTGACCAGCTTGGTCGATTCGACGCGGTTGGCGACCTGCATGCCGACGAAAACGTGGGCCTCGCCGACGTCGTGAAAACGATAGTTGAACTCGGTGATGTTGCGGCCGCCGATCAGCGCGACAAACTTCTTGTAGCTGCCGGGCCGTTCCGGCAGGGTGACGGCGAAGACCGCCTCGCGCTGCTCGCCGACCTCGGCGCGCTCGGCGACAAAGCGCAGCCGGTCGAAATTCATGTTGGCGCCGGAGGCGACGGCGACCAGCGTTTGGTCTTTCGCCCGGCGCCGCGCGGCCCACGCCTTGGCGCCGGCAATGGCCATGGCGCCGGCCGGTTCGAGAATCGAACGGGTGTCCTCGAAGACGTCCTTGATCGCCGCGCAGATGGCATCGGTATCGACCAGCACCATCGCATCGACATGTTCGCGGCACAGGCGGAAGGTTTCCGCGCCGACCTGCCGCACCGCCGCGCCGTCGGCAAACAGGCCAACGCTGTCGAGTTTGATGCGCCGCCCGGCCTGGAGCGAGCGGTCCATGGCATCGGCATCGACGGCCTCGACGCCGATGATTTGCGTCGTCGGCCGCAGCCGCTTGATGTAGGCCGCCACGCCGCTGATCAGTCCGCCGCCGCCGACCGCGCAGAACACCGCGTCGATCGGGTCCGGGTGCTGGCGGAGGATTTCCATGCCGATGGTGCCCTGGCCGGCGATCACCTCCGGATCGTCGAAGGGATGGACGAAAGTAAGTTTCTGCTGCTGCTCCAATTCAAGCGCATGGGCATGGGCGGCGTCGTAGGCATCGCCATGCAACACGACCTCGCCGCCCAGCTTTTTCACCGCGTCGATCTTGATTTGCGGCGTGGTGGTCGGCATCACGATCACCGCGCGCAGCCCGAGTTTCCGTGCCGCCAGCGCCACCCCCTGGGCGTGGTTGCCGGCCGAGGCGCAGATCACGCCGCGCTGCCTTTGCGCCGGCGTCAGATGAGCGATCTTGTTATACGCACCGCGCAGCTTGAAGCTGAATACCGGCTGCATGTCCTCGCGCTTGAGCAAAATGCGGTTGCCGCTGCGGGCGGAAAGGTTGGGCGCCAGTTCGAGCGGCGTTTCGACCGCGACATCATAGACGCGGGCGTTGAGGATTTTTTCGAGGTAATCCATGGCGGAAACAGGCATGGCTAAAGAGCGCGAGGTTACCATGCGGCATGGACCTCATCGCCTCCCCGGAAGCCGGTCTGTTTGGCCTGTTCCTTGCCAGCTTTCTCGCCGCAACCCTGCTGCCCGGCGGCTCGGAGGTGGTGCTGGTTGCCCTGCTGATGGCGCATCCCGAGCAGACGCCCGCTGCACTGTTGCTGGCCACGCTCGGCAATACGCTGGGGGGCATGACGACCTACGCCCTGGGCCGCCTGTTGCCGCAGCACATCACGCCGCAAAAGTCGGCGCTGGCGCAACGGTGGGGGGCGCCGGTATTGCTGCTGGCCTGGGCGCCGCTGGTCGGCGATGCCCTATGTGCCGCCGCCGGCTGGCTGCGGCTGGCCTGGCTGCCCTGCCTGCTCTGGATGGCCGTCGGCAAGGGCACGCGCTACCTGTTCCTGGCCTGGCTGACGCTTTAATCCGGTTTTTTTCGTGGTGTCCGGTGCACGGCCACCGCCGCGCTTTTACGGGGCTGGTCGGTGTAATAGGGTTTTTCGTTCACGACGCGGCCGGCCTCCGCCGCCAGTTCGGCCTCGCGTTCGGCGATCAGGCCGAACAGGTCGCGAATGGAGTGGACGGTGCTTTCCTGAAACGGGTGAGGCATGCCCGGCTGGGGCGTGGCATCCTTGACGATATTGCCCAGCACCGTGCGCAATACGCGCAGGATGCGCTGTTCTTTTGAGATGGCTTGGTCGGTCACTTGATTGCTCCAGTTGCGTTGAGTGGCGAAGCTTACTGCAAACTGGCGGTCAGTCTGTCGGAACTGCAACGGCCATGCCCCAAGCGGTTAGAATTTGCCCATGACTGCCCGACTGCGGGAAATTCCCTACAACACCACCTCGTTTTCCGACCGCGAGATCGTCATCCGCTTGCTGGGCGAGGAGATGTGGGCGGTGTTGGATGTGTTGCGCGGCCAGCGCGTCACCGGCCGCTCGGCGCGCATGTTGTATGAAGTGCTCGGTGACATCTGGGTGGTGCGCCGCAACCCCTATCTGGAAGACGACCTGCTCGCCAGCCGCGAGCGGCGTGGCGCGCTGATCGGCGCGCTCAAGCACCGCCTTGCCGAGATCGAGAAGCGCCGCGTCGGCAACCAGCCGGTGGCGCAACTGCTGGTGGCTGCCGATAAAGCGGTGGCCGATTTCGAGCACTGGTTCGACGAGACCGCCGTGCTGCGCCGGAAAGTCATGCAGCGCCTGGCGCGCCACACGCGCAAGGACAACATCTGTTTCGACGGTCTCGCGCGCGTTTCGCATGTGACCGATGCGACCGACTGGCGCGTCGAATATCCCTTCGTCGTGCTGACGCCCGACACCGAGGAGGAGATCGCGCAACTGGTGCGCGACTGCATCGAGCTTGATCTGACCATCATCCCGCGCGGCGGCGGCACCGGCTACACCGGCGGCGCCGTGCCGCTCGACCCGCGCTCGGTCGTCATCAACACCGAGAAGCTCATCGACATGGGCGAAGTCGCCGAAGCCGTGCTGCCCGGCCTGGACCAGCCTTACGCGACGATCCGCACCGGCGCCGGTCTGGTCACGCGCCGCGTGATGGAGCGCGCCGAAGCGGCCGGGCTCGTGTTCGCCTGCGACCCGACCTCGGCCGACGCCTCCTGCATCGGCGGCAACATCGCGATGAACGCGGGCGGCAAGAAGGCCGTGCTGTGGGGCACGGCGCTCGACAACCTGGCGTCGTGGCGGATGGTGGATACCGAGGGCCGCTGGCTCGAAGTCGAGCGCATCAATCACAATCTGGGAAAAATCCACGATCAGGAAGTCGCGACCTTTCGGCTCAAGCATCTGAGCGATGGCGGCCATGTCGAGCGCGCGGAGACGCTGAACATTCCCGGCCAAAGTTTCCGCAAGACCGGGCTGGGCAAGGATGTCACCGACAAGTTTCTGTCCGGCCTGCCCGGCGTGCAGAAGGAAGGCTGCGATGGCCTGATCACCTCGGCGGTGTGGATCCTGCACAAGATGCCGCCGGCGCAGCGCACCGTCTGCCTCGAATTCTTCGGCCAGGTGCGCGAGGCCGTGCCAAGCATCGTCGAGATCACCGATTACTTCAAGCCCGGCGGCGCGGGCCTCGCCGCGGGAGTGTTGCTCGCCGGCCTCGAACACCTCGACGAGCGCTATGTCCGGGCTGTCGGCTATGCCACGAAAGCCAAACGGCACGGCCGGCCGAAGATGGTGCTGATCGGCGACATCGTCGGCAGCGACGCGGACGCCGTGATGCGCGCCACATCCGCGGTCGTGCGCATGGCCAACGCGCGCGGCGGCGAGGGCTTTATCGCCGTCACCCCCGAGGCGCGCAAACAGTTCTGGCTCGATCGTTCGCGCACCGCGGCGATCTCGCGCCATACCAATGCCTTCAAGATCAACGAGGACGTGGTGATTCCGCTGCCGCGCATGGGCGACTACTGCGATGGCATCGACCGTTTCAATATCGAACTGTCGATCGGCAACAAGCTGGAACTGTGCGCTGCCTTCACCGAATTCCTCGGTGGCGAGCTGCCGCTGCACATCGGCGATGCGGGGCTGTCCGGCCGCGCGCTGATCGGCGACCGCCGCGAGCTGGCGCTGGCTGCCGTGGCCGAGGTGCGCAATTGCTGGCAGGGGCTGCTCGACAACCTCGACACCCATTTCCCCGCGCTGCAGGACCACTCGCTGCGCGCGTCGTGGAAGACGGAACTCAAGCCGCTGCTCGACGAGATTTTCGCCGGCGACGCCTACGGCCCGACGCGCGCGCGCATCGAGGCAATCCACCAGCAGGTGCTGAAAGGCCGCGTTTTCGTCGCGCTGCACATGCATGCCGGCGACGGCAACGTGCATACCAACATCCCGGTCAACTCCGACAACTACGCGATGCTGCAGACGGCCTATCGCACCGTCGACCGCATCATGGCGCTGGCGCGCAAGCTCGGCGGGGTGATCTCCGGCGAGCATGGCATTGGCATCACCAAGCTCGACTACGTGAGCGACGACGAGATCCAGCCCTTCCGCGATTACAAGCGGCGCATCGACCCAGAGGGCCGTTTCAACAAGGGCAAGCTGATGCCCGGCGCCAACCTCGCCAACGCCTATACGCCCTCGTTCGCGCTGCTCGGCGTCGAATCGCTGATCATGGAGCAATCCGAAATCGGCCGCATCACCGATTCGATCAAGGACTGTCTGCGCTGCGGCAAGTGCAAGCCGGTCTGCTCTACTCATATTCCGCGCGCCAACCTGCTCTATTCGCCGCGCAACAAGATCCTTGGCGTCGGCCTGCTGGTCGAGGCCTTCCTGTATGAAGAGCAGACGCGGCGCGGCATTTCGCTCAAGCACTTCGACGAGTTTTCCGACGTCGCCGAGCACTGCACGGTCTGCCACAAGTGCTTGAACCCGTGTCCCGTGGATATCGATTTCGGCGACGTGTCCATCGCCATGCGCAACTTCCTGCGCAAGACGGGCAAGAAGAAATCGGCGCCCGGCACTAAGCTGGCGATGGCTTTCCTCAGTGCCACGGAGCCGGCACGCATCAAGGCGCTGAAAACCGGCATGATCGACCTCGGCTACAAGGCCCAGCGGCTTGGCCATGCGCTCGCCAAGACCTTCGGCCTGACGCAGGAAACGGTGCGCCATCCGCCCGCCTCGCTGGGCCGGCCGGATGTGCAGACGCAGGTCATCCACTTCCTCAACAAACCGCTGCCGGCGAATGTCCCGCGGCGCACGGCGCGCGCGCTGCTCGATATCGAGGATGCCACGATGATCCCGGTGATCCGCGACCCGCAACGGGCAAACGATGAGGGCGAAGCGGTTTTCTATTTCCCCGGCTGCGGCTCGGAACGCCTGTTCTCGCAGGTGGGCCTCGCCACCCAGGCGATGCTCTGGCATGTCGGCACCACCACGGTGCTGCCGCCCGGCTATCTCTGCTGCGGCTATCCGCAGACCTCGTCGGGCGATGATGACAAGGGGCGCGCGATCACCACGGCCAATCGCGTCCTGTTCCACCGCGTCGCCAACACGCTCAACTATCTCGACATCAAGACGGTGATCGTCAGTTGCGGCACCTGCATGGACCAGTTGCTGAAATACGAATTTGAACGCATCTTTCCCGGCTGCCGCCTGCTCGACATCCATGAGTACCTGATGGAGAAGGGCGTGAAGCTCGACGGCGTGCAGGGCACGCAGTATCTCTACCACGATCCCTGCCACACGCCGATGAAGTCGCACAACCCGATCAAGGTCGCGAGCACATTAATGGGTAAACCCGTCACGCTGTCTGATCGTTGTTGTGGCGAATCCGGCACGCTCGCGGTGACGCGCCCCGACGTGTCGACGCAGGTGCGGTTCAGGAAGCAGCAGGAGATTGAAGCGGGCGTTGCCCAGTTGCAGAAAGTCGGCGCTGGCGGGACGGCGACCAAAATCCTCACCTCCTGCCCGAGTTGCCTGCAAGGCCTGGCGCGTTACCGGGAAGATGCCGCCATCGAGGCCGACTACATCGTCGTCGAACTGGCGCGGCACATCCTCGGCGCGGACTGGCTCGACCGCTACGTGAATGCCGCCAACGCCGGCGGCATCGAGCGCGTGCTGCTCTGAAATTCCGCAAAATCCGGCGGCAGCGCGCCGGCTATCTGGCAGCGTCGTGACGTTTGAGCGCGTGCTTCCATTTCAGCAGTTGGGTATCGGCGGTGAGCAGCACCGCGCCTTTGACGATGGCGGTGGCGGCAATGAGGCGGTCGGCGGGGTCTTTGTGCGGAAAATCAAGGCGGACCGACAACATGGCGATTTCGCCATCGACGGGAATTTCGATCAACCCGGCGGCCAGGAGATCAGCGCGCCATTCGACGGGGGACTGGGCAAGCTCCAGCCGCTTTGCGTTGTGCAACATCTGGCATTCCCAGAAGCTGAAAGCGCTGACCGCCACCTTTTCGTTATCCCACGCCGCCTGCACAATGCGGCGCGCGGACTTGCCCAGCGCCGTATCGTCCTGATCCATCCACACCAGCGCGTGGGTATCAAGCAGGATCATTTCATCGCATCCCACTCGACGTCAACCGGCGACATGATGTCGCCGGTGATTTTGATCAAGCCCTTGTGTAAACCAAACGGCGACTTGGGCCGCGGCCCGGCGGGCGAACGCAATTCCGCCACCGGTTTGCCGTTCTTGGTAATCAGTATCCCCTCGCCGGTAGCGGCGACCTCGTCCATCAGCGCGAGGCATTGCGCCTTGAATTTGGATGCCTGGATGACCTGCATGACCTTCTCCTCTCAATATGACCATGGACATGACCATGGTCAGAATACGCCATTCCAACCCGCAAGGCAAGGGACAGTCTTTTCCAACAGGGCATGAGTCTGAAATCGACCTCGCCTCGGGGCGGGGGCTTAGGCCACGCAGACAGCGAAATATCGCACTTGCAATTACGAACGATTCTCATATACAATGAGAATCGTTATCAACGTCACAGCAAGCCAGCCGATGCCTGTCGGCAAGCCAGCCAGCGATTTCTGCCCATTGGAGGTTTGCCATGACACCATCCCGATTCGATTTTTCACCGTGCGCCATCGAGACGACGAGCCCCGCCAATCTGGTGGCCGGCGCGCTCGCCCATCTGGGCGCGCACATAACCACCGGCTGCCCCCGCGCGGCCTATCTCGCCGCCATGCTGCTGGATCAGGTGGCTGCCGACCCCGAAGCCAACCCCCACCTGCGCGACCACGCCCGCGAACTGGCCGAGATACTCGATCACGGTCAGCGATCCGCCATGCCGGCCCCCAAACAGCCCGAGGAATCGAAAAAACATCGCTCCGCCGCGCTGCGCTGTACACGGACGGAAGCCGCCGGACACGCGGCGGCATTCGCGGCCGGGCTGCACCTGTAACGCCATGATGCCTGAACCGCGCGCAAGCAACTCCGCAACACCCCGGCCCGTCGGCGCGTCCGCGCGCACCGGCAGTGGAACGCCGCAAACCCTGGAAAGCCGCCAACTGTTCGGCAATGCGCGCGAAGTGCTGATCCGCCACGGCGCCGAAACTTACCGCCTGCGCCAGACCCAGGCCGGCAAACTGATCCTGACCAAATAAGGATACTTCCCTCATGCTGACCCAAATGATCCATGCCGCTTTCGGCGGCGACGCGGGCGCGTTACCCCGGTTGTCCGCGCGCCGCCGCAAAAAAGTCTGGGAATTGCCGTCGCGCTGGCATTGTCCGCTGGTCGGCACCTGCCTGCCGGTGGCGGAAATGCGCAAGATCGCCGCCTGCGTCGGCATCGACGAACGGAGCATGTCCGATTACGTCCTGCACACCGTGTTTGTCGGCAGTTGCGACAGCCGCACCGAAATCGCCGAGCGGCTGCAGAAGTTTTTCGAAAAGCGTCACGCCGCCGCCGTGCAGCGCTTCTCCCGCGTGCGGGGAGATGTGGCGGTGCTGGCCCTGTGGCGCGAAGCGCTGCAGTCCGGCCACGAGATCGCCGGCGCGCTCTGGGCTGCCTGGAGTCATGCCGACATCGACAACGAGGATTCAAAAACGGCGAGCGGCCGGACGATCTACGGCGACATCCACATGCTCTCGCACCAGGACGGCGCCGCCGTGCGCGCCGATCTGCGCCGGCTGGAGCAGTTGAAGCAGGGCAATGCCAGTCTGCGCGACGATGCCGCCGCCTTGCGCATCGGCCTGTCCGTCGCGCAGCGCGAGAAAGCCCGCGACCTTGCCGATCTGCAACGCCGCCTGGCCCTTGCCGAGCAACAGGCCGCGCTGCTCGGCCGCCGCGAGCTGGAACTGGCCGAGGCGCGCCGCCAGGCGCGCGATTACGCGACGCTGCGCGGCCGCGCCGAGGCGATGAGCGGCCGCATCGAAACCCTCGAAGAGCGCAACGCCGTCAACGCCCGGCGCGCCGCCGCACTCGAACTGCA
>JGI24123J20310_1000578_pt1 | contig 22171 bp, 24 predicted proteins | sample SubbioCR12Aug_5A_FD_20310 | JGI IMG/M metagenome (IMG submission 20310)
GCCGCCCGCCAGACTGCGGCTCCTCTAGCAGGCTGGCTGGCGGGCGGCGGTGGGTAACTCGTCGACTCGGCGGGACGGTCATTCGGGCTTCCCCTTCTTGCGCAGGGATTCGCCGTCGAGGTCGAGGCTGTGGGCCTGGTGCAGCAAACGGTCGAGGATCGCGTCAGCCAGGGTCGGGTCGCCGATCGCGTCATGCCAATGCTTCACCGGCAACTGGCTGGTGATGATCGTCGAGCGCGTGCCATGACGGTCATCGAAGATCTCCAGCAAATCCCGGCGCCCCTCGTCGGTCAGCGGTGCCAGCGCCCAGTCGTCGATGACCAGCACATCGGTCTTCGCTAACTGTGCCAATGACTTGGCGTAACTGCCATCCCCCCGCCCGATGACCAGCGCCGGCAACAGCCGCGGCAAGCGCACATAGAGCACGGAATGGCCTTGCCGGCACGCCTGATTGGCCAGGGCGCAGGCAAGAAAGGTCTTGCCCACACCCGTCGGGCCGCAGATCAGCACGTTCTGGTGCGCGCTCACCCAGCGGCCGGTCATCAGGCGGGCGAACAGCGCCCGGTCGAGGCCGCGTGGATGCCGGTAATCGACATCCTCCGGGGTGGCGGCCTGCTTCAGCTTCGCCCGCTTCAGGCGTGCCGCGTTTTGACGCGATTCCCGCTCGGCCGCCTCGCTGTCGACCAGCAGCCCGAGGCGTTCCTCGAATGACAACTGGCCGGCCTCCGGGCTTTGCACCTGTAGCGCCAAGGCCCGGGCCATGCCGGTGAGACGGAGTTGGTGGAGTTTGTCGACGGTGGGATGGTTCAGCATGGTGGCTTCCTTCAGTGGTAGTAATCGGCGCCGCGCACATTGGCGTGGTCCAGGGGCAGATTGGCCTGGGCCGGGGCACTGGCCCGCTTCTGGTCCAGACCGTGTTTCAGAATCGATTGGATGCTGCGGTAGGACGGCGCGCCGATGCTGATGGCGCGGTCGCAAGCCGCTTCCAGACGGGCTTCGCCGTAGCTTGCCCCCAGGCGCAGGATGCCCAGGCAGGCGCGGTAGCCTTGCTGCGGATGTCGGCGCTGGTTGAGGACGTGCTCCACCACCGCCTGGACGTGCGGGCCGATGCGCCCGGCCCAGTGGATCAGGCGTGGCGCATTCCAGCCCTGCACGGCCTGGTGCGCCGGAGCCATGTGGGCATCCAGGGTGGTGTGGTGCCCCCGTGTGTCGCAACGCGCATGGCTGGCAATCCGGGCGCCGCGATGAAACACTTCGACGATGTTGGCGGTCAGCCGGACATCGACCTTCTCCCGAGCGAAGCGGTAAGGTACCGAGTAGAAATGGTCGACCACCTCGACGTGATAGTCGATGCCGACTCGTACGACCTTCCACTCGGCAAACTCGTAGCGGTTCGCCGGTAACGCCCGCAAGGCAGGCCGGTCCAGTTCCACGAAGGCGGTCTGGCGGCAGCCGGGCAGCTTCTTGAAGGGCCGGGTATTGAGCCGCAACATCAGTTCGGCGATGGCCTGATTGAGTTCGCTCAGACTGAAGAAACGCTGGTTGCGCAGGCGCGCCAGCACCCAGCGCTCGACCAGGAGCACGCCGCCTTCGACCTTGGCCTTGTCCTTGGGGCGGCGCGGTCGGGTCGGCAGCACCACGGTGGCGTAATGGCCGGCCAGGTCGCGGTAGGTCGGGTTGATCTCGGGATCGTAGAAGCAAGCAGTGGTGACGCCGCTCTTCAGGTTGTCAGGGACCAGCAGCGCGGGAACGCCGCCCAGATGTTCCAGGGTACGGACGTGGCTGCCGATCCAGTCGGGCAGGCTCTGGCTCCAGGTGGCCTCAACATAGGTGTAGTTGGAGGCGCCCAGCACGGCGACGAAGATGGCGGCTTGACGGATTTCGCCGGTTATCGGATCGCCGATCGGCACGGTCGGGCCGGCGTAGTCGATGAACAGCTTCTCGCCCGGGGTATGGGTCTGGCGCAGGCTCACCGCGAGCCGCCCGACCCATTGCCGGTAGTGCAGACAGAAGCCGCTGTAGCGGTAGCCGTCGGGGTGCAGGGCCTTGTATTCCTGCCAGAGCAGGTCGAGGGTGACGCCCTTGCGCCGTAACTCGCGGTGCACGGCCGGCCAGTCGGGGTCCGGCCTGGTCTGGCGCGAAGGTGCGGCCGGCGGATAGAGCCGGGCTTCCAGTTCCGCCTCGCTGGCCGCTGCCGGTAGCGGCCAGGTGACGCCGGCCAACTTGGCACGACGGAGGATCTCGCCCACCGTCGTCGGCGAGGCGCTGATCGCACGGGCGATCTCGCGATGGCTGAGGTTGCCCTCGTGATGCAGCCGGAGAACTTCAAGAATCTTGCGCATGGATAACCTGATGAATGCCATGTGGTCCTCGGCAAAATCGCCCAGGGTGCCACGGTTATCCCGCGTGCTACGCAGCTACTGATGACTGTCCAGCTTGCCGTGGAATCACTGTCCAGCTTCGCGTGGAATCACTGTCCAGCTTCGCGTGGAATCACTGTCCAGCTTCGCGTGGAATCACTGTCCAGGTTGGTGTGGAATACGCAGTTATTCACGTTTTTCCACGCCCTGCCAAACCGCGCGCCCCTTATGGCTTGACGGGTTCCAGCCTCAGCAAGGCCCCCTCCGAATCGTCTGTCAGCAGGTAAATGAAGCCATCGGGTCCGTTCCGCACATCGCGGATTCGACCGATTCGACCCTCGAGCAAGCGCTCCTCGCGCAGCACTTTTTCACCGTCAAACACCAGTCGAACCAGCATCTGGCCGCGCAGGGCGCCGACCATCAGATCGCCCTGCCAGTGGGGAAACCTGGCGCTGCTGACGAAAACCATGCCGGAAGGGGCAATCGACGGAACCCACAGGTGCAACGGCTGCTCCATGCCGGGCTTGGCTTGGCCTTCGCCGATTTGCGTGCCGATGCCGTAGTTCACCCCATGGGTGATCACCGGCCAGCCGTAATTGCGGCCGGCGCGCATCACATTCACTTCATCGCCCCCCTGGGGACCATGCTCATGCGTCCACAATTCGCCGGTTTTCGGGTGCTGGGCCGCACCTTGCATGTTGCGGTTGCCCAGCGTCCATTTTTCGGGTTTCGCACCCGCGCGCCGGACAAAAGGATTGTCGGCGGGCACGCGGCCATCGTCGTGCAGGCGAATCACCGACCCGGCGTGGTCGTTCATCAACTGGGCGCGATCCATGTCACCCCGATCGCCCAGCGTCAGGTAGACCATGCCGCTTCTGTCGAACACGATCCGCCCGCCGAAATGCTGACCGGAGCGCGTCTTCGGCGTCATGCTGAAAAGCACCTGAACCTGGGTCATGCGGCGCCCCTGCAGCTTGCCGCGCGCCAGTGCCGTGCCCCAGCCACCCGGCCCCGGCGCGTTGTAGGCCCAGTAAATCCAGCCATTTCCGGCGTAGTCCGGATGCAGGACCACGTCAAACAGACCCCCCTGCCCGCGGCCCACGATCTCCGGCAACCCCTCCACCGGTTTCGGGTCCAGTTTGAAATCCCTGGTCACCAGGCGCAGGCGCCCGGCTCTTTCGGTCACCAGCATCCGGCCGTCGGGCAGGAACGCCATCGACCACGGATGTTCCAGACCGGTCAGCAAGGTGACTACACGAAACGCGTGTTTCTCGGACTGAACAAGGGAAGCCTGCCCTTGCGCAACGGCCGGCGCCCAAAAGGCCAGGGCCAGCAAGGCCAGACTCAGAAATCGGTAAGGATGGATTTTTCCCATGACAGGCCAGGTGACCTCATGCAGGGAACATGGCTTGCAAGGCTGCAACCATTTGCGGACTCAGTTGCTTAAACAACTCAGCGTTGTAAGAGGCGTTGTAAGGCACGCCTTGGTCCTTCAAATCAGTGAATTTAATCGATGGGTCAACGACCAGTCCCTCTTTGGTGCCCGCGTCTCCGGCTTGCAGCTGAGTAGGATCGATGGTGGGCATGGGCAGCGTCACTCCGTCGATCGTCATCGTGGCGGCATTGGCTGAGCGCTGCAGCAAGTCGTTTTTAACCATCTGTTGCACAGCAACGGCATACTTTCGCGAGGTGGCTGCTGGGGTGCCTTCAGCCACCGCTGGGTCTACGTTGATGGTCAAAACGGAGATTGTGTAGTCGCTGTTGAGATATATCTCAAAAGTGCGCAGTTGTTGTGGAAAGTCGCGCAGCGAAGATGTCTCCACATGCCAGAAACCCTGCTCAGGCTGATCTGGATTCTTCGATTTGAACGCCTTGACGGTATTGAAGTGGCGGTGTCCAGCCAGCCACATGATCAGGTTAGGAGTGTTTTGCAGCGTTTCCACCAGTTCGGTGAGCGTTGTGGCATTTCTGTGCTCTAGTGCCACGGGGGCGGGGGGCTCATTCAGCCACCACTCTGGATTGTCCGGAGTGGCCGTCGCCATCTGAGCATCGTTGAGCCACCATTCCATCTCGGTACCGATGGCGGCCACACCAATCGGGATATGGGCGGCAATGACCATAAGTTGATTTGCGGCCTGCCCGGCAGCCAGTTCTGCCTTTAGCCAGGTCCAGCGTGCCGCGTCTAGGTAGCCGTGACCATGAATATCCTTGGAGCCGTCATTTTCAGTCTGCGTGTCGTCCAGCACAATGATCTTCAACGGCACGCCGGCTTTGGGTACAAAGCTGTAGCAGGCAAAGCCGGCTGGACTGTTTACATCGACCAGGTTAAATCCGTGCCCGACTGGCTCGGTGCTGGTGTTGAAAAACTCCTGAATCCATTCGGTGCGTAAGAGTGAGCGCCGATCCGGATCAGCCACCACCTTGGGCGCACCGTTGGCAAATACCGGGCTGGTTGACAAACCGGTGTGGATTATTTCTCCATACGGGGTGCGGCCATCGATCAAACCCATGTAGTACTGAGGCGTCGATGCAAAGGTATCCATGTTGAACAGGACAGGAAAAGTATCCTTGTTGGGTATCAGCGTGTCAGCCACCGCCCAGACAGTGTCGGCCACATAGGAAGCACGAAACCCCAGACTGGGGTCAGCATCGACCGGGAACGATCCAATCATGAAGTGGTCGTGGTTGCCCATGGTCTGGTACCAGGGGATGGATTTGTCCAGTCCCACAGCTTTGTAGGGCTTCTGGTAATCCATGGTGTCGGCACCCAGGTGCGCGCCTGAGCTTGGCGTGATGACCTTGCCATCAATCACGTCCATGTACCAGCGCAGCTCGTTGTAGGACGTACTGTTGCAGGTGTCACCCAACGAGAGGGCAAAGTCAAACGGATTATCCTTGTGCAGGGCGTTCATGGTTTGCATGGCAGCATCAAGCACATGGGTGGTGTACATCATCACCGGGGAATAAATTGAGGTGTTGTTGATGGCGTAGCGCTCAAACTCCTGCAGCAGCATGAGTTGGTTGGGCGCTTCCTTGTCGGTGATGTGAATGTCCGAGAAAGTGAAGAAATTGGCAAATTTCTTGTTTCTTGTGGGCGTCGGGTTGTTGTAGCCAGCCGGCATGAGGTCAACCCTTTGCACAATTGGCAGACCCGCGCCAAAAGTCCAGGTTCCATAACCAAAATCATCGTATTTCGCGACTTTGTCGATTTCGTTGGCAGCCAGGCCCTGCAAGTCATACGGGAACGAAATCATGCGTTCAGTCGTAGTGGTCACGGTGCTGTCAATCAAATAGGGCTTGGCTGGTTCAGTCTCACCGCCGCCACATCCGAACGTCAATGTGCCGGTGGATAACACGGCGAAAGAGCCCAGGCTGTATCGCAAAAAATCCCGACGGCCTACATCACATTGGATTCTGAAGTCAGGGGATTTTTTTGAATCATTGTTGTTCATGGGATACCTTTCCTTGGTTAACGCTAAAGTTTCGAAGTTCTAATTTGTCTAACTTCCCAATAACTCATCGCCGAATTCCACCGCTTTGCCAACCGATAAATGCTGACCAGCCAGTGGCCGGATTAGCCGAAGACCGGTCCGATACCATGAAAACACTATCACCTCGATCTGCTTGGCAGTGCCCATCAATGACGGCAATTGTCATATATTGAAAACACCACTGACCATCTGTCACTTGCTCATTGACAATGCATGCAAATCAAAGCGGCCCCAGAGGGCCGCTTAAGTGCATGTTTTAAATAAACAATAAGATTTTTTGCCAGGTCATTCCCACTCGATGGTGCCCGGCGGCTTGCCGGTGATGTCGTAGGTTACTCGGTTGATGCCGCGTATCTCGTTGATGATGCGGTTGCTGACCTTGGCCAGCAAGGTGTAAGGCAGTTCCGCCCAGTGCGCGGTCATGAAATCCTGGGTCTGTACGGCGCGCAGTGCGATGACGTAATCGTAGGTGCGACCATCGCCCATGACGCCCACGGCCTTGACCGGCAGGAACACGGCAAAAGCCTGGGAAGTCTTTTCATACCAACCACTTGCGCGCAATTCTTCAATGAAAATGTGATCCGCCCGGCGCAGCAGATCGGCGTATTCCTGCTTCACTTCACCGAGGATGCGCACGCCCAGGCCAGGGCCGGGGAACGGGTGGCGGTAGACCATGTCGTGCGGCAGGCCGAGGGCGACGCCGAGTTCGCGAACTTCGTCCTTGAACAGTTCACGCAGCGGTTCCAGCAGTTTCAGGTGCATGTCGTCGGGCAGGCCGCCGACGTTGTGGTGGCTCTTGATCGCATGCGCCTTCTTGGTCTTGGCGCCGGCGGATTCGATGACATCCGGGTAGATGGTGCCCTGCGCCAGCCATTTGGCATTTTCCAGCTTGGCGGATTCGGTCTGGAACACCGCGACGAACTCGCCGCCGATGATCTTGCGTTTCTTCTCCGGGTCGGCGACGCCGGCCAGTTTGCCCATGAACTGTTCGGTCGCATCGACATGGATGACCTTGACGCCAAGGTTCTTGCCGAAGGTTTCCATGACCTGTTCGGCTTCATACAGTCGCAGCAGGCCGGTATCGACAAAGACGCAGGTCAGCTTGTCGCCGATGGCGCGGTGTATCAGCGCCGCCGCCACCGACGAATCGACGCCGCCGGACAAGCCCAGAATGACTTCATCGGACCCCACTGTGGCCTGAATCTTGGCCACCGCTTCGGCAATGTAGTCCGGCATGTTCCAGTCCTGACCGCAACCGCACAGTTCATGTACAAAGCGACCGAGGATGGCCTTGCCCTGCAGGGTGTGGGTGACTTCCGGATGAAACTGCACGCCATAGAAACGGCGTTCTTCGTCGGCCATGCCGGCCACCGGTGTCGAAGCGTTGTCGCAGATCACCTTGAAGCCGGGCGGCAGGTCGACAACGCGATCCCCGTGACTCATCCAGACATCGAGCCAGGCCTTGCCATCCGGATCGACGCGATCCTGAACGTCATTCAGCAGTCTGGAATGCCCGCGCGCGCGCAGTTCGGCGTAACCGTATTCATGGTGGCTGGCGGTTTCCACCTTTCCGCCCAGTTGCGCGGCCATGGTCTGCATGCCATAACAGATGCCCAGCACCGGCACGCCCAGCTCGAACACCGCCTGCGGCGCGCGCGGGGTGTCGTCCTCGGTCACCGACGAGGGGCCGCCGGAGAGAATAACGCCGGCTGGCTGAAAATCACGGATGAACTGTTCGGTTACATCGTAGGGATGCAGTTCGCAGTAGACATTCGCTTCGCGCACGCGACGGGCGATCAACTGGGTGTATTGGGAACCAAAGTCGAGAATCAGGATTTTCTGGTGCATGGCGTAGCCTCAAACAAAAAAGAGGCCAGGTTTTCCTAAACCCGCCTCCTCTTTCGGGATGCAAAAATCAAACGTGGTAGTTCGGTGCTTCCTTGGTGATCTGCACGTCGTGCACGTGCGATTCCTTGATGCCGGCGCTGCTGATTTCGACAAACTGCGCGGTTTCATGGAACTGGGGAATCGTGGCAGCGCCCAGGTAACCCATCGACGAACGCAGGCCCCCCATCAACTGATGCAGCACCGACAGCACGCTGCCCTTGTGCGGCACGCGGCCTTCGATGCCTTCCGGGACCAGTTTGTCGGCGTTGGCTTCGTTGTCCTGGAAATAGCGGTCCTTGGAACCCTTCTGCATCGCACCCAGCGAACCCATGCCGCGGTACGACTTGTAGGAACGGCCCTGATACAGCTCGATCTCGCCCGGGGCTTCGTCGGTGCCGGCAAGCAGACCGCCCAGCATCACACAGTGGCCGCCGGCGGCAATGGCCTTGGCAATGTCGCCGGAATAACGGATGCCGCCATCGGCGATCAGCGGAACACCGGACTTGAGCAGCGCCGCCGCAACATTGGCGACGGCGGTGATCTGCGGCACGCCGACGCCGGCGACGATGCGCGTGGTGCAGATCGAGCCGGGGCCAATGCCGACCTTGACGCAATCGGCGCCATGATCGACCAGAGCCAGCGCCGCATCGGCGGTTGCGATGTTGCCGCCGATGACCTGGATATGCGGGTAATGCAGTTTGGTCCATTTCACCCGGTCGAGCACGCCCTGGGAATGACCATGCGCGGTATCGACCACGATCACATCAACGCCGGCCTCGGCCAGCGCGGCAATGCGTTCGACGTTTTCCGGGCCGACGCCGACTGCTGCGCCAACCAGCAGGTGGCCCATGTTGTCCTTGTTGGCCAGCGGATGCTCGCTCGACTTGCGAATGTCCTTGACGGTGATCAGACCCTTCAACTGGAAATCGTCGTTGATCACCACCAGGCGTTCCAGACGGTGCTTGTGCAGCAGGGCAATGATTTCTTCCTTGCCGACACCCTCCTTCACCGTGACCAGTTTGTGCTGCGGCGTCATGATGTCGCTGACCAGATGATCGAGATTGGTTTCGAAACGCAGATCGCGGTTGGTTACGATACCCATCACCTTGCCCGATTCATCGACGACCGGCAGACCGGAAATGCGATAGCGGCGGGTGATTTCCAGCACGTCGCGCACGCTCATGCCCGGGCTGATGGTGATCGGATCCTTGACCACGCCGGATTCGTAGCGCTTGACCTTGGCCACTTCGGCCGCCTGCAGTTCCGGTGTCAGGTTCTTGTGGATGATGCCGATGCCGCCTTCCTGCGCCAGCGCAATGGCCATCGGCGCCTCGGTAACGGTATCCATGGCGGCGGAGACCACCGGCAGATTCAGGGAGATTTCCCGGGTGAGCCGGGTTTTCAGGGAAACATCGCGCGGCAGGATGCCGGAATACGCGGGGACCAACAGGACGTCGTCGAACGTCAGTGCTTTCTGCAAAACTCGCATGATGGATAGGCCTAGCGCACAAAAACGGCATTATACCGATGCGACCAGCCGCCCCCAAATCCAACATGAAAAACACTTGCCGAAATTCATTGACGCCGCCTCGGACAGCCAACTATGTTCGGATCCTGTCAGCCTGCCCAAGATCAAGTCACTTCAACCAATACAGAGGATCAGTGTGCATTCGAACTGGAAATCCATGTTGGCCGCCAGCCTGCTGGCCTTGCTGACCACGGCCTGCGGCACGCCATCCGCGTCCCGCCCTGACCCGGATTCAACCGCCAGCGTGAAAATCAGCGAGGCAGCGCAAACCGCGCTGGCACTGGCCGAAACCGATGTCAGCCATGCCCGATCGAAATTCGCGCTATGGACCACTGCGGAATCGGCATTGCTGGCAGCCCGGAAAGCCGCCGCCGCAGGCGACAGCGCCGGCGTGCTGCAACACGCCGCGTTCGCCTCCAGCCAGGCCAGACTCGGATTGCAGCAACTCGACTTGCCGACGACAGAACGACGCTAAAGCAGCCAGGTTCAAGCCGCTTCCGCGTCGCCGCCGCCCTTTTTCATGACTTTGCCCTCGGCGGCGCGCTGTCGCCGCACTTCCTTGGGATCGGCGATCAACGGTCGGTAGATTTCCACTCTATCGTTGTCGCGCAGCACTGCGTCGGGTTTGGCGAGCTTGTTCCAGATGCCGAACTTGTTGACCGCCAGATCGATTTCCGGGAATTCGGCCATCAAACCGGAACGCTCCACCGCCTCGCGCAGCGTGGCGCCGGCCGGCAGTTGCAACATCATCGCCTTTTGCCGGTCTTGCAGGGCGTAAACCACTTCAACGTGTATCTGTTCGCTCATCGTTCGCCGTACACCTGTTCCGCGCGGCGAACGAAGGCGTCCACCATATTGTTGGTCAACATGCCGAACACCGGCCCGAGTACTTTTTCCAGCAGACTGCTGGAGAACTCGTAGTGCATGATGAATTCAATCTTGCAGGCTTCCGCCGCCAGCGCCTTGAAATGCCAGGAACCCTCCAGCTTGCGGAACGGCCCGCGTTTCAGCCGGATGATCATTTCCTGCGGATGGCGCTTGCTGTTCTGCGTGGTGAAATGCTGTTTCACCTGCATATAGCTGATATGTATCGTGGCTTCGGTGGTGATGTCATCGCGAAAATGCAGTTCCGTGCCGCCGCACCAGGGCAGAAATTGCGGATAACTCTCGACGCCATCGACCAGCACGAACATTTCTTCCGCCGAATAGGGCACCAGCACGGTTTTTACAACTTCAGCCATAACGGGCGGACAGGGAAGGATGGAGTGGCCTGCTAAAATAGCACGAAATCCAACCCGCATTAGCCACCGCTCCGCCCATGAACATTGTCGACAACAAGAAGGCCTTCCATGAATACTTCATCGAGGAACGCTATGAAGCGGGTCTGATGCTGGAGGGCTGGGAAGTCAAAGCCATTCGTGCCGGCCGTTCGCAACTCAAGGAAGCGTATGTGGTACTGAAGAAGGAAGAAGTCTTTCTGATCGGCTGCCATATCAGTCCGTTGCCGACCGCCTCGACGCATATCAATCCGGACCCGGTGCGTACCCGCAAACTGTTGCTGCACGCCCACGAAATCCGCAAGCTGATCGGCAAGGTGCAACAGGCCGGCTATACCCTGATGCCGCTCAACCTGCATTTCAGCAAGGGCCGGGTGAAACTGGAAATCGGCCTGGCGAAGGGCAAGAAGCTGCATGACAAGCGCGCGGTGCAGAAGGATCGCGACTGGCAGCGCGAGAAATCGCGCCTGATGCGGGACAAAAACGCTTGAACCGCGCTCAACCCGCCGATCCGCGCATCGCAGCGGGCCAACGCCGCAAGGACGGGCTGGCCCAGGTCACGGAAATCTTCGAATTCGATGAAGTCATCGACGCCCGTTCGCCCGGCGAATTCGCCCAGGATCATGTGCCTGGCGCGATCTCGCTGCCGGTTCTGAACGACGAGGAACGCGCCCGCGTCGGCACCTTGCATAAGCAGTCATCTGCCTTCGAAGCCAAAAAAGTCGGCGCGGCGCTGGTCGCGCGCAACATCGCCCGCCACCTGGAAAGCCATTTGCTGAACAAACCGCGCGACTACCGACCGTTGATCTATTGCTGGCGCGGCGGCAGTCGCAGCGGTGCAATGACCACCATCCTGCGGTCGGTCGGCTGGAATGCCGCGCAACTCGAAGGCGGCCACAAAGCCTATCGCCATCACGTGATCGAGCAACTCGACAGCTTGCCGGAGCACCTCGACTTTCGTGTGATCTGCGGCCCGACCGGGGTCGGCAAGAGCCATTTGCTCGAAGCGATGCGGGCATGCGACGCGCAGGTGCTCAACCTCGAGAATCTTGCTGCCCACATGGGTTCGGTACTGGGCGCCTATCCGGCGCGCCCGCAACCACCGCAAAAACTGTTCGAATCGCGGGTCTGGTTCGCGCTGCAGGGCTTCGATCCCGGACGGCCGATCTTCGTCGAATCCGAAAGCAAGAAAATCGGCAACCTGCATACCCCGGAAACCCTGTTGAAACGCATGCGTGCCTCGCCCTGCATCAATCTGCAGGCCGACATTCCGGTGCGGGTCGAACTGCTGAAACAGGCCTACGCGCATTTCCTCGGCGATCCCGAACTCCTCGGCAGGAAACTCGATTGCCTGGTGGAGATACAGGGCAAGGAGCGCATCGAAAGCTGGAAAAATCTGGCCCGCGCCGGACGCTGGGACGAACTGGTCGCCGAACTGCTGATCCACCACTACGACCCTGCTTACACGCGTTCACTGGATCGCAATTTTGTCGGCGCATTGACGGCCGCCACGCTGAATCTCCCGGCCGCCGATGCGGACACCATTGCGCAACTCGCCAGACGCCTGACGAATTCTATTGCTTGACGTAACTCAAGCCCCTGCTAGCCTGAAATTGATCCTCCGGAAACGGTGGCGGATCTTGGCAAAAGAGATGCAGTAAATTGATCTTTCACTGTTTTCAGGAGGGATTCGATGTCTGTTACATGGGTTATGGTTGCCAATGCAAGTCTAGCCAGGTTTTTCTCGAATACCGGTCCGCAGCGGCAGTTGCAGCTCTTCAAGGAGTTGGCGCATCCGCAAAGCCGCGAGAAAACATCCAATCTGGTCAGCGACCGTTCCGGATCAAGAACCGGCACAGGGCACGGCGCATTCATGCAGGCAACCGACCCCAAGCACCATGAGGCTGAGCGTTTTGCCCAGGAAGTTACCCGGGAACTGGAACAAGGTCTGGCGAAGCATGCCTACGACCGGCTCATCCTTGTGGCCTCGGCTCCGTTTGTGGGGCTGGTCAACCACCACCTGCCGGGACAGGTCAGGAGCAGGCTATCGGAGAGCATAGACAAGGATTACACCCGTCTGCCGGCAACAGCATTGACGGCACAAATCAGAAGTCGAGTACTTTTATAGCAGGGGCCACGCGCCGATCTGCTCATAGCGCGAGCCATTCGCGCCAATGCTGGACATGACCAGCACGAAATCCCGCACCGACCAGACCACTGGCTCCGTTGCGGGATTTTCTTTTGTCACCGCCACGACGGTCTCCTGGCAGTTCGCCTTGCGCAACAGCGTGATGTGCGGGCTGAACGAGCGCGCTTCGATCGAAAAATCGGCCGCCCGCAAGCCGGCAGCCAGTTCCGCCTGCAAATTTCGCAAGGCTTCGGGTGTCTCGCGCATGCCCAGGTAAGCGATCCGGTTGTGACGCCAGCAGCCGCTTCGATCAAACCCCAGCCGCAAACCCGGCCGCCGGACTCCAGCCGCCACGGCGCGCAAATCCGGCAAGCGATGCAGCGCTACTTCGCCAATGAACACCAGCGTGACGTGCAGGGAATCCTCGCGCATCACCCGTCCGCCCAGAGCGCCATGCCAGCGCTGCGCGATCGTGTGCAGGCGCGCTGCCGCATCGGCATCCGGCCAGAGCGCGAAGAACACCCTCGGCATCAAGCTGGCCGGATCACACCGGCTTGTCGATCAGGCATACCGCCTCGGCGGCAATACCTTCCTCGCGCCCGGTAAAGCCGAGTTTTTCGGTGGTGGTCGCCTTGACATTGACCTGCTCGGCGGCAATGCCGAGATCCTCGGCGATGTGCTGACGCATGGCGGCGATATGCGGGGCCATTTTCGGCGCCTGGGCGATGATCGTGGCATCGACATTGACCACTTTCCAGCCGCGTCCGTCGAGCAGATCAGCGACATGACGCAGCAGTTTTCGGCTGTCGATACCCTTGAAGCGCGCATCGGAATCCGGGAAATGTCGACCGATGTCGCCCAATGCCGCCGCCCCCAGCAGCGCATCGCAGATTGCATGCAGCAGCACGTCGGCATCCGAGTGGCCGAGCAAACCCCGATGGTGGGGAATATCGACACCGCCGATGATCAAGCGGCGCCCCTCGGCGAAGGCATGCACGTCAAAACCGTGGCCGATACGAATGTTCATGCTGAGTCCCTCAAGTTTTCGTTCAAATCCAGAGCCATGCTTCTATGCGGAATGCCGGCATCGAGATATTCCGCGCCCTCGGCGGTAAAGCCCTGTCGCGCATAAAACCCGATGGCGTGGGTCTGCGCCGACAGATGAACCTGCTGCATGCCGAGCTCACGCGCGGCCCGCAATGCCGCCGCCAGCAAAGCGCCGCCGACGCCGCGCCGACGCCAGTCGGGCAATACCGCCATGCGTCCGATGCGTCCCGCAGCGGTCAGCCGGGCGATGCCGATCAACGATCCATCCGCCACCGCGACAAACCAGCGGCATTGCGGGTCCGCCGCTTCCCATTCCAGACTTTCCGGCACGCCCTGTTCTTCGATGAACACCGTGCGCCGAACCCGGGCAATGGCGGATTCATCAACAATCCAGTCGGCGGCGCGAACGATGAAGGCGTGAGACATGCGAGGCAGGTAAAATGGCGGGGTTTTTTTCTTTAGCGAGTTTGCCATGAAACTTTACGGCATCCCCAATTGCAGCACCGTCAAGAAGGCCCGCGCCTGGCTGGAAGAGCGCGATATACCCTACGAATTCCATGATTACAAGAAACAGGGCGTGCCGGTCCCATTGATGAAAACGTTGTGCAAGTTACTGGGATGGGAATCCATCATCAATCGCAGCGGCCAGACCTGGCGCAAGCTGAGCGACGAACGCAAGGCCACGATCACCAGCGCAACCGCAGCACTGGCATTGATGCAGGAAAACGCCAGCATCATCAAGCGTCCGATCCTGGATCGGGACGGTCAGTATCAGGTCGGTTTCAGCGACGAAAACTATGCTGCTTTTTTCGGAGAATAGACTTTAATAATCATCTCCAATTGATTGATTATTAATTTATCTTTCCGTAATAATCTTACGGAAAGTCGTGCACGCCTGGACTGACCACCGAAACCACTGACCTCCGTCGCCGAGACCGCCCCGAATGACCAGCAAAGCCCTGCAATACACCCGCGAACTGATCGCGCGCCGTTCCCTGACGCCGGAAGATGCCGGTTGCCAAGCCTGGCTGGGCGAAAAACTCGCCCATCTGGGCTTCACCCTCGAATCGGTGCGCAGCGGCGATGTCGTCAATCTCTGGGCAAGGCGCGGCAACGCAGCGCCCCTGCTCTGCTTCGCCGGGCATACCGACGTGGTGCCGACCGGTCCGCTGGAACAATGGCACAGCGATCCGTTCCTGCCGAGCGAACGCGAAGGCCAGCTCTACGGACGCGGCGCGGCCGACATGAAGGGCTCCATCGCCGCCTTTCTGGCTGCTGTGGAAGTGTTTCTAGCGGCGCATCCCGAGCCTGCCGGTTCCATCGCCTGGTTGATCACCTCGGACGAAGAAGGCCCGGCGGTGGACGGCACGGTGAAAGTCGTCGAACGTCTGGCAGCGCGCAATGAACTGATCGACTTCTGCATCGTCGGCGAACCCACCTGCGTCAGCCAGTTCGGCGACATGATGAAAAACGGCCGGCGCGGCTCCCTGCATGGGCGCTTGCGGGTCAACGGCGTGCAGGCGCATATCGCCTATCCGCATCTGGGCAAAAACCCGATACACCTCGCCGCCCCGGCCATCGCCGAGTTGGCCGCAACCACCTGGGATGCAGGCAACGAATACTTCCCGCCGACCACCTGGCAAATCTCCAATCTGCATAGCGGCACCGGCGCGATGAACGTGATTCCCGGCCACGCCGACATCGCCTTCAATTTCCGTTTTTCCACCGCCAGCACGGTCGCCGGCTTGCAGCAACGCGTCCGCGACATCCTCGACCGGCATGGCCTGGACTACGACCTTACCTGGGAACTGGGCGCCAAGCCGTTTCTGACGCCGCGCGGCGATCTGGTCGAGGCGCTGAGTGCGGCGATCCGCGACACCACCCGGATCACCCCTGAACTGTCCACCACCGGCGGCACCTCGGATGGCCGCTTCATCGCCGACATCGCCCGTGAAGTCGTCGAATTCGGCCCGATCAACGCCAGCATCCACAAGATCGACGAGAACGTCGGCATCGAGGAACTGGCGCAACTCGCCAAGGTTTACCAAAGCGTTCTGGAACGCTTGCTGGTTTCCGCATAAGCTGGAGAAGACAATGTCGGCAGATGCGCCGTGCGTGATCAATGGTCTCGTCCCGCCCATCCAGCATCCCGCGTAGTTCGCGGCAGGCACGACAAAAACCAAGGAAACCTGGCGTGCAAATTGCCAGTCAATATGGCTAACCCCTATTGAGTATCGGACTCCAAAATGAAAATCGCCGTCACTGGCGAAAGCCGCAGCACCCTGACCGACCACGCCGGTCGCTGTGCACGCTTCTGGATTTACGAGACCGAATTTGCCGATGTGGTCGACAAACGCCTGGCCGAACGGCACCCTCAACGAAATGCCCCCGCTGCTGCACGGGGCAAGCGGCGGGCATTGATCTCGCGCTGCGGCGAATGCAATCCCTGCTGCTATATTCAGCATCCCCGCGCTGGCGGGGATTTTTCAACGCACACGAAACGACAACCTCGACCATGCAACTGTCCCGTACCTTGGCGACCCTGATGTCAGCCGCCTGTCTGATCCCGCTGCCGGCTATCGCTCCAACCGCCGCCAATCAGGGCGCGTCGATCGCCCATTCGCTGGCCAAAGCGCCCCAATAACCCAATCTGAACCCCATGAATCCCACGCCTCGCATCGTCATTCTCGGCGCCGGTTTTGCCGCGCTGACCGCCGTGCGCGAACTGCGCAAGCGCGCGCCGCATGCCCGCATCAGCCTGGTCGCGCCGAAAGCCGAATTCGTCTATCTGCCCAGCCTGATCTGGATTCCCTCCGGCTTGCGCAATGGCGCCGACCTGATCCTGCCTTTGGAGCGCTTTCTGCGGGATCATGCCGTCGAGTTCATCGCCGCCCGCGTCACCGGCCTGAAGGACGCTGGACGCACGGTGCTGACCGATGCCGGCGAAGTAGCCAACGATGCCTTGATAATCGCCACCGGCGGACGCTTCATCAAGAAACTGCCCGGCATCGAACATGCCCTGACGCTATGCGAAGGCGTCGCTTCAGCCGAAGCGATCCGCGACAGGGTCAATGCCATGACCAGCGGACGCATCGCACTCGGTTTCGGCGGAAATCCCAACGAACCCTCGGCGATGCGTGGCGGACCGATGTTCGAACTGCTATTCGGTCTAGACACCTTGCTGCGTCGACAGGGCAAGCGCGACAGGATCGAACTGACCTTTTTCAATGCGGCTGCCGAGCCTGGAAAACGTCTGGGCGAGAAGGCGGTTACCGGGTTGCTTGCGGAAATGGCCAAGCGTCGCATCGACACGCATCTCGGCCAAAAACCACTCGGTTTCTCGGAACGCGGCGTCGATACCGAAGGCGGCCATATCAACGCCGACCTGATCCTGTTCATGCCGGGCCTGACCGGTCCGGCGTGGGCTCCGGAGTCGGGGCTGAAGTTATCGCCAGGCGGCTTTTTCCAGGCCGACGAATTCTGCTGCGCGGCCGGTGTGGACAAGGTCTTCGTGGCGGGCGACGCCGGCAGCTTTCCGGGGCCGGACTGGATGCCCAAGCAAGCCCACATGGCCGACCTGCAAGCCAGGGCGGCAGCCGAGAATCTGCTGCTGGCGCTGGACGGCAAGCCGGCCAAAGCGCGGTTCAAGGTCGAATTGATCTGCATCGTCGACACCGTCGACCAGGGCATTCTGGTCTACCGCGACCTGAAACGCTCCATCCTGTTGCCCTCCTCGCGCCTGTTCCACTGGGCCAAGCGCTATTTCGAAGGGCACTATCTGAAAATTTTCCGCAAATAAGCCGCCAGGAATCGACCTTTCCATGCTCCCCCAGACCCATTACCAGCGCATCGGCGGTAAAGCCGCGATACAGCAACTGGTGCAGCGCTTTTACGATCACATGGACGAACTGCCGGAAACCTATGGCATACGCAAGCTGCATGCCGAAGACCTGTCCGGCTCGCGCCAGAAACTGTTCGACTTCCTCTCCGGCTGGATGGGCGGCCCGCCGCTGTATACCGACAAGCACGGCCACCCGATGTTGCGCCGCCGGCATCTGCATTTCGCCATCGGCGAAGCGGAACGCGATCAGTGGATGCACTGCATGCAACTGGCGCTGGACGAAGTCGTGGCCGACGAAAACCTGCGTCAGGAACTGTATCGGGCTTTCATGAAAGTGGCCGATCACATGCGCAACCAGGCGGCCGCCCAGCAATAGGCGGGTTCAGCGCGGCGGCGGGCGGGTCGGCGTCGAGGTATCGCTGAAATAGCTGATGCGGCTGCGCGGACTGAGATAGTCGAACACCGGTTTCGGCAACTCACCGGGGCGCAAGGTGCTGGTCACCGACAACTCAGGCGTTTCGCTCAGATCCAGCAGGACCGCCTCTTCTTTGGGTATCGCCGGGTCGTAGAGCATCAACCGCGGATGCAGCAATTGCCGCGGATTGACGCTGATCACCAGGCCGATTGCGTCATTGCTGAGGCGCACGATGCTGCCCGGTGGGTAAACCCCCAGACACCGCACGAAGTGCTGCATCAAGCCGGTGTCGTACTTGGCTCCATCGCGTTTGAACATGATTGACAAGACCTGCGCCGGCGCCAGCGAATCGGCCGGATTGACACGGTTGCAGGCATTGTCGAAGGCGTTGGCGATCGCCGCGATGCGGGCCAGCATGCCGATCCGCGAGCCGGCCAGACCGCCGGGGAAACCGCTGCCATCTAGCATTTCATGATGCTGCGCAATCACGTCCAGCGCATCCACCGGCAGTGTGTGCAGCTTTTCGGCCATTTCCACGCCGTAAACCACATGCTGCATATAGAAATTGCGTTCGGCGGTGGTCCAGGGTGTCTTTTTCAACAGAATCTGGCTCGGTACCCGCTCCTTGCCCATATCGTGCAACAACGCGCCCAGACCCAGCGCAGTCATTTCATCTGAACTCAATCCGGCCTCACGGCCCAGCATCAGGGACAGCATGGTGACATTCAGGGCGTGGTAATACGCGCCCTCATCGCCATTCTTGGCATTCATCAGATGCAACAGCACATCCTTCTCGGCCAGCAGCGAAGCCACCATGTCGACCACCAGCGACTGGGCCTGCTCGATTGCCGCCTGCGGCTGCGCAAACAGATTGCGCAACAGATGCTTGACGGTCGCGATACTGCCGACGAACTGCTTCTCGCAGCGACCGTAAGCCTCGCGCTGCCGCGCAATATTTTCCCGGCGCTCGCGCTTTTCCTGCCACATGGCCTGCATCATCGCCTCGGCTTCCGGATCCACCGGCGGCTTGACCGGCGGTGGTTCATCCGCACTGGGCGGTGGCAACGGCGCGACATCGCTTTTATCCGGCGAATACAACACTTCGCTCAAACCCAGAGAGCGCAAAGCCTGGAGCTGTTTGTCATTGCGTATCTTGAAGCTGCTGAACAGAAACGGGTGATCCATCCAGGTTTCGAGGCGAACAAACACCCCTATCCTGACTTGATCAATTGCAATACGCTTTTCACCCGGTTGCATGGTCTGTATCAGATATCGAAAGATGAATTTGATTATCGGCGGAAATAGCGAGAACCTGAGCTCCCCGGCTTGATCCAACTCAGCTTACACAGGAGTCCGACATGAATCGACAACGCGCAAGTTTCGCCGGCGGCTGTTTCTGGTGCATTGAAACCGCTTACAACACCTTGCAAGGCGTGGAGCAGGCCATTTCCGGATACATGGGCGGTGCGCTGCAACACCCGACCTACAAGCAGATTTGCGGCGGTGACACCGGACATGCCGAAGTGGTGCAAATCGATTTCGACGCCGACCGCATCAGCTACCGCGAACTTCTGGAAATATTCTTCACGCTGCACGATCCGACCACGCTGAACCGCCAGGGCAACGACAGCGGCACGCAATATCGTTCCGCCATTTTCTGGCACAGCCCGGAGCAGAAAACCCTGGCCGAAACGCTGATCGCCGAATTGACCGACGCGCGGGCGTTCGACCGCCCGATTGTCACCGAGGTTACCGAAGCCGGTGTGTTCTGGCCGGCAGAGGACTATCACCAGCGCTACAATGAGCAAAATCCTCAACAGCCCTACTGCCAGTACGTCGTGGCGCCCAAACTGGAAAAATTCCGCGCCCGGTTTGCCGCGCGCTTGAAGACTGAAGCGTGAGTCTTTGAGAACCGCAGGATTCGACCGGCGGCCAGGCCGCCCCGGTCAAATACCTACTTACCAGCGTGAATGACCACCTCGGTCATCTGATCGACGGTCGTTATCCCAACGTTCGGAACGTCCATCACGGCGATCGTCTTTGCGGTTGTCATAATCCCGGCCCCAATGCTGATCACGACGGTCGTCGCGATCATGACGCCAGTACGGCGGCGCCGGACGCACTTTGACGTACACCGGCGGCGCGACATAACGCACCGGTGGCGGCGCGTAATAGACAACCGGCGGCGGCGCATAATAAGCGCGTTCATAGCCTCTATGGACCGGCACCGGCCGATGGACATGGCGAACGGATACCGTTCGACGATCGTCGTCGCTGATCGCCGCGCCCAGAATGGCGCCAAAAAGACCGCCGACCACGGCGCCGTCTCGATGATCGATGGCATTGCCGATGACCGCGCCGGCGCCGGCGCCTATCAGGGCGCCAGCAAACTGATCGGAGGCCGACGCGGCGGATCCGAAGACGGTCAGACCGGACAACAGAACTATGCGGATGACTGAGGGGGTTTTCATGAGTGACTCCTTGGTTGAACTACGCACCCAGAATAGGCAGTCGGGGTTGCCGGACGGTTTCTCCGTTGTAAGCGGGTGTTACAGACTGTTTCCGGCCTGCAAGACACGCTCATCGTTCTTGCCCGTGCGCAACGCAGAATTCATTCAGCTACTCAAGGGTGCAATCGCGCCTGCATGCCCTGCGCCAGAATGGCCACAAGATCATGGCGTGGGTCGATCGCCAAAAAATCATCCCGGGGGGAAGCAATGGGTGGAACTTCCGGACGAGGTGCTTGCCGGACTCTAGAGATAATGATCTGGAGCATCCATGCTTTTCAAGCAACTGTTCGAACCCGTTTCCTGCACCTACACCTACCTCCTCGGCTGCGAGGAAACCGGTCAGGCGCTGCTGATCGACCCGGTGCTGCCCACCTGGGAGCGCGACCTTGCCGAGGTCAGCAAGCTCGGACTCAGGCTTGCGTACACGGTCGAAACTCACATCCATGCCGACCACATCACGTCGGCAAGAAAACTCCGGGAAATCGCCGGTAGCCAAATCGCCTTCCCCGCACTCGATGCGCTGCCCTGCACCGACGTTGGCATTGTCGATGGCGTGCCATTGAAAATGGGCTCGGTCGAACTGGCGCCGATCCACACCCCCGGCCATACCGACAACCATTTCGCCTATGCGCACGCTGGTCGGCTGTACACCGGTGACGCGCTGTTGATAGAAGCTTGCGGTCGCACCGATTTCCAGAGCGGCGACCCGGCCGCGCTCTACCACTCGGTCCGCGGCAAGCTGTTCGCCTACGATGACGACACCCTGGTCTACCCGGGGCACGATTACGAGCAGCGCCGCATCAGCAGCATCGGCCAGGAAAAGGCACGCAATCCCCGCCTCGGCGGCGAGCGCACGCTGGAGGATTTCATCGCGCTGATGAACGGCCTCAAGCTCTCCTACCCCAAGTTCATCGACTACGCCGTGCCCGGAAACCGCGAATGCGGCGCCTGTCCGCCCGGCGTGCCGGAACATTTGCAGCAGTATTGCGCGCAGATAGCCGAGAGCCGGCAAGGCTGATAGAGCCTGCCCACGCCGGACTATCGCGCTGCTTCATAACCGGGCCGGCACCTTGAATACGGCCGGCGCGCTCCTTTCCCACAATCATTTTCAGGAAAAATTACATGCAAATACAGTTCAATACCGATGAAAGCGTAGACGGCCGCGAAGCCCTCGCCCACCATGCCGAAGAGTTGGTGCAGCGGGTTCTCGGCCGCTTCAGCGACGATGTCACCCGGGTGGAAATTCACCTCAGCGATGTCAACGGCCAGAAGAGTGGCGAAAAAGACAAGCGCTGCCTGATGGAAGCTCGCATGGCAGGCCGCCAGCCGGTCGCAGTTAGCGAACAGGCCAACACGTTGCACCAGGCCATCGACGGCGCCGCCCAGAAAATGAAACGCTCGCTCGACAGCACCCTCGGCAGACTGGGAGAGCACAAGCACCGTACACCCGTTCCGAACGACCAGGATGAAACGTTGAACGATCCGCTATAGTTGTGCGGAACAACACGGCACAGACCCAATGCCGTTAAGTTAAGCCCCAGGTTCGTGATTGCCGCGAAGGCAGGAATCCGGTTTTACATACTTCCCTGATAGGGGTAGAGAAGGGCACCGCCCTCCCCTCCCTCCGGTAGGGTCGAGAACTGGCGCGCGCACCTTAGGCTCCGGTGGGTTCCCCACCGCTTTCGCG
>JGI24123J20310_1000582_pt1 | contig 22096 bp, 18 predicted proteins | sample SubbioCR12Aug_5A_FD_20310 | JGI IMG/M metagenome (IMG submission 20310)
AACACATAATGCAGCGCCACCGTCAGTTCCACCGTGCCCAGACCCGCCGAGAAATGGCCGCCCGAAATACTCACCGTGTGGGTTAGAAATTCACGCAGTTCTGCGGCCAGTGGTTTGAGCAATTCCTTGGGCAGACGCCGAAGATCTGCGGGAGAATCGATGTCTTGAAGCAACGGGTAGTTTTTTAATGAATTCATATTAATAGAGGGGTTCGCGGTAGAACATCAGGATGAGTCCTATTAAAAATAAGGCTGCGACCGACACAAACCCGGCAATATCTTTGCCCGGTTTATCCAGTTTTAACTCCAGCCAGCGGCCGCAAGCCAGAATCAGGGACATAACGCCCATCATCGTGTGGCCCACTTGAATCAGGAATGCACTTTTAGGTTGAAAGCCCACATGTGAATGCGTCAACAGCATTAATCCGCCAAATGCAGCCAGAATGGGAAAGAAATAAGGCATCTTGGTATTCTCATTTTTCGATTTTCTGGCCTGGAGTTCCAGTATGCCTAAAACAAAAACCAGCAATGTTGCAATTCTGTGCTGCAGTACTTCGCCATTGCTAAATGTGCTTTCCCAAAAACCAATAGGGCCCAAGGGCCAGCTTTCCGCATCGCTGCGGAAAAATAAAAACACCCCCAGCGCTACAAAGCCAAAAGGCCAATAGCGGGTATGTTTCAGGCAGCCATCAAACAGTGAAAAGGCTGACGGCAACCGTTTCGCATAAGACAGCATCGCAAAAAAACTCATTACCGTGAGGAAAATGCCTGAAATGTTGTGATTATAGTCTGACCAGGCGGTGGCAGCCGGGGAGGGGACCTGGCCTATAATTGCCACTCTACCCGCTTCACCGGCCAGCAATTCTTCATGAGTCGGTGACTGTGTTCTGGGTACGCGCGGCGTAAAAGTGCTGACCACGTCCTGCCAGCTGGCCGTTAAATTGGGAATGTCAGAGGCGGGTGGCTGTGAAGCGAGACTGGCGGCTGTGAACAATAAAGTGATCAGCACGAAAGTTTCAGCTTCTATGTAGTAAGGAACACGCTGGTTTAATGCATAGTTATTGCCGGTCAGCTGAAATTGTTTGACTTCATTTCGATTCAGCAAGGCAAAACCCAGCGCCAGACCCAACAAGAGTATTTTCGCCATCAACAGGTTGCCATACCCGGTGCCGATAAAGCCGTTTATCGAATCGATATACTGGAAAGCCATTGGCAAGCCTGTGCCCAGCAGTAAAACGACACCGGTGATTCCGAAGGGTGAAAAACTTTTCAGAAATTGCGGCCATAAATGCGCGGGGATTTCTTTTCGCTGATGTAACAGCCAGATATTGACCAGTTGAAAAACCCCGCCTATCCAGGCTGCAGCGGCAACCTGATGAGTAACAGTCAGAAACATCAACAGATAGCGATTTTCAAATCGTCCTGCGCCATGAACCAGCCAAGCGCCTGAAACGATCATTGGTATCGCAATATAACCGGCCATTCGCCAGTGACTTTTTGAATAAGGATTGTGTTTTAAAAACTGATGACAATAATAAGCCACTGACAGCGTCAGCAGCATACGCACCAGTCCTCCCTGAAACTGAACGGTATCGGCAATCTCGGGGAAAGGCAAGCGTTCCAGGATAGCCGTCATGAGCCAAATTTTGAGAACGACTTTGAATAATTGCGCAAAAGCCAGAAAACAGGCTGCTTTAAAAATCAGGGTGATGATTTTTTGCAACATCAGCGGGTTGTAATCATGCGATTCCTGCCAGGGGCGCAGCAGAAAATTTGCCCAAAGCAGGCCGCCAACCAACGCTGAATAAAAAATCAGATCGACTCCGCCTATCAAGGAGTCAAGAAAATCTGCAATACCTTCCATTTTCTTATCCTATTGCGAAACGGTGAAGTGAATCACATCTTCGGTCAGATGGCCGTCTGCGGCCAGCACTTTGAGTCTGAGTGCATATTGACCCACCGTCAAAGGCGGAATATCAACTACGATTTGGCCCTGTTGATCGCCTTTGTGGATAGTCAATGTTTTATGTTTGTCACCTTCACTGACCAGAAAAACCTGGGATAAGCCGACTTCAATTTTAGAATTGAAATTGAGTGTAACCTCAGCCGGTTGATTGGCTTGTACGGGTGCAATTTTAAGCGAATAATCCATCACGACCGCGTGTGCCAGGGCGTTTGTAGACTGAGCTGTGAGGAAAATTAAAAATAGCAAGGCTGAAAATCGTTTCATAGTGACTGAACTGAAATTAGTTTTTCTTGTTTTTTAGCGCGTGGCTGGCCAAGTTTTTACCCAAATCCCAAATTGAACCGGGTACCTGATGAGTATCGGCAATCGTTTTTTCAAACGATTGGATAATGTGGTCTCTGTCTTTTTGATTCAGTATCAGGGGCGGCAGCAGTTTGACAACATTCATGCCGTGTCCGGCAACCTGGGTCAATATTCTGTGTTCTTTAAACAGAGGTATGGTAATCATCTGACAAAACAAGCCTTTATTTGCAGTTTCGAGCATGACCCACGCGGCTTTTAGAGAAAGGCTTTTGGGTGCGTTGAATTCAATCGCAATCATGGAGCCTTTCCCGCGCGCTTCCTTGAGAAACTCGTATTTACCGGACATCGCATTTAACGTGCTGATGATGTCTTCTCCCACTTTCGCACTGTTCTCAACCAGGTTTTCCGCTTTAATCACTTCCAAACTGGCAAGGCCTGCGGCCATGGCCATATTGTTTTTGGAAAATGTTGAACCATGAACGACGGCTCTGTCCATTCTGTTAAAAACACTGTCCATAATGTGATGTGTCATAGCGACGGCGCCAACCGGCACAAAACCTCCGGACAGGGCTTTTGCCATGCAGATCATGTCTGGTTTTACATGCCAATGTTCGATGGCCCAAAACTTTCCGGTACGGCCGATGCCTGTTTGTATTTCATCGGCTACAAACAAAGTGCCGTATTTTTTACAAAGCCGTTCAACTTCAGGCAGGTAATTATCGTCCGGTAAATTAACGCCTTTACCCTGAATGGGTTCGACTATAAATGCGGCGACATCTTTATTGCTGAGCGCTTTTTCAAGGGCTGCCAAATCATTAAAAGGTACGGCCACACAATCAGGGAGCAGGGGGCCGAACCCTTCACGGAAAATGTGTTCGCCATTCAACGATAAGGCGCCCATCGTCAGGCCGTGATAGCCATGTTCGCAATAAACAATTTTGCTCCGTTTCGTGGTGTAGCGGGCAAATTTGATGGCGGCCTCGACCGCTTCCGTTCCTGAATTACAGAAAAATACCTTATCCAGATTATCCGGCGTTGTCGTCAAAAGTTCCTTGGCCAACAAGCCGCTGAGTATCGAGACGTCAAGCTGAACAAGATTGGGTAATTCCAGTGTCAAGGTTTCTTGCAAGGCACTGATTACCGTGGGATGGTTGCGCCCGATTGCGAAAACGCCAAAGCCGCTGAGCAGATCGAGATATTCATTATCATGCTCGTCGTACAGGTATTGTCCATTGGCTCTTTTGTAATTTCGATCGTAACCAATGGTTTTGAGGACTCTGACCATCTGGTTGTTAAGATGCTTTTCATGCAACTCGAATTTATCGGTGCTGTGTTGCGCTAAAAGCTCGGCTATGCTGAAAGACATGGATGACCTCTAATTAATTTTTTTACTGGTGAATGCCGGCAGGATGATTAAACTGCAAACGATCATGAACAATATGCCGATTGCCAATAATAATCCCATGCTCGCTGTTCCTTTGTGGGGCACAAAGGCGAGACTGGAAAAGCTACATAAGGTGGTTAATGCACTAAATAAAACGCCCCTGGCGGTGCTGCTTTGCAATAAATCCGTGCTATTAGACCAGCCTTGATGCAGTCTGTGGACCACATGAATGGAACTGTCTACTCCCATGCCCATCAATAAGGGCAGGGCAATTACATTGGCAAAGTTAAAAGGATTATCGAGTAAAACGTTAGTGGCTCCTGTATACAACGCGGCTAGTATCAGAGGGCCAACGATTAAAATAGTTTCCTTGATACTTTTTGAAATGATCAAAATAAGTAAAATGATGGCGGCAAGCGCGCCGCCAAACGCTTCGATAAACGATTCAGCCACGGCGCTGCCTGAGGCTTGATCGGCGACAGGTAAACCGGAGATGCTGTCATCTACCGTTTGTACCTCGCGGACAAATTCTTTTAGGTTCCTGCTTATGTTTTGGTCTTTAGCCGGTGTGATCAGGATTTTGTAGAGTCCATCGGCGCTGATCCAGTGTTCCGTGATGTAATCCGGTAAATCTTCCAATCCATAATCAGTAGCGGTAAGGCTTGAGCTCAGGCGCTGCATGGTATAGGGCAGAAGTTCCAGCAGGTTTTCCTCTAAAGCCGAGTATTCAAGATCAGGGCTGGTTTGTTTATCAGCAAAGCTGGTAAATTTTTTGATGGTGTCCTGCAATGATTGCATGGCCGCCAACGGCGCAGAGCTATTTGCAGCATTGATGGCTTTTCTCAAGGTCTCGGAAAAATCCAGTAAAACCGCTTTTTGGTCATTCGGTGATAGCGGATTATCAAATTGTTTAAGCTGCGCTCCCAGGATCATATCCAGTTCTTCAAGCATTGCCAGTTTGTCCTCCTGATCTTCGGCCACAAAACTTTTTAAGGTAATGGTTTCATGGACTGAGGGCAGTTTTTCAAGTTTGTCGGCAAGAACCAGGGCCTCGTCCAAGTTGTTGGTGAGTCCGATTAAAGCAAAAGGGGAATCCGTTTTTGATTTAAGTAATTCTCTGATGGCTTTGACTGATTCGCTGTCAGGGTTTCTTAAATTAATCGGGTTTGAGTCGAATTCAAGGTCCGTCAGAATAAAACAGGAGGCTATAGCCGTCAGCAGCGTGACTATGCGAATCGGTTTGGCATACCTGAACGGAAAAAGTGCCACGTTTGGGTGTAACTGAGATGAACTGAATGGCTTTACATGCTTTAGTGGCATTACTTTAAAAAGAGCAGGCACGATGCTGAGCGATAATGCCAGGCCTATAAACATGCCCCCGCTAGCAATAATGCCTAATTCTGATACGCCGGCATAATCGGTAGGGATAAAAGCAAGGAAGCCTAGCGCGGTGGTCAATGCGCATAAGAATAATGAAAAGCCGATGTTGTTGATACTGTCGCTGATGGCCAGTTCGTTGGTCATGCCTTCGGCCCTGCATTCCCGGTAACGAAGGCAGATATGGGTGGCGTAATCAACCCCCAGTCCGATATAGAGCACGGCAAACGCCACCGAAATAATATTCAGATGTCCTACCGACACGGTGGCAAAGCCTGCGGTCAGGGCAAGTCCCATGATCAGGGCAATGAAAGTGGTGAACAGTAACTTGAATGAACGAAAGCCAAGCCAAAGCACGGTACATACCAGCATTAAAGAGGCAATGCCTGAAAAGATAGCGCCGTCAGTAACGCTTTCCAGTTCTTCATGTTCTAAAGCTGTTTCGCCGGTCATGCGAATGGTCACTGCAGGGTATTCGGCCATCAGCTTCAACGAAATTTCATGTGCTGATGTGAGCGCACTATCGGCAGGCAAAATTTCGGAGAAATTCATTTTCGGTTTTGCGATAACCAAAGTGCGCTTGGATTCAGTATTGAGCTTGTTGCCGGCCAGTAAATTTTGCCAGGACAAGTGTTGGGGTTTCTGTTCAATTCTTTGATGTAAAATGTGTTCGATTTCGGAGAGTAAAGGCACCAAATCCATGGGTAGTGTTTCTTTTTTCTCCTCCAGAGCGAGCCTGATAATCTCAAACAAACCTTTCAGGTTGTAATTTTCAGACAGATGGCCAATAAAAGGTTGAGCGTCCGTCAGCTTTTGGGTCAGTTCTTCCAGTTCGTCAATGTCCAGAAACAAAAGTGCTTGCTGGCGAAAAAATGGATTATCGGTTGGGATATAGACAGACTCAAAAAGATTGCCCAGTTGCTGGAGTTGCAGTGCCAGTTTTTCAGCAACCTGGGAGGTTTGCTCCGGCGTTTCTCCGTCTACAATCAGTAAAAGGGTTGAGGCATCTTTTGGAAATGCATTTTCTACTCGCTTGCGATTAACCTGAAAGGGCAAATCAGGTGACAACATATCGGCTGTGTTGGTATAAAAACCGAGATTTTTGGCCGTGTAGAACAGGCTGCCAGCGCTAAGCAGGGTCGTTACAATCAATAATACCCAAGGGAACTGTAAGACCTTTTGTTCCCACCAGAGGAGCAGTTTGATGAGTGAGCCAACTAAAAAAGAGTGTTTGGACTTTGACATAGCAAGTAAATAGGCCTGGAGGATTAGTTCGCGCAAAGCGAGAACGAGTTTAATTTTTTGGCCGCTAATTGTAAGGTTTTTCTAGCTAAGCTGAAATCCTTTCCCAGTCTGATCAGGCTTGGAATTTCATTAGGGTGAGTTATCAAATAGGATAATAGCCGTGTCAATACGACTTCACCTTGCTGATCAATAGCAAAGCTTATGGCCTTGGGAAGGTCCATCGAAGCGGGGTCGGCAATGGCTCGAACGACCAGGCAGGGCAATTCATGCAATTTTGCAACTTCAGCTATGGCGTAGCTTTCCATGTCCAGCGCTTTTGCCTGGGTGTGTTCGGCTACCCTTTTTTTTTCCGCTGCGGTTGAAACGATATGGACGCTTTCCGCTAATGTGCCGGTCAGCTCACAATCCGGATTAATCGTTTGTAAGACAGCTCTGGACTCTTCAAGCCAGGGTGAGTTCAGAAAGATAGGCGGCGAGTTCTCCGATACCAGGCAGTCAGGAAGGATGAGATCGCCCGGTTTACAAGATTCGTGTAATGCTGCGGCACATCCCCAACTGACTAATCGGTTTGCACCGTTGCTGATTAATTGATTTGCAGTTTTGGCCGCGTTTTCGGGGCCGGTGCCGGACAGGCAGAGGAGTGTCGTTTCATTCAATGAATGACAGCACCCTTTGACCAGTTTTTGGCTGGTCAGAGTGCTGAGTTCTTCAGGAAGGGCAACGACAATCCCCGTGATCACGAATGGCCGACCGCATTGCGGTACTTGGCAAGCGCCCAAAGCGGGAAGAACTTGTCGTAACCGTGGTATTTCAGATAGAAAACTCTAGGGAAACCAGGTGCTGTATAGCATTTGTCATTCCAGCTGCCGTCAGTCAGCTGAGTTCTCAGCAGAAAATCAACGCCGTTTTTAACAGCCTGGCTTTTGGCTTCACCTGCAGCAATCAGACCCATCACGGCCCAGGCAGTTTGAAACGCAGTGCTGAATCGATATTGACCTCTGAGTTGATCATCGTGGTAACTGAAGTTGTCTTCACCCCAACCGCCATCTTCCCGCTGAACACTTTTTAACCACTGTGCAGCGCGGGTGTACATGGGGTCTGTTTTTTCTACCCGGGTTTGTTCAAGACCTATCAATACTGACCAGGTGCCGTAAATGTAATTGGTGCCCCAACGTCCAAACCACGAGCCATCGGCTTCCTGTTCGCTTCGGATGTAATTGATGGTGCGCTCCAGAGCCGGCAGGTATTCGTCATGATCCTTGCACACTTTGGCCATTAACATGGCGCAACGTGCACTCACATCAACCGTTGGAGGATCCAGTAAAGCACCGTGATCGGCAAACGGAATTTCGTTCAGATATTCGTAATTATTATCGACATCAAAAGCCCCGTAACCGCCATTTTTAGACTGCATGCCTACAATCCAGCGAGTCGCTCTATGAATGGATTCATCCAAGCCTGGAACATTGGAGTCGGCCATTGCGAAACCCACCAGACCGGTATCGTCGACATCAGGGTAATGCGGGTTGGCATATTGAAAAGCCCATCCGCCGCCTTCCAGGTTGGGTTGGGTGATCCGCCAGTCGCCGGGCTCGTCTTTAAGCTGTTTGCTTTTTAGCCAGTCATAGGCGAGTGTCAATGTTTCTTGGTTTTTGACCTTGTCGGTTTCTTGCAGAGCAAGTGCCACCAAGCCTGTATCCCATACCGGCGATAAACAAGGCTGACAGTAGGCATAATCTTCTTTGATAACCATCAATTTATCGATGGCTTTTCTCGCAGTGACCAGCAATTCATGTTCTTTTGGCATGCCAAGCAAAAGCATGGCCTCATAAGCGGCGGCCATGGCTGGATATATCGCGCCTAAGCCATCTTCGCCATTCAGCCGTTCAATAAACCAATCTTTTGCTTTGGCAATCGCTTTGTTCCGGACGCGTTTGGGTATTAACGGATTGGTTATCCGGCCTAATTTATCGAGGCCCAGAAAAATCTTGTTCAATAATGTTCTTTCCGGGAAATAATGTTTCTCCAGGTCGGGATGGACGACGAACAGTTCCAATACATCGATTTTCTTTGGGTTCTGGGCTGTCGCTTTTAATGTGCAAAGAATGAACAAAGGAACCATGACTGTTCTGGACCAGTAGGAGACCTTGTCTAAATGGAAGGGAAACCATTTAGGCAACAACATGATTTCAACCGGAATATAAGGCACGCCACGCCAGGGAATTTGCTCGAACATGGCCAGAGCAATCCGGGTAAAAACATTGGCTCTCGCGGCTCCGCCTTGGCTGAGAATATAGTTTTTCAGCTTGACCATATGCGGAGCTTCAGGCAAGTCGCCAGCCAGCTTTAAAGCGTAATAGGTTTTGACGCTGCAACTAATATCGCCGGGTCCTCCGGTAAACAGAGGATAGCTGCCGTCTTCGGACTGTCTTGACCTTAAGTAATTGGCAACCTTGGCTTGCAGCGGCTCATCTATTTCACCCAGATAATTCATAAACAGGATGAATTCTGATGGAATCGTGCAGTCCGCTTCCAATTCGAAGACCCAATGGCCATCGGGCTGTTGCAGGTTCAGTAAATAGCTTTCCGCTTTGCTTATGGCTCTATTGAGGTCATTAGGACGGCCCGTAATGGGCGTCGCGGTGCTGGGCAGATCATAGGTATTAATCTCTGTATGTGCGTCGGTAAACATAATACTTCCTTAAAGTGCTGACTTAGCTTTCAGGGATTGCGGAGAATAAGTCCAGCCGGGCGTTTTCAGCGACCGGCTTGAAACGTTAAATAACAACGATAAAAAGGTGTTGCTGCGAACAGCCAGACGCGTAGTGAAAATTGTCGCCTTGACGCTGTTTCGGGTAATTTTGACTTGACTGGAGTCAGTGAAATCCAGGTTTTGCTTGATTTTTCTCAAGGTGAGCACTGCCATTCCTAACGCCAGCAAGCAAAAATTGCGTATGCCTGTTTCATGGCTTGGAATCAATAAGGTGAAGTTCAGTGCGTTTTGCAAGTGGCCTTGGGCAACACTGATCAATCGTTCCAAACCGAGCTGGAAATTTTTGTCATTGGTTGTGGCGGTTAAATCCGACAGCTGATAACCCGTCTCGGTAAAAATATCTTGGGGCAGCCAGCAGACTTCGCGGGACGCATCATCCCAGATATCTTTCAAAATATTGGTCATCTGCAATCCTTGTCCAAACGACACGGACAGTTTTAGCAGTTCCTTTTCATGGGCTGCAATTTCCGGCGAGTAGTGGCAGAACAGCTTGGCCAGCATTTCGCCGACGCACCCGGCTACGTAGTAACAATAAGAGTCCATGTCCGGGAGAGTGCTTAATCCCATTTTCAGGTTTTGTGCCTGAAAAACCGGCATGCCTTTCGCCATGGTTTCAACGCAGGTGGCCAGCGCATCAATCTGATACGGGCTGAAACGGTGGGTGATAGCTATTACGCGGGGAATTTGTTCAATAAGCAGGTGTTCGGCAGGAATGGTCTGGCTGGATAACAACGGACCTAACTCTTGTGCAAATGCTTCCGCTTCCTGACCCGTTTTTGTAACAGCAATAAATCCGGTGCAAAAGTATTCTTTTTGGGCGGGTGAAAGCGAAACTTCATCTTCTATCGTATCGACTATACGGCACAGGAGGTAGGCATTGGCCACGGCTTCCTTTAAACCGGAAGGCAACTCAGGGATTGTCAATGCAAATGTACGTGACACATCTTGCAGCAAATAGGCTTGAAATTCGTCATCGGATAGATGATCAAGCATAATTTTTGTATCTGAAGATGGAGAGTTTTCGCTCATTTTTAATCTGTGTTTGGGCCGGGTTAAATGCTACTTTGAAACAATGATAGACTTTTTGTTGGTATTTTGCAAAGTAATGTTGTTTTCTAGCCAAGAGTGAGTATTTTCGGGCGGTTAAGCCCTTATGCCCTGGTAAAGGTGGGGTAGTTTTTAACAAAGCGTTGTATTTTTGTGAAATGGCAACAAATGCGATTCTTTGTTGTTGGATCCGCATAAATTTGTGCTAAAACTGGAGTCTTTACAAAAAAGATAGTATTCTAGTGGGTAATAGTTAAGCTCAAGTAATACAAGGTTAAGCTGTTTTTAAAACGAATTTTGACAGCTTTTCAGTCGAAATTTATTGCATATGAATACAGAGATTAGAGTGTTGTTGTTTTGCAACATTTTGGAGTAAGACCGCTTTTTTTGGGGTAACTTTTGCGAAGGTTATCCGGATTTATTTTTACCGCATTATGGAGGGTGTTCTCGTGGGTGTTCCTTTACGTCAGCAATTGGCAGTAGGCAGTTATTTATTAAAGCAAAAAATTAAAGGAGTAAAAAAATATCCTTTGGTTCTTATGTTGGAGCCACTTTTTCGATGCAATCTGGCATGCTCCGGCTGCGGAAAAATTGATTATCCGGATGACATTCTCGACAAGCGATTGACGGTCGAAGAGTGTTTGCAAGCAGTGGACGAGTGCGGGGCGCCGATGGTTTCGATACCCGGTGGAGAGCCTTTGCTGCACAAAGATATGCCGAAAATTGTGGAAGGTATCGTTGCAAGAAAGAAATTTGTCTATCTTTGCACTAACGCATTACTTCTCAAAAAGCGCATCGGTGATTATACGCCTTCACCTTATCTCACTTTTTCCGTTCATTTGGACGGTAATCAGGAAAGGCACGATGCTTCTGTTTGTCAGGACGGGGTCTTTGAAAGAGCCGTTGAAGCCATCAAGTTGGCGCTTGATAAAGGCTTTAGAGTTACTGTTAACTGCACGCTATTTCAGGGAGAGAACGCGCCTGAAGTGGCCGAATTCCTTGATTATGCAATGGAGCTAGGGGTTGAAGGCATTACGATCGCCCCCGGCTTTAGTTACGAAAGGGCTCCCAGACAGGATGTGTTTATCAAAGGCAAGGATGTTAAAGAGCTGTTTCGCGGTATATTCAAGATTGGTAAAAACCGTAAATGGAAATTGAATCATTCTTCGCTTTATCTGGACTTTTTGGCGGGCAACCAGAGCTACGACTGTACGCCATGGGGTAACCCTACGCGTAACGTCTTTGGCTGGCAGAAGCCTTGTTATTTGCTTTCTGACGAAGGCTATGCCGATAGTTTCAAAGACCTTCTTGAAGAAACGCCTTGGGAAAAATACGGTACAGTCAATAATCCTAAATGTGCCAATTGTATGGCGCATTGCGGCTACGAAGCCACGGCTGTCGAAGACATGCTGAAACACCCTATAAAAGCCTTGTTGACTTCTGTTAGAGGGCCTAAAACAGAGGGTGAAATGGCTCCTGAAAAAGCGCCGGTTTATGTTGATGGTGACAGATCATTGCCCAATATTGCAGGGATTCCCGTCAGAACAGAAGTTTAAGCTGAGTCGGCAGGTCACTAAACTGCCTCCGCCTGATTCTATTTTGTAGTTTTTTCAAGTCCGGCATATTCGCAGGGACGCGAGTAAGTCACGCTGAGAAATTACACTGGTTTAAGGCATGTGTCTGCATGCAACCACAAATGGAGATTTCAATGCAACAATTTTATAAGCGAATATCTTCCGCAATAATAATTTGTTTATTAAGCTTTCAGTCCTTTCCGGTTTTGGCTTCCGAAGCTGAAAGTGCGCGAGTCATCGTCGAAACTTTTCAGGTAGCGCTGATAGAGACAATGAAACAAGGCAAAGCGTTAGGTTATGAAGGCCGCTTTAACAAGTTGGCAGAACCGGTCAGATTGAGTCATGATCTGACCAAAATAGCCCGAATTGTGGTGGGACGTGAGTGGGAAAATTTAACAGCTGAGCAGCAGACGCAGTTAGTTGACGTATTCAGTAAGTTAAGTATTTCATCTTATGCCCATAATTTTAAAGATTATGATGGGGAATCATTTGTATTTGATTCCGAAGAGGAAACCGCTAGAGGCGGGGTCATCATCCACACAACATTAATCATTCCGAATGACAAAAACGTCAAATTCGATTATATGTTGAAAAAAAAGGGAAATAGCTGGAAGATAATCAATATAATCGCTAACGGCGTAAGTGATTTGGCTTTAAAACGGTCCGAGTACACCAGTATTCTAAAGAGAGAAGGTTTTGATCCGTTAATAGCCAAGATAAACGAAAAAATTGATAATTATTCAAAGCAATAGGTTTTTTGATGAAAAAGTTTGGGCACAGCAAAAATCAGCGAGTAGTTAAACAGTTTGCTGCATTGCTATTGATAGGAGCAGGTCTTTTTATTCAGGGTTGTGCCTCCACTCCATCAGAAAATCAGGCGGATTCGTCAGCTGAAATCGATCCTTATGAGGATTTCAACCGCTCCATGTACGGCTTTAACAGCCAGGTCGATAAATATGTTGCTGCGCCCATATCGGATGGCTACAAATATATAACTCCCGGAATAGTTCAGACAGGCATTACTAATTTTTTCGATAATTTGAAAGGCATCAATACGGTTGTCAACGATTTATTGCAGGCTAAGTTTGAGCAAGGCGCACAGGATACAGGCCGTTTTCTGCTCAATACTACGGTAGGTATTGGGGGATTGTTCGATGTTGCAAAGGACGCCGGTTTGGAGCACAACGAAGAGGATTTTGAACAAACGCTAGCGGTGTGGGGTGTGCCTGAGGGTGCCTATCTGGTATTGCCATTGATGGGGCCATCTACCACTCGGGGTATTCCCGGTGCCGTATTCGACGCAGCGGCTAATCCTGCTACTTATGTCGGTTATCCGGTTCAGCTGTTATCGGTGATAAACTCTCGTGCGAACGCTGATGGCGCATTAAAGTTTGTCGATGAAGCCTCGCTCGATTCCTATGTGTTTACGCGTGAATCTTTTTTGCAATGGCGTAAATTCATGGCGACAGATGGCGCTTCCGGGGTTGCCGATGATGATCTGCTGGGTGAAGACGATGATTTGCTGGATGAAGATCTTTCCGGTGACGACGCCAAACCTAATGCAGGAAAGGAAAAGCCGTCTTCTGTTGAGCCCACTCAACCAGGGCTGACACCCGTGATCAGCGGTTCCAGTGATGCTGCTATCTCACCAGACAAGGCGACGGCAGAACCAAAATAATCAGCTGCAGGCTTAGGAAGGTGAGAATATACACTCACTTCCCCTCTGCCAAGATGTATTAAAAATGCAGTAAAGAAAACACTTCATAGTCTTCTAGTTTTTCTCTTCCGTTAAGAAAATCCAGTTCTACTACAAAAGCGCACGCTTCGACAGTGGCACCCAGTTTTTCAACCAATTCGCAGCTGGCTTTTGCCGTTCCGCCTGTTGCCAGCAAATCATCAATAAGCAAAACCCTGTCGTTTGGCTCGAAAGCATCGATATGTGCTTCCAGCGAAGCGGAGCCGTATTCCAAATCGTAAGAAACGCTTTGAACATCGTAAGGCAATTTGCCCGGCTTTCTCAATGGGATAAAACTAACGCCCAATTCCCAGGCCACCAGCGACCCGAAAATAAAGCCTCTGGCTTCCATGCCTGCTACCGCAGTAATCGGGCGTTCCAAAAAAGGCTGCATCAGCAAATGCACAGCCAACCTTAAGCTCGCCGGATCTTTAACCAGGGGGGTAATGTCTTTGAAAATAATGCCGGGTTTTGGAAAGTCCGGAATATCTCTGATTTTAGTGATTAGTTTTTCCATAAGTAAATGATAAACCGGTAAATTTGATGTTTGTGTAGTTAGGTTTAATGTTTTGGAACTGAAGTTTTCCAATAATTTCAAAAACAGACTGCCATTAGGTTTGGGCCGCAGGCATTATCGATGGCTATGTTCGCGTTAGTAGTTGAAAGTAAATCAACACCGTCATTCCGGCATGGATTGCCGGAGCCGTCAGACCGCGTAAGCGAATCCAGGTCACAAGGATGTGAAAGTCCAACGCCATCCATGGCTTCTGGACCCCGGCATTCCCTGCCGGGGCAACGCCTACTATTAACGCGAATATAGCCTTATCGATAGGGTCTGCGATAAAGGTGGCAAACCTTTTTAATAAAACACTGTCGCGCAAGGCTGGGGCGTCATCCCTGCAGAGCCTGCCCCGGTCAGGGAATGCCGGGCGCTTATGGATTTAGCTGAAACATCTTGCTGATCAGGAGTTACTTTTACTTATTGTATGGCGATAACTCAGCTTCGCTCGATAATTTCCAAAGCATTGCCGTCAAGATCTCTAAAGAATAAAGCCCGGCGCCCCGATTTACTTAAGGTATAAATAATATTTTTTTGATCCAATTCGGCTTTAACCAGATCCAGGTCGTCGACATTAAATGCCACATGCCGATCGCGTCCGCCATGTTCCGGCCGGCCGGTTGCCGGATCAGGATTGGGCAGTTCTAAAAGGTGGATTTGTTGAGGTCCCAATTGAAACCAGGCGCCGGGAAAACCAAGATCAGGGCGCGCTACTGATTTTAATCCCAATACCTCGGAATAAAACTGCAGGGCTTTTTCAGTGTTTGAGACCACCAGACTGACATGGTGCAAGCTGATATTGTTTTTTTCCATCATCGTTATAGCAGGTGTTAAACAAGTTTTGAGTATACCTTAACTTGCATGTGGGCTGAATTGTTTATAAAAGCAGACTGCAATCGTGCTTGGAATCAAGGAATTAGCGGAGGTGATTTGTGCAATGGGAGGTAGGCCAACTGAAGAGCTATGGTCGCGTTGGACGTTTGAAAATGTTGTCATCCTGGTAGTTCTACTTTGTCAGATTAGAAGAAAGACCGTCATACCAGCCGGGATGCGGGTATCCAGTGCCATGGATGGCGAGCTTCGAACCATCCATGGCACTGGATCCGGCATGGCTTGCTGGAGACGTTAGACCACTTAAGCGAATCCAGGTCAAACCGATGTGAAAGTCCAACGCCATCCGGGCCGGGTTGACATCAATTACTAATGCGAACATAGCCTTTTTAATCGCGCCGCTGTACTATTGGCTTTTTTAAACATTGCCGCTTTTGCTAAGGCAGGTAAGATAAGATGAACGATAAACAAAAAGTAGCACAAGCTGCCATCGAGTATATTAAAGACGGCATGGTTGTTGGTTTGGGTACCGGCTCTACAGCCAATTATTTTATTGAAGCCTTGGCCCTTTGCGTCAAAGAAAATCAATGGTCAATAAAAGTCGTTTCCAGTTCTACGGTCAGTTTAATCAAAGCCCAGGAATACGGTTTGCAGATGGTGGGACTGGATCAGTTGAGTCAGCTCGATTTGTATGTGGACGGAGCGGATGAAGTCACTCCTGATTTAACCTTGTTAAAAGGCAGAGGTTATGATTTAGTCAAAGAGAAATTGTTGGCAAAAGCGTGCAAGCGCTTTTTGGTTCTGGTTGATCAAAGCAAGCAGGTCGAAACCATTGGCGAGAAATTTCCTGTTCCGGTTGAAGTCATCCCTTTTGCCTGGCAGATGGTAAAAGAGAGCTTAAGGCAAATAGGCGGCGACAGCGAACTGCGGCAGACAGCCTCAAAAGACGGGCTCGTCATTACCTCGCATGGCAGTTTGGTTCTGGATACGCGTTTTCAAGACTCACCAGGAACTAAAGAGTTGAATGATAAGCTTAACGCTATTCCGGGTGTAGTAGAGCATGGCGTTTTTTACAAGTTGGCCAGTGACGTATTAATAGTGGACGAAGGAAAAGTGAGTGTCCTGAGCGGGGCGTAGACTAAAAGACAACAATAAGCATCGTATCAATCCTTGAGGAGATAAACATGTTAGAAAAAAATCAACCAGCACCTTATTTCAGATCCTTGCAACAAGATAATAAACTGGTGTCACTGGACGACTACGCGTCATTAAAAAATGTGGTGCTTTATTTCTACCCTAAAGACGATACCCCCGGTTGTACCATTGAAGCTAATGACTTTACGGCTATGGCAGCCGATTTTGCGCTGCTCGACACCGTTGTGATCGGCGTCAGTAAAGACTCTTGTGAGAGTCATCGCGTATTCATCAAAAAATATGATCTCAACATTGAGTTATTGGCGGATGAGTCGGGTGAGATCTGTGAGAAATACGGTGTTTGGCAAGAAGTTGAAAAAGAAGGGGTAAAAAAATGGAAGATCGTTCGCTCCACCTTTATCATCGACAAGAATGGAAATATCGTCGAGGCAATGTATAACGTCGCGCATGAAGGCCACGCGCAAGCGGTATTGGACATCATAAAAAATAAAGAAACAAGTCCGGATGAGTGAAGGGAACCACCAATCATGAATGAAAATTCCAAGTTAAATTGGGGGATATTAGGCGCGGCGCGGGTTAATGAGCGTCTGTTACCGGCTATTGTGGAAGCGGCCAATGGCCGCTTGGTGGCGATTGCCAGCAGGCGTCCCGGAGCGGCAGCCGAAACCCTTGCCAAATACGCTCCCGGTCAAAGCAACGTGACCTGCTATGATCAATTGGACGCCTTGCTTGCCAATGATCAGGTTCAAGCCGTCTATCTGCCGCTTGCCAATCATGAACACGCCGAATGGGTAGTAAAAGCGATAGAAGCGGGTAAGCACGTCTTATGTGAAAAGCCGATGGCTTTAAAAGTGGCCGATATCGAGGCCATTGAAGCGGCTGCAAAAATGCATAATGTCTTTGTCACAGAAGGCTTTATGTACCGTTTTCACCCTCAGCATGCGCGGGTTAGGGAAATCATCAATTCCGGGCTGATCGGTGATGTCAAAACAGTACGCACCTGTTTCTCTTTTATAATGAAACCGGCTCGAATGTACAGGCTGGCGCTGGATGTCAATCAAGGCGGCGGAGCCATGTGGGATATCGGATGTTATGCCATTCATACTGCCAGGATGTGGTTTGAAAATGATCCAGTGGCCGTAACCGCTCTCGCCAACTATGTGCAAAGCGGAGCCGACACTGCAATGAGCGGCGTGATCGATTATGGCGAAGGGCGTTATGCTCATTTTGATTTCAGTTTTGAACGCGCCAGACGTGCCGAATATGAAATCATAGGTACCTTGGGCGGCATCAAATGCCACAATGTCTGGCAATTACCGGGCGATGTCCCGGTGATTTCATACTGGACAGAATCCGGCTTGCAAACCGAAGAACGACTCCCCGCGCATAATCATTTTCGGCTAGAGATAGAAGGCGTCAGCCAACGTATTCTCGAAGGCAAACCGCCCTTACTTTCATTGAGTGATGCCAAAAGGAATTGCCGTGTTATCCAGGCAGCTATCAAATCGGCAGAGGAAGGGCGGTTGGTTGGTGTGAGTGATATGGCTATTCGTTAGCTTTGCCGACTTTGTCGGCGCAACTGCAGGAATTATCGATAGGGTCTGCGTAATCGGTTGCAAACCCATCTAATAGTGCACTGTTTGCCTTAGGCGGAAGCGCCTCCTGGCAGTGCCTGCCCCGGTCAGGCAATGCCGGAGGATTTCCGGGATCCAGAATACAAGGACATGAGACAGCCTTTGCCATCCTAGGCTTTTAGGTTTCGACAATCCCTTTTATTAAATGACTACCCGCGCTGGTTGAATTATGTTTATCGATCAAGACCCTATTGCTTAAGCAAACACAATGTCAACTTTCCTACGCAGGCAGTTCTCCATGATGAGCATAACCGAACTACATAAGTTACCCGCTATTGAGAAACTTAAGATCATTGAAGCACTTTGGAACGATTTGGCAAATGATGAAAGCAATCTTCCACAGCTGTCTTGGCATGAAACAGAACTCAAAAAAACCGAAGAAAAGTTTATAGCTGGCAAACTCGAAATTTTAGATTGGCAACAAGCCAAGAAAGAGTTGCGCTCCCAATTTGAATGAGAATTCAAATACTTTGTTCAGCCATGGAGGACCTCCCGGTAGGGCGAAAACTTTATGACCGCCAAGAAACAGGTATAGGAGACTATTTTTTCGATTATCTTTTTAGCGAAATAGATTCGCTGACCATATACGGAGGAATTCATTCAATACATTTTGGGTTTATCGTTTGTTGGCAAAGCGTTTCCCTTACGCCATTTATTACAGAATTGTTGATTACAGAGCCGTCGTTTTTCGCATTCTTGATTGCAGACGCAATCCAAGACAGGTTCGTACCTTTTTGACTAAAGATCATCAACCCGATAAAAACAACGTACCCGAAGATCTGCTTAGCAAACCCGCGGCTGGACGGGATAAATAAACCTACTTTGTCAGATTATAAGAAAGACCGTCATACCCGCCGGGAAGCGGGTATCCAGTGTCATGGATGGCGAGTTTCGAACCCTCCATGGAGCCTGGATTCGCTGCGCGGTCTAACGGCTCCCGCGATCTATGCAGGAATGACGACCTTCGGTCATGTGAAACTTGAAATCTTACAAAGTAGAACTAGCGTCCACCCTAAATGTATCTGATTGCTTTGCCGAGCTCGAAACGTTTAGAGTGGGGTTCAAGCCCAGTCCTGCCAAAAGCAATTACCGTGATATCTATGCAGCAATTTTATCAGCCGAAGCAGTCTGTCTAGTGAGTTTTACAGAAACTGCCAGCAAATAGCCGATCTTTGATAACCGGAACACGCTAAGACTTTTCTGTAATATGCATATTTACTTTTCTATTGGAAAAAAGCATCAATAACGGTGGTAAAAATAACAGATCCATAAGCAATGCAACAGTGATTGTAATAGCAGTTAACTGCCCCATACCCGCATTTAAACTAAAGTGAGAAAAGCTTAAGACAATAAAGCCGCACACCAGTACAGCCGAGGTTATCCACATGGCATTCCCTACGGTGGAAAATGCATAACGGACAGCCTCTTCACTGCTTAATTGACCTTCTTTACGCGCCCGGTCGTATTTGCTGATGAAGTGAACGGTGTCGTCGACGACAATCCCCAACGTCATACCAGCGACTATTGACAGTCCCAAATTAATTTGTCCGTTAATAAGGCCCCATATGCCAAAGGCAATGCCAGCCGGCGCTAAATTTGGTATCAGACTTATTAAACCCAGTTTGACGGAACGGAATGCGGCTATCAAAATTAATGAAATGACAGCCAAAGCTAGAAACGCCCCTCCGATTAAGCTGATAATATTGCGTTTTCCAATATGAGAGAACATTAATGCAGGACTGGCAATTGCAACATCAAGCTTTTGATAATTCACGCTCAGATGATGCCTGATGCGGTCTTCTAATGCCAGCATTTCAATTGAGCTCAATTCGCGCAATGTTGCGATTATTCGAGTTGATGATTTGTCCAGATTGACTTGATCATTCAAATCAAGCCCGTAAGGCAGTGACATTTCATAGGTCAGTAAATATTGAGCAGCCATGTTTCTTTCTTCAGGCAGTTTGTAAAAGTTACTGTCATCACCGTGCATATTTTTATTCAAACGATTAAATGTATCTGTCAGCGTATTGACATGAACGACTTCCGGTTGGTGTCTTAACCATTTAGACAGGGATTCTATTTGATTTAAAAACTTTGGTTCATTGATGCCGCCTGTTTCACCCGAATTGACAGCAAGTTCAATGGTATAAATTCCTCCCATATTTTGATTAAGAAAATCTGTTGCAGTGCGGAATTCAATGGTCTTGTCGAAATATTTTACAAGTTCGTCGTTAAGCTCATTTCGACTTGCGAATCCGGTCAGTGTCACTGTAATCAGCGCATTGATTATTAGCAGCATCTTTCTTCGATGAATAACGAACGTGGCCAGTTTTTTAAAATTGGAATGGTCCAAATCATCAGCGGATTTTGTTCGTAAAGGCAAAAGCGTAACTAGAGCAGGTAAAAATGTTACTGTTAGTATGAAGGCAAATGTAACGCCTATGGCAACGACATTGCCTAAATCCCTGTATGGTGGCGCGTCGCTAAAATTTAAACTGAGAAAGCCGATTGCCGTAGTTACGCTGGTTAACAGCATAGGTTGAAAATTTATACGCAAGCTATCCTGAATGGCGGCTTTTTTATCAAGACCATTTCGTAAGTGATGCAACATGGATGCTAAAAAATGAACGCAATCAGCCACTGCCATTGTCAAGATAATAATGGGAGCCGGTGCTGATGCTAAGGTCAATGAGTTACCCAACCAGCCGAATAAACCCAATGCCGGCGCTATAGAAAGTAAAATCAACATAACAACGGCAAGGGTCGCTGAAATTGATCTAAAGCAAAACCACAAGACCATTATTACAACGCCAAACATTAAAGGTGCCAATGTCATGTTATCGTGCATTGCCGCTTCGATGAAAGCGCTATTCATCATCACTATGCCAGTCAGGTGGATTTTTAGATCGGGGTGTAGTTGGGTTATTAATGCTTTGATTTCTCTTGCTTTATCAGTTACCTGCATCGCAGCAAATGCATTGTTTTCAGGTAATTGAACAGTGACATTAATGCCTGAAACGTGACCGCTCAGCGAAATAAGTCGATTTGCCAGCAGCGGCTCGTTGAGTGCGGTTTTTTTGATGGATTCAATTTCGTTGAGACCAAGTTGATCGGGTTTTTCAACTAAATCTGAAACGACCAGATCGTCATCAATTGAGACAGTATGCTGAAAGTTGGTGATGGAGTCGACGCGGCTGGTATGAGGAATTTTCCAGGCTTTTTGAGTTAAGTCAGCAATGACCTGAAGATTCTCAGGGGTAAAAATATTGCCATTTGCGGGCTCTAAGACAAACATAATGTTGTCGCTTTTATTGTAAGTGTCTTGAATGGCATTAAACGCAATTAATTGCGGGTTGTCAGGACCGAAAAAAACGCGGTAATCAGATTTAAAATCCAGTTTGGTAACGCCCGCTGTAAATAGGCACACTGCAATTAAACTAACTAAACAGATCAGCCGGGGATAATGAGTGACAAACCTTGCTAAACTAAGTGTTGGAGAGTTTTTTTGCATAGCAATTACCGTAAGATTTATTGTGTGATGTTCTGTATCTGACTAAATCTAGCAGATTTTAGCCATCGATAATCTTATAAAAAATGAAACACACCTAATCAGCCCTATTTATGGAACCTTTTATGACAATATTTGATTATGATCTTGCCTTTTCAAGAAATCACGGTATTACCAGCTTCGAAGAACAGCGTCGTTTAAAAATGGCGACTGTTGGCATTGCAGGATTGGGAGGCGTGGGGGGCGATTACCTGATTACTTTAGCGAGGGCCGGGATAGGGCAGTTTAAAATTTCAGATTTTGATGAGTTTGAACAGGGCAACTTTAACCGGCAATACGGTGCAACAATGACGACCATAGGCCGGCCAAAAATGGACGTAATGCACGAACTGGCTTTGGATATTAACCCGGAGGCAAAGATACAAACATTTGGCTCAGGAATAGACAGCAGTAATATTGATGAATTTCTTGATAACGTCGATGTCGTGATCGATGCGATCGAGTTTTTTGAAATTAATGCTCACCGTGTTTTGGTGAATGCTTGCATGGCTAGAGGAATACCGGTCGTTTTTGGCGTGCCTTTGGGCTATGGGGTTGGCATGCTTGTTTATACCTCAGAGGGGATGGGTTTTGATGATTATTTTGACTTGGATTATGCCGCCCCTTTAGAACAGCAGGTATTAAAAATGTCACTGGCATGTGCGCCAGCAGGGTTTCATCTTAAATATGTCGATCCAGGTTCCGTGGATCTTCAACAAAGAAAAGCCCCAAGTATTGCCAGTGGTTGCAAGCTTGCGACCGGCATGGTCATTACTCAAGCATTAATGGCGCTTTTGAATCCGAAAGAACTAAAACCCATTCCGCATTACACCTGTTACGACGCACGCCTCAATAAGTTAAAAAAGGGCTATTTATGGATGGGCAATCGTAATCCGGTCCAGAGACTCAAATTTAATTTGGCCAGAAAAATGTTGGGTATATAGGAGAAAGGGAAGCAGATGATTGA
>JGI24123J20310_1000610_pt1 | contig 21349 bp, 25 predicted proteins | sample SubbioCR12Aug_5A_FD_20310 | JGI IMG/M metagenome (IMG submission 20310)
GCGAAACTATCGGGGGGGATGTTCATGGAATTCCTCAGGTTCCCTTGACAAGCGACATGATCTGCCCCATGTCGAGGGTGGTGGCCGTGTGCTGGATTTGCGGCAAGTACTGCGCCAGCATCTGCTTGGCCGGCCCGAACAAGCTCTGAAAGCTGCCGCGTAGCAGCGTTGTGTTCATCGAGTGGCCTTGCGGAGGCCAAAAACACACACAGGCCCACACCGAGAGCGATGGCAACCCCGGAGCCTACCACAGGGATGAGGGCCAGCAGGCGCTTAGGGCGACACTCGGGAAACTCGATGCAGCCAACATGACCTATATGTGGCATGTCGCGGTGGGGCACGTCGCCGAGACCATTGCCAATTTCGCCGTGCGCGCTTTCCTGCGAGCGTATCGTCATGGACACGCATGGCCGTTCCGCCCTGACACATCTGCTGCTTGGCTCGGTGGTCAGCGATGTGTCCCGCAAGGCCGGTGTGCCAGTAATACTGGTTAAGCAGGGAAGGTTGCCCTTTGTTTCAGGCAAGCCCGGAGATCTGCCGGGCTTTTCTTTCGTATCCTGGAAATCCCTGATAAAATAGCGCGTTACGCGGGTTTCTCGCGGATTTTTCCTAACTTGTTCATTCTGGGAGTTTTTTAATGGCTATTGAGCGCACCCTGTCGATTATCAAACCTGACGCCGTTGCAAAGAACGTGATCGGCAAGATTTATTCGCGTTTTGAAACCAACGGCCTGACTGTGGTTGCGGCCAAGTTGAAGCACTTGTCACGCCGTGAGGCTGAAGGTTTTTATGCCGTACATCGCGAGCGTCCGTTTTTCAAGGATCTGGTCGAATTCATGATCTCGGGCCCGGTGATGATCCAGGTGCTGGAGGGTGAAGGTGCGATTGCCAAGAACCGCGACTTGATGGGCGCCACCGATCCGAAGAAGGCTGCTCAGGGAACCATTCGCGCCGATTTTGCCCAAAGCATTGACGCCAATGCCGTACATGGCTCCGACGCTCCTGAGACGGCGGCCGTCGAGATCGCCTATTTCTTCGCAGCATTGGAACTCTGCCCGCGCTGATGAAACACAACCTCCTTGACCTCGATGCCAGCGGCCTTGATGCCTGGTTCGCCAAATTGGGCGAAAAGCCCTTCCGCGCGAAGCAGGTGTTGCGCTGGCTGCACCAGTTCGGGGAGGGTGACTTCGATCGGATGAGCGATGTCGCCAAGAGCCTGCGCGCCCGCCTTGCAGAATTGTCGGAGGTGCGCTTGCCGTCGGTATTGGGCGATTCGACTGCTGCGGATGGCACGCGCAAGTGGCTGCTTAATGTCGACAAGGGCAACGCAGTGGAATGCGTCTTCATTCCGGAAGCGAACCGAGGAACGCTGTGCATTTCCACTCAGGCTGGCTGCGCACTCGACTGCGCCTTCTGCTCGACGGGCAAGCAGGGTTTTAATCGCAACCTGACCACGGGCGAGATCGTTGGCCAGCTCTGGTTGGCGAAGAAGGCACTGGGCGACTTCCGGGATGCCGGCAACGGGGAAGCCCATCGCCGTACTGGGGCGACTGACTTTCCTGCAGATCGCATTATCAGCAATGTCGTCCTGATGGGCATGGGCGAACCGCTGGCGAATTTCGAGAATGTCGTAACTGCCCTTCGTCTGATGCTCGACGACAATGCCTATGGGTTGTCGCGCAGGCGTGTAACGGTGTCGACATCAGGCATCGTTCCGGCGATAGACCGGTTGCGCGACGAGTGCCCGGTTGCCCTGGCGGTTTCCCTGCATGCGTCCAATGACGCTCTGCGCGACAGACTGATGCCGATTAACAGAAAATACCCACTGGCCGAGTTATTGGCGGCCTGCCAGCGCTACCTGGAGAAGTCGCCGCGCGATTTCATTACTTTCGAATATGTCATGCTGGATGGCATCAATGACTCCGAAGCCCATGCTCGTGAATTAGTCAGGCTGGTGCGAGACGTACCGTGTAAATTCAACCTGATCCCCTTTAATCCATTTCCGGCCTCGGGATTCAAGCGATCTCCCGCTTTGCGGGTGCGCCAGTTCTCCGAGATACTGATTCAGGCTCAAATCGTCACGACGACACGCAAGACCCGGGGAGAAGATATTGACGCCGCCTGCGGTCAACTGGCCGGACAGGTGCGTGATCGAACGCAACGCCGGGAAAAACGCACGATTACCATCGCGGAGACCGCATCCTGATGAAACGAGCCCTGCTGATTTTCACCATAGCATTCATTGCCGGCTGTGCCGGCACAAACCCGGGTTCCGGCCCTGGCACGAGTTCTGGTGCTGGCCTGGCGACTGCTCCTGTGATTGACCAAGCAACGGCAGGGATACAGGAGAAGAGCGCCAAGACACATACTGAACTTGGAATCTTGTACTTGCAGGCGGGCAATCTGTCGGTTGCCCTGGAAGAGGCGCGCATTGCCGCAGCGACCGATCCCACCTACGCGCCTGCCCTCAATCTGCTGGGTCTGGTGCATTTCATGCTGAATGAAACGCCCCAAGCTCGAGCTTCCTTCGAGCGGGCTATTCCAGTTGGCCCCTGGCGATCCGCAGATTGCCAACGACTATGGCTGGTTCCTTTGCCAGACCGGACGGGAGCCGGAGGCGTTCAGGTTTTTTGAGGCGGCGGCCAGGAATCCGCACTACAGGACGCCCACGCGTCCCTACACCAACGCCGGGCTGTGCTATCTGCGGATCAAGGATGAGAAAGCAGCCGAGTTGAATTTCCAGCGTGCCGTCATGGTGGACGGCTCCAACGCGCAGGCTATTTACCATCTGGCCAACCTTTACTTCCAGCGCGGAGACTTGATCAACGCAAAGCGGCTACTCAGTGAATTGCATCGCCAGATCGAGCCCAACGCAGGGTCATTGTGGCTAGGCGTTCGCATTGAGCGCAAGATCGGTGACCGCCAGGCGGAGGCCAGCCTTTCTTCGCAATTGCGGCGGAAGTTTGCCGGAACCCCCGAGCATGAGGCCCTGATGCAAGGAAAATTCGAGTGAGCGAGAGGGATCCTCCTGCAAGCGAAGCGCAGGCCGGGCCAGGCCCCGGCGCCATGCTGCGCATGGCGCGGGAGTCACGCGGGACAACGATTGCGGAAGTGGCGGCTGCGCTCAAGATGAGCCCGCGGCAGATTGAGGCAATGGAAGGCGAGGACTTCTCCCGTCTGTCCGGTGCGACATTCATTCGGGGTTTTATCCGTAATTACGCCAAGTTGCTGAAGATTGATGCGGCGGCAGTGCTGGCTGTCCTCGCGGAAAGGACAGCATTGCCGCAAGCCGAGTTGAATGCGCCGGTTGATGTCGGCGTGAAAATGCCTGCTCCAGGCGGCAGGCATGGCAAAGGGTTGCTGGCCGCCACCTTGCTGGCCCTGGCTGGGTTGGGTGTTGCGCTTGCCCTCTATTTTGAGGCCATCGATCTGGGAACGATCCTGTCGCGCCAGAGCCGCACGATTGATTCCGGCTCTGCTGGAAAGCCCCAGGTTGTGCAACCCTTGCCTCAACCCGTGCTGCCCGACTTGACTGCCGAAAAGGCGACTGACGGGGCGGCAGCACTTGCCGATTCGTCCGAGAAGCCGGCCATGGAACCCGGGGTGCATCAACTGTTCTTCAGTTTCGATGGCAGTTCCTGGGTGGAAGTAAAAGATGCGGCAGGGCGCACCGTTTTTTCACAAATGAATGCAAAAGGCACGACGCAGACAGTCATTGGACGCCCTCCGTTCCAATTGGTAGTAGGCAATGCATCCAATGTGCGTCTGCAATACAATGACCAGCCTGTTGATCTTATGCCGCATACGCGCGTGGAAGTGGCGCGGCTTACTCTCGAATAACGCCGGATGGACATGGCAGTAGATCCTGCAGACGGACCCCTAGCCCGGCGATCGACGCGAGTCGTCAAAATCGGTGGTGTGGCGGTCGGCGGCACGCATCCGATTGTCGTGCAGTCGATGACCAATACCGATACTGAGGATGATGTCGCTACAGCCATTCAGGTGGCGCAGCTCGCTCGCGCCGGCTCGGAAATCGTACGCATCACGGTGAACACGCAGGCCGCGGCGCGCGCCGTGCCGAAGATTCGCGAACGCCTGCTGGCCATGAATCTTGAGGTGCCGCTGGTCGGCGACTTCCACTTTAACGGGCACAAACTGCTTGGCGAAAATCCGGCTTGCGCTGAAGCGCTCGACAAGCTGCGCATCAATCCCGGCAATGTGGGCCGCGGTACTAAACGCGACGACCAGTTTGCCCAGCTTATCGAACTGGCCTGCCGGTACAAAAAGCCAGTGCGCATCGGCGTCAACTGGGGCAGCCTGGATCAGGCGCTGCTGGCACGCATCATGGACGAGAACGCACTGCGGCCGCAGCCGGGGCATGCAGTCCAGGTCATGCGAGAGGCAATGGTCGCCTCGGCCTTGGAAAGCGCTGCCAAGGCGGAAGAACTCGGTCTGTCCGGGGATGCGATCGTGCTTTCCTGCAAGGTGAGTGGCGTGCAGAATCTGATCGCGATTTATCGCGATCTGGCTACCCGCTGCAATTACCCGCTGCACCTTGGGCTGACCGAGGCTGGCATGGGATCGAAAGGCATCGTGGCGTCGACAGCTGCGCTGTCAATTCTTTTGCAGGAGGGCATCGGAGACACCATACGAGTATCGCTGACGCCGGAACCAAAGGGGGATCGTACGCAGGAGGTCCTGGTGGCGCAGGAAATATTGCAGACGATGGGCCTGCGTGCATTCGCACCCCTTGTTGCGGCGTGCCCGGGCTGCGGGCGAACGACCAGCACGGTATTCCAGGAACTGGCTCAGGATATTCAGAGCCATGTGCGTAATCGCATGCCGGAGTGGCGGTTGCAATATGAAGGCGTCGAGAACATGACGCTGGCCGTCATGGGCTGCGTGGTCAACGGGCCCGGTGAAAGCAAGCACGCCAACATCGGCATCAGTCTGCCAGGCACTGGCGAGATACCGGTGGCACCGGTATATGTCGATGGGGAGAAGAGCGTGACCCTGAAAGGGAGCGACATTGCCAAGGAGTTCAAGGCGATCGTCGATGAATATGTTGTGCGGAAGTATCCGCGGCGAGCTGCAACCTGACATCTCCATGAGCCAAGCGATTCAAGCCATCCGCGGGATGAACGACATCCTGCCCGACGAAGCTGAACTTTGGGAGCGATTCGACGAATCCGTGCGTGGATGGCTCCGCGCCTACGGTTATCGACCGATGCGCATGCCGGTCGTCGAGCCGACACCGCTTTTCTCCCGTGCCATTGGGGCCATCACGGATATTGTCGAAAAAGAGATGTATTCGTTCGTCGATGCGCTTAACGGCGAATCACTCACTCTGCGCCCTGAAGGCACGGCTTCGTGTGTTCGCGCCGTGCTGCAGCACAGCCTGCTGCATGGCGGCCCGCAGCGCTTGTGGTACGCCGGACCGATGTTTCGGCATGAGCGGCCGCAGAAAGGGCGCTATCGTCAATTTCACCAGTTCGGCGTGGAGGCGTTTGGCTTCTCCGGTCCGGACATCGATGCAGAACAAATAGTCATGTGTGCGCGGCTGTGGGACGAATTGGCGCTCACTGGCATACGCTTAGAGATCAACTCCCTCGGCAGTACGGAGGAGCGGCAACGCCATCGTGCAGATCTGATTGCCTATCTGGAGCGCCATCGCGAGGCGCTGGATGCCGACGCCCAGCGCCGGCTCCATTCCAACCCGCTGCGTATCCTTGACAGCAAGAATCCGCATATGCAGGAGATCATCGAGGGTGCGCCAAGGCTGATGGATTACCTTGGCGAGGGTTCCCTGGAGCATTTCGCCGGCGTGCAGGCTCTGCTCAAGGAAGCCGGCGTTCCCTACAGCATCAATCCGCGGCTGGTGCGCGGCCTGGATTACTACAATCTGACCGTGTTCGAATGGATCACGGACAGGCTCGGAGCCCAAGGCACAGTGTGCGCAGGCGGTCGCTATGATGGATTGATCGAACAACTTGGCGGCAAGCCAGCGCCGGCCTGTGGATTCGCCATGGGGGTCGAGCGTTTGATTGCTCTGCTGCGGGAGGAGCATGGTGCAGAAGCAGTGCAAGCGGCGCAAGCTGCACCCGACATCTATGTTGTGCACCAGGGTGAGATGGCGCTGCGGCCCGCGTTCAGCGCGGCCGAAACCCTGCGCGGTGCCGGATTCGATGTGCTTTTTCACTGCGGTGGCGGCAGCTTCAAGTCGCAGATGAAGCGGGCCAATGCATCCGGCGCACAGATCGCCGTAATCATCGGCGACGATGAGGTGCGCGAAGGTGGCGTCAGTCTGAAACCTCTGCGCGAGGAGATGCCGCAGAAACGCATTCCGCTGGACAAACTTGCCGATGAGATCGGCAATATTCTTTTTGGGGAAGACAACGATGGCGACGTATGACCTGGAAGAGCAGGAACAGATATCGGAGCTGAAAACCTGGTGGAGAATGTATGGCAATCTGGTGACTGCCGTGCTGCTGGCTGTTTCTGCGGGCGTGGTCGGCTGGCAGGGCTGGAACTGGTACCAACGCAACCAGGCAGCCGAGGCGTCTGTCATCTACGCGGCGGTGCAGAAGGCCGCGATGGAAAGGGATACCAAGCGCGCGCGTGATGCCGCCGGAGAACTCACCGAGAAATTTCCCGGAACAGCCTACGCTGCGATGGCGGCGCTCACCTCGGCGCGGATGCAATTCGATGCTGGCGATTTGAAAACGGCCAGGGCGCAACTGCAATGGGTTGCCGATAAGGCGCGCGACAAGGATCTGCGTGATCTGGGGCGTCTGCGACTGGCGCATGTCCTGTTCGACGACCAGGCACTGGATGAGGCCCTTAGGCTTCTTGGCGAGGAGCCGGGACCGGCTTTTGCGGCTCGTTTTGGAGAATTGAAGGGCGACATCCTTCTTGCGCAAGGCAAGAAGGCGGAAGCCAAGGCGGCTTATCAGGCTGCCATTGCCAGGCTGGATGCGGCCGACAAGTTGGCAGGTAGCCAGGGTGCGCGCGATACGCAATATCGTGACCTTCTTCAGGTCAAGCTGGATTCGCTCGGAGACAAGTGATGCGTGCCTTTTTCGCCATGACGCTGGCTGCCGTCCTCGCCGGCTGTTCAACGATGGAAAGAATGAACCCGGTAAACTGGTTTTCCAGCGCACCGAAAGTCAAGCCTGCAGAACTGGAGGCGATCAACCCGAGTGCGACGCTGGCGGCAATGTGGCAGGCAAGCGTCGGCAGTGCCGGAGGGTATGTGTTGACGCCGGCGGTAGTCGGATCGAGCGTCTATGCCGCCGCTCAGGATGGTACTTTGGCACGCTACGACAACGGCGGGCAGGTCTGGCGCATCAATGCAGGTCAGCCTGTATCGGGTGGCGTAGGCGCCGATGGCAGCCTGGTGGTCGTCGCAACGGCGAAGGGCAATGTGCTGGCGTTTGACAATGCAGGCAAGGCACTGTGGAATGCTCGCGTCACATCGGAAGTGCTGGCCGCGCCGCAGATTGCGGAAGGGTTAGTACTGGTGCGCAGCGGCGACAATCGCATTTTCGGGCTCGATGCGGCGGACGGCAAGCGTAAATGGGTTTACCAGCGCAGCACGCCGGCGCTTTCCCTGCGCAGCAACGTTGGCGTGACAGTGGCCGGCAAGGCGGTATTGGCCGGCTTCCCCGGCGGCAAGCTGGTGGCCATTGCGTTGAATAACGGCGCGGCCATCTGGGAAGCTACGGTTGCGCTACCCAAAGGGGCTACCGAACTCGAGCGGGTTTCCGATGTCACCAGCGCTCCTGTTATAGCTGGACAAGAGGTGTGTGCCGCTGCCTACCAGGGGCGGATTGCCTGCTTCGATCTGGCTTCGGGCAACCATTTGTGGTCGCGTGACATGTCGTCTGCCGCCGGCCTCGACATGGATGCCCGCAATGTCTATGTCACGGATGACAAGGGTTCGGTGAATGCGCTGGATCGCGCCAATGGCGCGACCGTTTGGAAACAGGACAAACTTTTCATGCGACAGGTGAGCCGGCCAATAGCGCTGGGAAGCCATATCGCAGTGGGCGATTACCAAGGTGTTGTGCATCTGCTGCGTCGCGAGAACGGCGCCTTTGCCGCTCGCTTCAACACAGACAGCAGCGGCATCTCGGCCGAACCGCAGCGGGTAGCTGGCGGTTTCCTGATGCAGACCCGCAACGGTGGCCTGTTCGCGCTCAAGGTGAACTGAACGGCACATGATTGATTCCACCGCGTTTTTCGACACCCAGTTCAGGCATCAGATCGAGACGCAAGAATTCGTCCTGAATCCCTTTGAGCAGGCCGCCTTGCCTTATTTGAAAGGCAGCCTGCTCGACTTGGGTTGCGGGCTGGGCAACCTGGCTCTGGAGGCCGGCCGACGGGGATGCGAGGTGCTCGCACTCGATGCCAGTCCGGCTGCGGTAGAACGTATCAACCGGGACGCTGCCGTCGAGAATCTGAAAATTCAGGCAGTCACAGCCGACCTTGAAAACCATGAAATCAAGGGTGACTACGATACGGTGGTATCCATCGGATTACTGATGTTTTTTCCCAGAGATCAAGCAATCAGGCTGCTACATACCTTGCAAGACCATGTCAAGGAAGGCGGAACTGCGATTGTGAACGTACTGGTTGATGGAACCACGTATCTGGACATGTTCAGGGAAGGGCATTACACCTTGTTTGGCCGCGATGAACTGGAGCAATGTTTTGCGGGCTGGGATGTCCAATCCTCTCGAAACGACGTTTTCGATGCGCCGAGCGGGACATGCAAGTGCTTTTCTACCGTGATCGCATGCAAGCCGGCACCTGACTTGCAATGAAACCCACGCTCGTCATTGTCGGCCGGCCCAATGTCGGCAAGTCCACCCTGTTCAATCGCCTGACCAAATCGCGCGACGCTTTGGTTGCAGACATGCCGGGCCTGACGCGGGATCGCCATTACGGTCATGGCCGTGTCGGCGCTCGCCCCTACCTGGTGGTGGATACCGGTGGATTCGAGCCGAATGCAAAAGAAGGCATTCTGGCCGAAATGGCCCAGCAGGCGGAGGCAGCGATCGCCGAGGCCGATATGCTGCTGTTTATTGTTGACGGACGTGCTGGCCTGACACCCCAGGACAAAGCGATTGCAGAGCGGCTGCGCCGTACGGGGCAGCCCTTGCAGCTGGTGGTGAACAAGGCTGAGGGCATGGATCATGCCATGGTGGGCGCCGAATTCCACGAGTTGGCCTGCGGCCAGCCGCTGGTCATCTCCGCGGCCCACGGAGAAGGGGTCAGGGAACTGATCGAGGAAGCGCTGGCGCCGTTTCCTCATGCGGAGGAAGCCGAGGAGGAAAGTCAGTCTCCGCGCATCGCCGTGGTGGGTCGTCCCAATGTCGGGAAATCCACTCTGATCAATGCTCTTCTTGGCGAGGAGCGCGTCATCGCGTTCGACCAACCAGGCACGACGCGGGATTCGATCGCAGTACCCTTCCAGCGCAAGGGGAAGGACTACACTTTGATCGACACGGCAGGCCTGAGGCGCCGGGGCAAGGTATTCGAGGCCATCGAAAAGTTTTCGGTCATCAAGACGCTGCAATCTATCGAGGAAGCCAACGTCGTGGTGCTTGTGCTCGATGCCAGCCAGGATATATCCGATCAGGACGCGCACATCGCCGGCTTTTGTGTCGAAGCCGGCCGAGCCATGGTCATTGCGGTAAACAAGTGGGATAGCGCAGACGAGTATCGTCGCGACCGAATCAAGATGGACATGTCGCGCAAGCTCAACTTCCTTGGGTTTGCAAATGCGCATTACATCAGCGCCCTGAAGGGTGACGGCATCAATCCGCTGATGTCCTCGGTCGATGCGGCATTTGCGGCTTCCATGATGAAAATGTCCACCCCCAAGCTGACCCGTTTGCTGCAGGTCGCCCTCGAGAAGCAGGCGCCACCACGGCATGGCATTTTCCGGCCCAAGATGCGCTACGCCCATCAAGGTGGCAACAATCCGCCGGTCATTGTCATCCATGGCAATGCTCTGGAGCACGTCTCTGATTCATACCGACGTTACCTGGAGCACACTTTCCTGGAGGCTTTCAAGCTGAAAGGTACTCCGCTCAGGGTGGAGTTCCGCACGAGTCGGAACCCTTACGCGAATAAAGAGCGCTAATAGGCGTCTTGAGGCCAATCGGTAGCGGCCGGCTGGAAATTCCGGTAAAGTACCGTTTCAAAAAACAAATCTCTTACGTGGGGCGACACCATGAGCAATAAAGGGCAACTTTTACAAGACCCGTTCCTCAACACTCTGCGCCGGGAGCACATTCCGGTATCCATCTATCTGGTGAATGGCATCAAGTTGCAAGGTCAGGTCGAATCCTTCGACCAGTATGTCGTCTTGCTCAAGAACACTGTGACGCAGATGGTGTACAAGCATGCTATTTCCACCGTTGTCCCCGCGCGTCCGGTCAATATCCCGCACGAGCATAGCGAGGGTTGATGGCAGGCTGTTCCGGCAGGGCCGTCGCCCCCCGATCCAAGTAGTTTGCCAATGTTCGAACGCCCAGGTGGCGGCGAGAATGCCGTGCTCGTCCAGTTGAATTTCGGCGAGAGTGATGTCGTTGAGCGTCTGGAAGAATTGAAGCTGCTCGCCGCTTCAGCCGGTGCGACGATAGTTGCCGTAGTGCAGGGGCGCCGCGAACGGCCTGATCCCGCTTTTTTCGCCGGCAAGGGCAAGGTTGCTGAAGTAGGGGGCAACCGTCCAAGATACCGGCGCCGACATCGTCATTTTCAACCACGAACTGTCTGCCGCACAGCAGCGCAATCTGGAAAAGGAACTGGGCTGTCGCGTTGTTGGCCGTGCCAGCCTGATCCTCGATATTTTTGCCCAGCGTGCAAAAAGCCATGAAGGCAAATTGCAGGTGGAATTGGCGCAACTCCAGCATATGGCGACCCGCCTGGTGCGCGGTTGGACCCACCTGGAGCGCCAGAAAGGCGGCATCGGGTTGCGCGGCCCGGGCGAAACACAGTTGGAAACCGACAGGCGCCTGCTCGGCAAGCGGGTGAAGGTGTTGAAGGAGCGCCTAAGGATGCTTGAACGCCAGCGTGGAGTACGCCGCCGGGCAAGGATACGGCGGGATATGCTGGCCGTTTCCCTGGTAGGCTACACAAACGCCGGCAAGTCGACTCTTTTCAATGCACTTACCAAGGCAGGAGCCTACGCCGCTGACCAGTTGTTCGCGACTCTCGACACCACCTCGCGGCGGCTTTACTTGGGCGGTTCTGGACAAATAATCCTTTCAGACACAGTCGGCTTCATTCGCGATCTGCCACACTCCCTTGTGGCTGCCTTTCATGCCACCTTGGAAGAGACCGCTTCGGCCGATCTGCTCCTCCACGTTGTTGACTCGGCCAGCGGGGACCGTGATGCACAAATACGCGCGGTAAATGATGTACTGGAAGAAATCGGCGCAGCTCAGGTTCCGCAAATTCTGGTGTGGAACAAGATCGATGCCACGGGGGTCGAACCCGCGATCGAGCACGATGTCTATGGTAAAATCCTTCGTGTCCGTGCCAGTGCAAGAACCGGTGCTGGGCTGGATCTGCTGAGGCAAGCGCTGGCCGAAACAGCGCAGGAACATGCCGAGCCGGCATCACACGCAGTCAACGCCGCCTAACCAAGACCTCTACCCGATGATTACTGGCATTCTGATGTCTCTGAACGACCCCCAGTGGGGCAATCGGCCGAACCAGGGCCCCCCCGATTTGGAAGACCTGTGGCGCGATTTCAATCGCCGTCTGTCCGGCCTGTTTGGCAAGAAAGGCGGGGGCGGCGATGGCAGCAGTGGCGGAAATGGCAGCGATGGTCCGCCCCGCCCGCCAATGAACCTCAAGGTTTTTGGCGGGGGCATTGGTGCCCTGGTCGTACTGATCTTGGTGGTTTGGCTGGCAAGCGGCTTCTATATCGTCGATGCTTCGCAGCGTGGCGTCGTGCTGACATTCGGCAGGTACACTCAAACAACTGAGCCGGGCTTGCGCTGGCGCTTGCCCTATCCCATCCAGGCGCACGAAATCGTACGGCTGTCCGATGTGCGCGTGGTTGAGGTGGGCTACCGCGGTTCGGACAAGAATAGGGTGCTCAAGGAAGCGCTGATGCTGACTGACGATGAGAACATCATCAACATCCAGTTCGCGGTCCAGTGGTTCCTGAAGGACCCACAGGAATATCTCTTCAACAACCGCAATCCGGACGACTCGGTGCTGCAGGCTGCCGAGACGGCCATGCGCGAGGTAATCGGCAAGAGCAAGATGGATTTCGCGCTTTATGAAGGCCGTGAGCAGGTGGCTGCCCAGGCTGGAAAGATCATGCAAGACATCCTGGACCGTTATGGCACTGGGATTATTGTTTCAAAACTGACACTGCAGAACATTCAGCCGCCAGAGCAGGTGCAGGCTGCGTTCGATGACGCCGTGAAGGCCGGTCAGGACCGTGACCGGCAAATCAATGAAGGTCAGGCCTACGCCAATGACGTGATTCCCAGGGCGCGCGGCACTGCATCGAGGCTTATTGAAGAGTCCAATGGCTACAAGGGCCGGGTGGTGGCCAATGCCGAGGGTGAAGCGAGCCGTTTCAAGCAGATCTTGGTCGAGTACAACAAGGCGCCTGAAGTGACGCGGCAGCGGATGTACCTCGATACCGTGCAGCAGGTGCTCACTAATACCAGCAAGATCATGCTCGACACGAAAGGATCCGGGAACCTGCTCTACCTGCCGCTCGACAAATTGATGCAGGCTGCCGCTGTTCCGGCCGCCGCAGCTACGGGTGGTGAGCCGACGGCAATGCCTTTGCGATCCATGCCGAACCTTTCGGCTGAGGTTCCGCCGCAACTGGATTCTGCGACGCGCTCCCGTGAAGGGCTGCGATCGCGGGAAAGGGGAGAACGATAATGCGTCACAGCCTGCCATTTGTTGCAGCAGCCATTCTTGGCTTGCTGGTGGCTGCGGCCATGTCGATCTTCACCGTCGACCAGCGCAAGTTTGCGATTGTCCTTCAGTTGGGCGAAATCAAGAGCGTGATTGCCGAGCCTGGGTTGTACTTCAAGTGGCCGATGATCCAAAACGTGCGCTATTTCGAGAAGCGCATCCTTACCTATGATTCACCCGACCCGGAACGCTTCATCACTTCCGAGAAAAAACCGGTGCTGGTCGATGCGTTCGTCAAGTGGCGCATCATAGATGCCAAGCAGTATTACATCTCGGTGCAGGGTGACGAGATACGCGCCCACATCCGCCTGTCCCAGACAGTGAACGCAGGCTTGCGTGAAGAGTTTGGCAGGCGCACCGTTCATGAAGTGGTCTCCGGCGAGCGAGAAAAGATCATGGAAGAAGTCCGCACCAAGGCAGACGCGGATGCGCGCGCCATTGGTGTTCAGATTGTGGACGTACGACTCAAGCGTGTCGACCTGCCGCAGGAAGTTTCCGAGTCGGTGTACCGCCGCATGGAGACAGAGCGCAAGCGTGTGGCAAATGAACTGCGCTCGAAGGGTGCGGCCGAGGCCGAGAAAATCCGTGCCGATGCCGACAGACAGCGCGAAATCATCATTGCCGAGGCGTACCGGGACGCGCAGCGCACCAAGGGCGAGGGTGATGCCAAGGCCACTTTGCTGTATGCGCAGGCATTCGGGCAGAATCCGGAGTTTTATTCCTTCTATCGCAGCCTTGAAGCGTACCGCGCCAGCTTCCGCAGCAAGAGCGACGTACTGGTGATCGAACCCAACGCCGAGTTCTTCAAATACTTCAAGAGCACCGGAAAAGGGAAGTGATGTGGCCCACGCTGCTGACGGCGTTTGCCCTCATGCTCGTTCTGGAGGGTCTGTTGCCATTCGCGGCCCCCAAGGCATGGCGCGAGACATTTCGTCGCATTACTGAGCTTTCCGACGGGCAAATCCGTTTTCTCGGGCTGTCCTCGATTCTGGTCGGCATCGTGCTCCTTTTCATCCTGAAGTGACCATGCGCCGCTGGCTCCTGCCTGAATCCATTGAGGACGTGCTGCCTGCCGAGGCGAGGCGACTGGAGGCATTGCGGCGTGCACTGCTGGATGAGTTCGGATTGCACGGCTATGAACTGGTCATGCCGCCTCTGCTCGAGTACATCGAGTCACTGCTCACGGGTAGTGGGCGCGACATGGATTTGCGTACGTTCAAGCTGGTTGATCAGTTATCCGGCCGCACGATGGGCATCCGGGCCGATATTACGCCGCAAGTGGCGCGCATTGATGCACATCTGCTGAACCGCAAGGGGGTGGCGCGTCTGTGTTATTGCGGGAGCGTGTTGCACACGCTGTCTTCGGGGCTGACCGCCACGCGGGAGCCGTTGCAGATTGGCGCAGAATTGTATGGTCACGCCGGCATTGAGGCTGATGTCGAGGTTATACGCTTGCTGGCAAGGTCGCTGGAGATAGCTGGTGTAAAAGCTACCCGGCTTGATCTAGGTCATGTTGGCGTGTTTCGTGCACTCTCGGCCCGTGGCGGGCTGGATGCGGAGCTGGAACAGGAGTTGTTTGCCGTAATTCAGACTAAGGACATGCCTGATCTGCGCGAACTGGTTAGGGCTGTCTCGGAGCCGGCACGTTCCGCGTTGATCGCTTTGCCCGAATGCTATGGCGGTCTTGAGGCATTGGAGAGGACGCTTGAATTATTGCCAGGGAATGTAGAGATCACCCAGGCGGTCAGCGATCTCAGCAAGCTGGCCAGGGAGCTGGGGGATCTGCCGTTGAGCTTCGACTTGGCTGATTTGCGTGGCTACCACTATCACAGTGGTGTGGTGTTTGCTGCCTACTGCGGGAATCATCCCGGCGCCATTGCGCTTGGGGGACGCTACGACAAGGTGGGGAAGGCGTTTGGACGCGGACGACCGGCAACCGGCTTCAGCATGGATCTGCGCGAATTGAACCAGCTCGATGGAATCTTGCCCTCCACGCGGGCGATTCTGGCCCCTTCGGAGCAAGGGCATGTTTTGAACGAGATTGTCGCCGGCCTGCGCGCGAAGGGCGAAATCGTGATTGAAGCATTGCCTGGCCATAATGGAACGTGGAGCGAGGCCGGCTGCGACCGAAAACTTGTACTGCGCGCGGGCAAATGGACGATCGAGAGCATTCAGGGAGAAGCATAGAAAATGGCAAAGAATGTTGTTGTCATCGGCACCCAGTGGGGTGACGAGGGCAAAGGTAAGATTGTCGATTGGTTGACCGATCACGCTCAGGGTGTTGTGCGCTTTCAGGGCGGCCACAATGCCGGCCATACTCTGGTCATTGGCGGCAGGAAGACCGTCCTGCACCTGGTGCCCTCAGGCATCTTGCGCGAGGGTGTCACCTGCTACATCGGCAACGGTGTGGTGCTCTCGCCGGATGCCTTGATGCATGAGCTGGACGAGTTGCAGACGGCAGGAGTGGACGCCGAAGCGCGATTGAAGATATCCGAGGCCTGCCCCTTGATTCTGCCCTATCACCAGGCGCTCGATGTTGCGCGCGAGGCGGCCAAGGGGGCGAAGAAGATCGGTACCACAGGCCGCGGCATTGGCCCGGCCTACGAGGACAAGGTGGCGCGACGCGGCCTGCGCGTTCAGGATCTGCTGCGGCCGAAGCCCTTCGCCGAAAAGCTGGCGGAAATCCTTGATTACCACAACTTCGTCTTGAAGAACTATCTCGGTGCCGATCCTGTCGACTTCCAACTCGTGCTGGATGGTGCCATGGGCGTTGCGCCGCGCCTTACGCGCATGATCGCGGATGTACCGCGCGCGCTCTATGATGCCCATAATGCGGGCGCCAATCTGCTCTTCGAAGGTGCGCAGGGCACCTTGCTCGACATCGACCATGGCACTTTCCCATATGTCACTTCGTCCAACTGCGTCGCCGGAGCGGCAGCGGCGGGAGCGGGTGTCGGCCCGGGCATGCTGCATTACGTGCTGGGCATTACCAAGGCCTACACCACGCGCGTCGGCGGTGGACCGTTTCCGACAGAACTCTATGACGCAGTGGGCAAGCTGGATCCAGTCGGCAAACACATGGCCACCCGCGGCCACGAGTTCGGTGCGACGACCGGGCGCGCGCGACGCTGTGGGTGGTTCGATGCCGCGGCGCTGAAGCGCTCTATTCAGATCAACGGCGTTTCTGGCCTGTGCGTGACCAAGCTCGATGTGCTTGACGGTCTTGAGGAAATGAAGATCTGCACGGGATACCGCATCGACGGTCGCCTGAGCGACATCCTGCCCGTCGGCGCAGACGATCTCGAGCGATGTGAGCCGGTTTACGAATCGCTCTCCGGCTGGAAGGAGAGCACCGTTGGAGTGAAGCAATTCGAAGCCCTGCCGTCGGCGGCGCAAGAATACTTGAAACGGATGGAAACGCTCTGTGGCGTGCCGGTGGATATGATATCGACCGGACCGGATCGCGAAGAGACCATTGTCTTGCGGCATCCGTTCAAGTAACGGACATGAAAAAGCCGGTCGGTGACCGGCTTTTTCCTATGCAACCTGGTGCCCAGAAGAGGACTCGAACCTCCACAGTGTTGCCACCGCTAGGACCTGAACCTAGTGCGTCTACCAATTCCGCCATCTGGGCAAAGAGGGCGCAATTTTAAAGGAATGATCTATTTTGTCAAACAAACCTAGCAAGGTGCGCAAGCTCGATCCGCACTATGAGCGCGAAGCCGGGAAATACGAGAATCCGCTGCCTAGCCGCGAATACGTGCTCTCAATGCTGGCCGAGCGAGGGGTGCCGTTATCCTTTGATGGCCTGACTGCGCTGCTCGACATCAGACCGCAGGAATTCGATGCCTTTGCACGTCGTCTCGGCGCAATGGGGCGCGAAGGCCAGGTCATGCAGAACAGGCGTGGCGATTTTCTCATTCCGGACAAGGCCGATCTCATCCGCGGACGCGTCGAAGGACATCCGGATGGCTACGGCTTCCTGGTGCGCGACGAGGAGGGACCGGACCTATTTCTTGGTCCGAAGGAGATGGACAAGGCCCTGCACGGTGATCGCGTCATGGCACGCATTGTTGGCATGGATCGTCGTGGCCGGCCCGAAGGCAAGATTGTCGAGGTGCTGGAGCGTGCCAACCACCGCCTGGTGGGGCGTGTTCACAACGAGCACGGCGTACTGTTTATGGTGGCCGAGAACCGGCGCATCAGCCAGGACATTTTGATTCCTCCCGGCGGGGAGTTCAAAGTTGTGGCGGGGCAGGTGGTGGTGGTCGAGATCATCGAGCAGCCTTCCCGGCAGGCTCAGCCTATCGGGAAGGTAGTCGAGATTCTGGGCAACTATGCCGATCCTGGCATGGAAATCGAGATTGCCCTGAGGAAGCACGAACTGCCCTTCGAGTTTTCCCGTGAAGGTTTGGCCGAAGCGAAGAAACTGCCGGACACGGTGCGCAAGAGCGACTGGAAGTGGGAAGGCGGCATGCGCGAGGATCTGCGCAGCCTGCCGCTGGTGACCATCGACGGCGAGACGGCGAAGGATTTCGACGATGCCGTCTATTGCGAGCGCCAGGGCAAGGACGGCAAGGGCGGCTTCCGTCTGGTCGTTGCCATCGCGGACGTCAGCCACTACGTACAGGCCGAGGGGGCGCTTGACCACGATGCCCTGGACCGTGGCAACTCGGTCTACTTCCCGCGACGCGTGATTCCGATGTTGCCGGAAAAGATATCCAACGGGCTGTGCTCGCTCAACCCGCAGGTCGAGCGTCTGTGTATGGTATGCGACATGGCCATTGCGGCCAACGGCGTCGTCAAGCGTTACCGCTTTTACCCTGCGGTGATGTTCTCTCATGCCCGACTCACTTACAACGAAGTGGCGGCCGCCCTATTCGAGGATGATGCTGCGGCGACGAAAAAGCTCAAGGGCCTGTTGCCCCAGCTGCGCCACCTTGACGCACTCTATCGTGTGCTTGTGAAGGCGCGCGCGGCGCGCGGCGCCATCGACTTCGAAACGGTCGAGACGCAGATGGTCTTCGACGACGAGGGCAAGATCGCACGCATCATTCCGGTAAGCCGCAACGACGCGCACCGCATCATCGAGGAGTGCATGCTAGCGGCTAACGTCTGCGCCTCGGACTTCCTGCATGAAAGCGAGCACGCCGCGCTATACCGTATTCACGAGGGGCCCACGCCTGAAAAGCTGGAGAAGCTGCGCGAGTTTCTCAAGGAGTTCGGCCTCGGCTTGAACGGTGGCGACGAGCCGCATGCCAAGGACTACGCCCGGCTGCTGGAGAAAATCAAGGGCAGGCCGGACATGCAGCTCCTACAGACCGTAATGCTGCGCTCCCTGCAGCAGGCGGTGTACAGCCCGGAGAATGTCGGCCATTTCGGCCTGGCCTATGAGTCGTATACCCATTTCACCTCGCCCATCCGGCGCTATCCCGATCTCGTCATTCATCGCGCCATCAAGGCGGTTCTCCAAGGCGGGAAATATCGGCCAGGCAAATGGGAGGATATCGGCATTCACTGCTCGCAGACCGAGCGGCGCGCCGACGAGGCGACGCGCGATGTCGAATCCTGGCTCAAGTGCTACTACATGCAGGACCGTATTGGCGAGGAATTTGACGGCAGCGTCTCAGCCGTCAAGTCATTCGGCATCTTTGTTGCACTGGACGACGTTTTCGTCGAGGGACTGGTGCATATCTCGGATCTTGGCAGCGATTATTTTCATTATGACGATGCCAAGCATCAGCTTGTTGGCGAGCGAAGCGGCAGACGCTTCCGTCTGGCCGACCGTGTGCGTGTGCAACTGGTGCGGGTGGACATGGAGAGCAGCAAGATCGACTTCCGCCTGACCGAGGAGGGGGGCGGGAAGGGCGGACGGCGTGGCTGATGCCCACTTCATCTACGGCTTCCACGCCGTCAATGCCCGGCTGCGGCAAAGCGCCGGCAGCGTGCAGGAAATCTACCTCGCTGCAGGACGGCAGGACGGCAGATCGCGCGATCTCGTCAAGCTGGCTGAATCGCAGGGTGTGCGCGTCATCGCCACAGACCCGTCACGTCTTGATGGCATGGCAGGAGGCCACGGCAAGGCGGCGCGCCACCAGGGCGTGGTGGCGCGCGTCTCAGCGGGGCAGCGCCACGTCACGTTGGACGATGTGCTGGACACACTTGCCGAACCGGCATTGCTGCTGGTGCTGGACGGTGTGAAGGATCCGCATAATCTCGGCGCCTGCCTGCGCGTGGCCGACGCAGCAGGGGCGCATGCGGTCATCGCGCCGAAGGACAGGGCCGTGGGGCTCAATGCAACCGCCATCAAGGTGGCCTGCGGTGCTGCTGACAGCGTGCCGTACGTGACGGTCACCAACCTGGCGCGATCGCTGCGGGAGATGCAGGAACGCGGCATCCTTACTGTCGGCACGGATGCCGAGGCGGGCAAGGACATCTACGGCGTAAATCTCAAAGAACCCCTGGCGCTGGTACTGGGTGCCGAGGGCGACGGCCTGCGCCGCCTGACGCGGGAAACCTGCGATGACCTGGCCAGGATACCCATGCTTGGCAGCGTGGAAAGCCTGAACGTCTCCGTGGCAAGCGGTATCTGCCTGTTCGAAGCAGGACGCCAACGAAGCATGGCCTAGGGCAGCGTGTCTCGATCGTGCCAAGTTGCCACAAGCGCTTGATTTTCCGCGCCTGTTTGGTTAAACTGCTCGGCTTCTCAAACCTTGCCCCACCGCAACGCATGGCGGGGGGGTATAACCCAAAAGGAGATTGCATGCGACATTACGAAGTCGTTTTCATCGTTCACCCGGATCAAAGCGAGCAGGTGCCCGCGATGATCGAGCGCTACAAGGTGCTCGTCACCGGCCGCGCTGGCCAGATTCATCGCCTCGAGGACTGGGGGCGTCGCCAATTGGCCTATCCGATCCAGAAAATCCACAAGGCGCACTATGTGCTCATGAACATCGAGTGCGACGCCGAGACGCTTGCCGAGCTGGAGCACGCTTTCAAGTTCAACGACGCCGTGCTTCGCCACCTCACGGTCAAGATGCGCCATGCCGTGACGACGCCCTCCCCGATGATGAAGGACGAGAAGGCCAAGTCGCTGACGCATGCCGCTGAGGGCGCCAAGTCGGAAGAGGCAAAGCCTGCCGAGCAGCCCGCTGCCTGAGGTGACGGCGCAGCGGAACGAGCTGACGATCTCCGGGTGCATCATCGAACTGGCGCAGCTGCGCCACACCCCGGCAGGCGTGCCGGTTTTGAACTTCAGAATCGCCCACGCCTCGGAACAGATTGAAGCAGGACTGCCGCGCAAGGTTGAATGTGAATTGAAGGCTGTATCGCTGGGACAGACTGCTGTTCTGCTGAGGGGAGCCAAGCCGGGTGATGGCGTCAAGCTGACCGGATTCCTCGCGGCGAAAAACAGCCAGTCGAGCCAGTTGGTGTTGCATGTGGAACGAATCGATTTTTTGGAAGGAATGAATCATGGCGTTTAAACCGAGGAATGCGAAGGACGCGAAGAAGCGCAAGGACGACAAGGGATCGCGCGGCATGTTCAAGCGGCGCAAGTTCTGTCGCTTCACTGCCGAAAAGATTGCGGAAATCGACTATAAGGATATCGAGATCCTGAAAGACTTCATCACCGAGAATGGCAAGATCATGCCGGCGCGTATTACCGGGACCAAGACCGGCTACCAGCGCCAGCTATCCACCGCCATCAAGCGCGCGCGCTACCTGGCGCTGATGCCCTACACTGATCTGCACTGAGAGAGGATGCCACCATGCAAGTGATTCTGATGGAAAAAGTGGTCAACCTCGGCAGTTTGGGCGACGTCGTCAAGGTGCGTGATGGTTATGCACGCAACTTCCTTATTCCCCAAGGCAAGGCCAAGCGGGTTACGCCGAATAATCTGGCGGAATTCGAAAAGCGTCGCGCTGACCTCGAGAGCCAGCAGGCTGAGAAACTGTCGGCAGCGCAGGAAAAGGCGGCCAGGCTGGAAGGCATGATGGTTCAGATCACCCGCAAGGCGGGCGTCGACGGCAGGCTGTTCGGCTCTGTCACCAATTTCGATATCGTCGAGGCGCTGCAGGCACTGGGTATCGAGGTGGAGCGGGCCGATATCCGTCTGGCTGATGGGCCGCTCAAGCTGATTGGCGACGCCCAGGTGCAAGTGGCCCTGCACACTGACGTCGTGGCAGGCATTACTGTTTCGGTGTTGGGCGAGCACTGAGCCGTACGCCTCCCCATGAAAAAGGGCCGCTTTCAGCGGCCCTTTTTCGATACTTTCACTGCATTGGGAAACCTGGCGGAGAGAGAGGGATTCGAACCCTCGATACGTTTTACCGTATACACACTTTCCAGGCGTGCGCCTTCGACCACTCGGCCATCTCTCCGGAAGGGG
>JGI24123J20310_1000661_pt1 | contig 20117 bp, 18 predicted proteins | sample SubbioCR12Aug_5A_FD_20310 | JGI IMG/M metagenome (IMG submission 20310)
CGCGTCATGCCAATGCTTCACCGGCAACTGGCTGGTGATGATCGTCGAGCGCGTGCCATGACGGTCATCGAAGATCTCCAGCAAATCCCGGCGACCTTCGTCGGTCAGCGGTGCCAGCGCCCAGTCGTCGATGACCAGCACATCGGTCTTCGCCAACTGTGCCAATGACTTGGCGTAACTGCCATCCCCCCGCCCGATGGCCAGCGCCGGCAACAGCCGCGGCAGACGCACATAAAGTACGGAATGGCCTTGCCGGCACGCCTGATTGGCCAGGGCACAGGCACGGAAGGTCTTGCCCACACCCGTCGGGCCGCAGATCAGCACGTTCTGGTGCGCACTGACCCAGCGTCCGGTCATCAGGCGGGCGAACAGCGCCCGGTCAAGGCCGCGTGGATGCCGGTAATCGACATTCTCCGGGGTGGCGGCCAGCTTCAACTTGGCGCGATTCGCGCTCGGCGGCTTGCTGTCGACCAGCTTGCCGTGGAATCAGTGTCCAGGTTGGTGTGGAATTCGCACTCACCACCTCCCGGTACCAGTCCCGCAATTTCGGCGGTTCCAGAACTTCCGCATCGTCGCCGAAGGAAAGCAGCCACCAGCGTAGTTCCAAGCTGTCGGGCACGGTGGCGGCAATCAGAATGTCATCGTTCTTGCCTTCGGTGACGGTCTGGTCGGCGGAGAGCGGGCATTCCATTGTTTCACTTTATTACATGCGTTATGAGATATCGCATTGTGTATGTAATAACGGTGTTGGCCTTAGCAAAGCACCAGCGCCAGGAAACAGATCAAGGCATGCCGTGGCAAATCGCGCCCCATTGGAGCCACCGAATCGCGGCCTAATGGAGCCAGTGTGTTGAATTGCGACCTGCACCACCTTTTCTTCGGACACACCAAGCTCGTCGGCAATCTATTTGAGCTTGGTGTCTTCCTTGGTTTTTTCGGCCGATTTGTTGAACAGGGCTAATCTCCATGTCTTTCCTTGTTGTAGGCGGCCAACCATAAGAACACCATGGCCGAAAAACAATCTCAGTTCGTTAATTCGTTCTGTGGCTTGATGAGCAGGACCATCATCCGATTGCCTGACTTTGTACAGCGTAGTACGCGATACGCCATAGCGATCCGCGCTGCACGACCGTGGTGTCGTTCCGGCGATCCGCTGAAGAAGTGAATCCCGCCGCGAGACTTCCGACAACGATCACCGATTCCAGTACCTCGGTCGGCAGCGATTTGGAGATCCGCCAAAGGACATGATCCGGAGAGATGTTATGCACGGCTAGCTCTCTTCTTTCGTTCGGTCAGGGAATAAAACATCTGGTCAGCCTGCTGATCCAGCTTCAGATCGTAGAGATCGGCGAGGCATTCCAGTGGATCGGCAATCAGGAGTTGCCCGTGGCGCTCGAAATGTGTTGCTCGCCGGTCTAGGAAGTGGATCACAAGATCGGCCTGCTGGTGCGGGTTGTCCGCGAGTTGAAGCGCCGGGTCAAGCTTCTGCACGAAGGACAGGTCCGATTTGTGGCTTCCATGCAGAACCAGATCGACCCGCAATGCGCCGGAGAGATCGAGTTCGGGGTAGTGTTCCCGTGCGCCTTCAATCCCCGAAATTGCGATGTCGTTACGGTCGAGGCGCATAAACCGTTTGATCAGGCTACTCGGCGGTCGTGGCTGGCCGCTCCGGTCAATGAAGCGTGCCGACTTCCGATGCGTGAACCCGCTTGCAATCCACTTTCGCCATTGCTCGGCTGGGAAATAGCGCAGCGAGACACTGCGATCCTTCTCGACGTACAACATGCCTTGGGCTTCCAAGGTTTCAATGGCCGCGGCTGTCGTTGGGTAGCTGGTGCCGGCTGCTTCCCCAAGCGATTTGATTGTCTGCGGCCCGAGGCCGTTGAGCCAGCTGAGCAGCAGGATGTTCTGGACGTTGAACTGTCCCACTCCAGCGCTTCGTTTCGATTCGACCGGCCGGTAGTTCTCAAGCTCTCTTTGCAATAGCTCGCGAGGGATGAATGACGGCAGTCCCTCGAAGTGTCCGAAGCGGTCGCCTTTAGCGAGATGAATTCGACCTCGGATATGAGGCGCGATGATCGACTCGAAGAGGCTGGCTTCCTCGATCATCCGGCGCGCAGAGACACGGGAATCTATCAGGACCAAGAGGAAACAAGCGTTCTGATCTTCCTGCGCCAGATAGGCGAAAGCGAGCAGTTCAGCCCGCAAGTCGCGGACATTAAATACTCCTGCTTTGACCTTGATCTGAACGTTCACTATTCACCCCGCCATAAGATGCATCTAAATAATTAAGATGCATTTGAAGATTAAGATGCATCTTTAACAATGTCAATGGAGCCGCCTAGGCGAAAATCTGGATGCCTAAGAACAAAGTGGGCTCCAAGGCCTAGGTGTTGAATTAAATTGTTGCAATTCGAGACCTCCTCCGGAGGTCACTTTCTTTGAAGTCTGGGGGGATGCGACGTGGACAAAGTGGCCGAACGTGCACCGCATTGGAATGAATTCCACATATATTTGCCTTTTATTCGCGTTGTGGCTAATATATGTGGCATGACAAAGCGGACACTCCCCACATTTCCAGTCGTCCTGAAGCAGCTCGAGGCATTGGGCGAGCGGCTCCGCCTTGCACGCATGCGCCGCAAGCTTGCTGTCGATCTTTTCGCTGAACGCATGGGCGTTTCGCGCGAAACTCTGCGCCGCATGGAGAAGGGCGACCCCACGATTGCCATCGGCACTTACGTGAGGGCTCTGCGCGTCCTAGGCTTGGAGAGAGGCATCGACATGCTGGCTACTGACGATGAACTGGGCCGCAAGCTCCAGGACATCGAGACCCTAGGCACGCGACACCGTGCTGGCGATAACTAATGATCGGGGAACGTGGTGGCCAAGCAAATTAGACAGCATTGGGACGTGTATCAGGACGCACCTGAACTATGTCTGCCCGGACGGGTGGGAAGCCTGTTCCGCCATTCAATCCGAACGGACCTCCCCGCATCCTTCGAATATGACGTGCAGTGGCTTCAGGGCGGCCACGCATTCATGCTTGACCCGAACCTATCGCTGTGGCGTGGCGAGCAGCACCCCCCCATAGACCTGCCGGCATTCGGCGTGTTTATGGATTCCGCACCAGACCGATGGGGGCGTGTGCTGATAGAACGGCGTGAGGCGGCAAGGGCAAAACGCGATGGGCGCAAGATGCGGATGTTGCAGGAAGTCGACTATCTCCTGGGGGTTTATGACCATACGCGGATGGGGGCACTACGGTTTCGAGCCCCGGACACGCAAACTTTTGTCGATGGTAGCGAGAATGCCGCACCGCCTGTAACCGACCTTAAGGAGTTGGCTTACATCAGCCGCCGCGTCGAAGAGCCCGGTGTTGAGGCGCTGCCAGAATATGAGCGATGGCTGGCGATGTTGGTTGCACCCGGCTCTTCCCTGGGAGGTGCCCGACCGAAAGCCAACTTCACAGATATTGATGGTAGGTTATGGATAGCTAAATTTCCTGCCAGAGACGACCGCTACGATGTCGGGGGGTGGGAGTACGTTGTGCACGTACTGGCCAAACAGGCGGGTATTGAGGTCCAGCCGGCACGTCCGGAACGACTTACGGAGCAGTACACAACGTTCTGCGCCAGTCGCTTCGACCGTGTGGGGGCACATCGCCGCATGTATGCGTCTGCCATGACACTGTTGGAGCGACGAGATGGCCAGGATGGTGGGAGCTATCTTGACCTGGCGGAGTTCATCAGCGACAACGGTGCTCGCGGCCATGTCGACAAAGACCTTGAGCAGCTCTTCCGCCGGGTGGTGTTCAATGTCCTGATAGGAAACCGGGACGACCATCTGCGGAATCACGGGTTCATCCGGGAGCTCTCCGGCTGGCGCTTGTCTCCCGTGTTCGACGTTAACCCAAGCGTTGCCAAGCACGAACACGCACTCACCTTGGACGGCGAGCACGCCACACCCGAGGTGGAGTTGGTCATGGCGACCGCTGACCTGTACCGGCTGACGGCAGCGCGTGCCAAAGCGGTGCTCACTGAGGTCCGTACTGCGCTGGCCAGCTGGAAGACCGTCGCCCAGCGCCACGGCCTAGGGGGAATTGAAACCCATCGAATGGAAGCGGTAATTCAGGCCTGACGCGCTAGCGCGTGCTTTGCAGTGCGCCAACGCATCTAAACGCATGACGCGATCCCTGGGGATAAATCTTGGTCAGAAATCAGTGCGCGGGTGCAACACTTTAATTCAACGCCTAGCCCTTGCGGCTAGGCGTTAAGTTATCGTGTTGATAGCTTGCGATGTGCCACCCGTGCCTGCTTATGTACGGAACGGCCCCGCACTTACATGGCTATACTCATAACCTGATTGACATGCCTCGAAGTTCACGTAGAATGTAGTCGAAGTGTTAGCCCGCTGGTTGCCCTTTGAGACACCAGACCGGCCAAACAGCGGCTCAATTGAGAAGTTGAGCTGTGAGAGCCGCAGCACAGCGAGGTCGCAGAAATGTAGCTGCGCACCATTGGTTCCTCGCACTGTAATACCCGAAGGCCCCTTTGCAGGGGCCTTCGCTTTTGGTGCTAGCCTAAGCCTCCGTTGGCCCATGCTCGACCAAGCATTTCTGATAAGGGGACGGCAGCCCCTACCCCGACTGGGCCAGGAATGCTGGGGGCATTCGGGTAGGCGGATTCCACGAATATATCCAGCTTAGGCGGTTGGTTCTTATCCTGTTTTTTCGTTGGCGCCATAAATATATAATACGGTGTCGCAACGTCCGCGCCACTTGCAGTTGTAGTAACGGCATGGGTTGAGAAAAAGTTCAGATGCCGAGACCGCAGCACAAGTCCATTGGACTCAATCAGGTCATCAATCCGCTCAACCAAGACTAAGGAATGCTGGTAGCGCTCCCAGGAGAAAATTCGGTTTCTTGGGTCGTGTGCTGAACCGTCTGATACCCGCATGTCCGACGGGATTGCCTCGCCGTTGGCAGGACGCCTTGAGTAGCAGTGACATGAAAAACGGAACTCCAGCCGTGCGTTCTTCTTCTGGCAGCCGCCACGTAAATCAAGCGTCATTGCACGAGCAACAGGCTTAAGGTGGGAAATATCGACTGTGCTACCTTGGATTAGTATCTGCATGCGAAATTTTAACTGCAACCGATACCGGACCAAATATAAATCGGTTCGCAGGCTAATGAGTTACAGGACCTATTCGTTGGCTAGCGGGCGGGTGTCAGCACAGGGCGGTGGCTAGTGAAATACAGCACGTCTTCTGGCAGAAATATGGTCTTAACCAGTCCGAGCCGCACCGCCGGCGACATCCCATCCTTGCCGGTCTCCACGAAGTTGTGCATGACCCGGTAGATGTCCAGCAGCTTCCCCACCATCGCGGGGTTGTAGGGACTGAAGCCGTACCAGGTTCTGCGGTTCTTGCTGGCGGTCAGCAGTGGCCGTTCAAGTGGGTTGATGCTCCGTCGCACGCGCTGGAAGAAGTTATCTATGCCTGCTAGGCTTGCCTTCAAGAACAGGCGTGCCGTGTGGTCCTCGTCGTAGTCGCCTAGGTCCGTGAGCCAGCACATCGCCTTCTTGGGTTCCGACATGTTAGGCATCGGGTGCATGCACCACCTGTCGCTCCACTTCCCAAGCACCACCGACCTCGCAATCTCGGCTTTCATCATGATGCGTTCAACGTCCTTTGGCTCCAGTCCGGGCGCTGCGTCCTGCACTGCCTTGAAGCCGGCTTTTGCACTGGCCAACGCCGCTCGCTTCTTGTCCACGGTCATTTCCTTGGTAAGCCGGACGAAGAAAGCATCAACCCGCCGAGCCTTGATGTCCTGGGCAAATGCAGCAAAACATGCTGCGCGCATACCGGAGTCCTGGTCCGGAAAGAAGCGCAGCTTCTCCACTCGGCGCAGCAGATTCTTCAGGAACTGGAAGTGGCCGTACATCGAATATTCTTCGTGTACCTGCATACCTTTGGCGGGCAGCTTCCGATTGCCCTCGTCGTGCTGTTCGTCGGCGACTTCGCTGTCCTCTCGAATGGCGGCGGCGTCGTAGGCATCCGCAATCGAGTCGCTGAGCTTCCCGCCTAGCGGCCCTTTCGCAGCTTTGGTGGCCATCCTCACCTTCTCGGCGGCTACGGCCGCCTGAGCATCGGCGTAGTCAGCCGCCAGCCAAAGCCGGGCGTACTTCCGGTGTGGATAGGGAAGCGGCGCGCGAAGCCTTGGCCTCTGTGTCGATAACCTCTGGGTCATGCTCAGGGTCAAAGTTTAGGTGCATGCCAAACACGTACCCCGATGTATTGTCTGCGGTGCCGATGGCATGAAGCACCACATTGCGCCGGTCTGTGTCTCGGCTCCAATTGACCATGTAGTCCTGGCGGTCCGTGCTCAAATAAAGGCGCGGCAATGCGAGTTCCAGCAGGGCGCGTTCCTTGTCAGCCGCGAAGGCTAGGCACTGACGGTGCAGAAAGTCTATTTTCCCGTAGAGTGCGACTGCGTTGAGTCCAGTGACCTTGGCGATGCGCCGGATGGGCATCTTGTTGGTCAACGACAGCAATATGGTCTTGTTGAGATGCGTGATGCGCTGTTTCTTCAGCGCGCGGCCGCCTGTCGAGAAGGTTCGCTTACAGAGCTTGCATCGGTAGCGAGGGGTGCCCGCATTTGTCTGGCCAAATCGGTAGTACGCTTCCGGGCTCGGTGCCGGCACAGCGTGGTTGGCGCAGGCGTCGTTGGGGCAGGATGCGCTATCAGCGGGCAACAAATACTTAGCGAACCGCGTGAGTTCTTCGGCCACGGCCAGGTTGCTCTTCATGGAAAATATCTCGCCGCAGAGCAGGCACTTGTGCCGGGTCTCTTCTTGGCAACGCCCGCCAAGCCATATGCAGTGCCGGGGGTCGAGGACAGCGCGCCAGTACGGCGCCGAAACTTCACAATATTCGCTGGCACGCCAAAGTTCTTGCAAGCCGGGTTCTTGCAGAAGTTGACGTTGATGCCAATGACTGTGGGCGGCAGCGCGGGGTGGGACGGAGTTGTGGCCGAAGCCGTAGAAGAATTTACCACCAATGAAGAATCCCCCATAAGCCATTGAGAGCTATAGGGGATTTTAATGAGTCGCTACCGGTTTTTCAACACGATAACTTAACGCCTAGCCCTTGCGGGCCCCTGTTTCGTTTACGGCGTCACCGCCCCCAGTTCGCCACCATTTAATGACGCCAAAATTGGGCGGGTTTGTGCAGCCGGCAACACCAGCGTACCGCAAGCACGCCAGACTTTGGATACAGGCAGACTACGCGGCCGCTTCAACTAGTTCAAGGCTTAATGCCCGGACCACGCCGCATCGCTCTATCTGAAGGCGAGCTTGCACGCCGTGGACAGGTTTTTCATGCGTGACCGGCGGATGTTGTCCCTGGCGGAGAGACCTATTGTTAGTGCCAGCGCGGCGAGACGGACATGGCATGGGTACAGCCCCTACAACCCCGCGCACCTGGCAAGGCAGCTCGAGGTATTCAGGGTCCACTACAAATACTGTGTGAAGGGCCAGGATGGCAAAACCCCCGCCATGCGCCTTGGGCTTGCAAGAGGGCCAGTCGAATTGGAGAAGATTCTGGCTTTTGACCCAATGGCGAAGCATAGGGCAAGCAGTATCAGTCGTAACTGCGGCTAAACCCACAAAATCTCCAGCAGAGATGGAACCCGATAGCTGGCTACTGGATGCCACGGATGTGGATATCGTTATCTAGCGGGTAGCCCTAAAGATGAAGGCCCCTCTCAGAAGAAGGGCCTTCATCTTTGCTGCTAAACTCCGTTCCGGGTGGCCGGCCGGGGTTGGCGCCCCGGTCAATCTTGGCCACTCCGAAAGGAGGTGGTTTCGTTGATACGAAAAAACCCGGACAGGTTTAAACGTCAGGTGCGTCGCTTTATCTTGCAGGCGATTTTATTCGTTCTGCTGATGGCGTGGCCGGTTTAAGCCTCACACCCGCAAGAGGCAGGTTGTAGCCTGCCTCTTGCTTTTTTTATACATCAATGTTCGGTAATCTGCAACAGCCCCCAAGGTCGTGGTTGCAACTTCCCTGCGAGGACCTTTAGCTTTTTACCCAAGACCACCGGTGTTTGCATGTATAGGCACAAGCATGGAAACTCTCGCCTTTTCGCGGTGGGTCATCGGTGCTATTTGCTATTCCCTGACTGTTCCTTGAAACCAAGCCTCGTACCTGGCTAGTGCTTCTTCTCTGGATTCCCAACCTGTGGCTCCTTGCTAAGGCGCTGGAGTTTCAGCCGCACGCTTGACACGATGAAACTGTGCGGGGTCGTCGCAGATGACCAAGTACCGGCCACCCAATTGTTTGCTTAGAACTCCGTGGTTGCAAAGCACCTTCAAGAAATACCGCAGCGCACGGTGTAGGACCTCGTCCGACTCCACGCAATGGAACCGTTTACGCATCCAGGCGACTGCGTCCCAATAGTCCAGTGCATCTTTTCGCGGTGCTGTTTTATGCACAAACTTAAGATAAAGGGCTGCCTGCCAAATAACAGGATGTTCCTCGACTGCCGAGGCATGTCTGTTGAAGGTTTTCAAGACTTCAGGCCAAGTGGAAATAGGGCCTAACCGTCGCTCGAGCCACTCCTGCTTGGCTATAGCCGTCAGGCTATGGAACTGGGCTTCCCGTGCCGCAGCGTTTTGCTTGAGTTGAGCATATGCCGCGTTTTGCCACTTCAACACTTCTTGAAGACGAGCATCGTCAATTTTCTTCTTACGCCGTTGCAGCTCGGAAAGCTCTTTGGCTTCATCGAGCGTTGGCTTGATGTCTTCGCGGAACTGCCGAATGGCGGCATTTAGGGCAGGATGAAAAAGCCACTTAGTATGCGTTGACGGCTCGAACAATACAGAGGCCAGCACTTGAAAATCCAATGTACGTAGGTGGCTAACGTCGATTTCAATGGCGGAGCTACCATTCTTGCGTAACTTGTCGAGTTTGTCGCCGTCCACGAAGTGCGTGAAGGCAATTTCAATCAGCATCTGTCCGTGGATATCGCTGTCTGCAACGATGTCAGGCGTTATGCCGTGTAGCCCGCGTTCGCGTTGAACATTGCGAAGCGTGGTTAGCGCTGGCGGGCACAATTCCTTATGCAACGGATGCCGATTGGAAAGTGCGTCTACAACGGAGTAGCTGGCGATGAGTGGCGGGCACCAAACAGCCATGCGCTCCGCAATCAACTGCTTTGCTGCCAAATGCACGGCGGATTCATAGCCCGTGGCGCAGTTGCAATCAGCAATGTGCCGAAAGTAAGGGGTGACCTTCCGGCTGGCCGGATGTACGGCTTGAATGGGTTTACGGCACCCGGGACAGACGCAACCGCAAGCGTTGCCGTTTGGAACTTGTCCAGACTCGTAGAGTTGACCGTCAGGGGCAAGACCGAATGGTATTTTTAGGCTTGAGCTGGCAGGGTTCTCGTGTGGGGCTGGGTTGGCAGTCGGCATGAGGAAGTAGGAGAGCCATCTCTCACAACTTTAGCATTCGGGCCCTGTGAGTACCTAGCGCGCCCACGGCCACGTAATAAAAAACAGCGAGACCTTTCGGTTTCGCTGTTTTAAATGTATCCGCGTTACGCCCTAGCCGCGGGCTAATTCATCAACACGTTGGCTGAACGCCTTGCCGTCACCGGGGTTGCACCGTTCAGTCGGATCCGGTGATGTTGGATACGTCGCAGTTGCTCCAGCGCGCGTTCTGGCGTCAGGTTTGAGTTCGCAGCGCGCAACCGGGTACGCATGACCCGGTGCAGAATCAGCGCCATGAAACAGATCGAAGCGTGCGCCCGAATTCGTTCCGGTAGCCGGTGATATACCGGGCCGATCTCGATCTCCGATTTCAGCACCTTAAAGCCACGCTCGATGTCGGCCAATGACTTGTAGCGCGTGACGATGTCCTGAGGCGTCAGCCCCTGAACATTGGTCACCAGCAACAGCTTGCCATCCATCATTTCAGCCAGCTTGCGCGCCTCTGCATCGATGTCGTAGCTGAACAACTGCGCGGACAGTTCCACCTTGATGATCTTCGACAAATGCGCCTCACTCACCGCATGGAAGAAGCGCGCCTTGGCACCACTGTCGGAGAGCTTGCGACCGCGACGTTTGACGCCGTCATCCTGCTCGACGAGCTTGCCAGCCCACTGCTCACCCTGGGCGATCAAAGCCTCAATGCGCTCGGATCGCCGCTGCGTCTGAATGGCCGCCGTCGCCGGATCATGCGCAACCACCAAGCGCAAATCGTTCCAGGCCAATTCATCAATGACCTCCTCGGTAGCCGCTTGGCAGCGGATGCGATGAAAGTCTCCGAGCAGATCGACAAAGTCGTGATAGCGCCGTCCAGGCACGGCGATGATGAATTCAAGCGGTTGGCCGCTGCCGAGCTTGATCGCTTGCAGCGCCTCCAGATTGTCCAGGCTCAACAGCCCGCGATCAGCCACCAAGATCAGGCGGCGCACCGACGGAAAGCGCGCCAGGACGGTCGTCAGGGTGGGCAACAACGTCTTGGTTTCGGAAGTGTTACCGTCGAACACCTCGTGGTACAGAGGCAAACCCTCGGCGGTCTGCACCACGCCGAGCATGAACTGGCGAGCGATCAAGCCTTCCTTGGCCATGCCATGCTGGCGCACATCCTGATCGACGCTGACCAGTCCTTCACTGCGGATGGTGGTCAGGTCGTAGAAGACGACGGACAGATCCTGGTCGATCAACGGTCGCAACAGCCCGGCGACCACGGTATCCACTTCGGTCTGGTGATCCATCAACGCATCCATGCTGCGCAATAACTGCTGATGCGTGATGGCCTTCAGATCGACTTCGGGCAACGCCACCGTCTCCAGCCAGCGCAGTACGCCGAGCTTGGAATCCGGGTCGCACAGGCGGTTGAGCACCATCACTCGAATCAAGGCTTCGATGTCGGTGGTATGGCGTGTCCGGCGGAATACCCGGCGCAGTTCGCCAAAGCCGAGTTCCTTCCATAGCTCGGTCAGCATCCAGACGTCGCCCAGGGCACGTGCGGACTCGAACGAAACCGAAGGGGCCGGCGGAGCGTCGCCCAAGGGTTCACGCCCGGTAACCTTGAGCAAGCCGCTGATGACGGAATCGAGTTCGCCGTCCAGTTGATCCAGCCGCCCAAGGCTGGCGACAGTGCGCTTCTTGACTCGACCTGCGTCATCCCGATAGGACTCGACGAGTTGGACGTAGCGGCGGCTTCCTGAGGTGGTGATCTTGACAAACATGCCGCCACTTTATCAGCGCAAATATCCACTTCAATAAAAGCCAATAATTACCATGGCGCGCCACCACAAGTACTTTTGAAAACGTCAGCAGGAACCTGCGTAAACACTGGAGAGCCCGTAAGAAAATCGCGAAAAGTCGGGTTTAACTGTCGAACCCGGTGGCAGGGGTCATGTTGCAGGGTGGGTAAGGCTGGTGCTAATTACCGCTTCGCCGCATCTATCTCGTCATTTTTTGGAAACAAATATCAATTGCACTGTTTTACACAATGTGTAAATATGTATAAAATTGCACTTATGATGAGGCAAAAATGGAGGTTGAGTTTTCAGACAACAACCTTGATCGGTTGGAAACCGATCCACGGTTTACAGCTGAGTTTTCCGCCGCCGTGGTTTCGGTCTTCCGCAGACGCATGCAAATGATCCGTAGCGCACAGGACGAGCGCGATTTTTACGCATTGAAAGCGCTGCACTTCGAGAAGTTGAAAGGTAAACGCAGTCACCAGCACTCCATGCGGCTGAATGACCAATGGCGACTGATTCTGGAATTCAAGGGCAAAAGTCCTGACAAGCTGGTCGTCATCGTGTCGATTGAGGACTACCACTGAGCAAGGTAACGAGGGGCGAGAAAATGAGTGAGAGACAAGCAGCGGAGGTGTTCCCGCCAGGCGATTTCATCAAGGAAGAAATCGATGCTCGCGGCTGGACACAGAATGACCTTGCCGACATCACCGGCAAGTCCGTGCGTCTGATCAGCGAGGTTGTTTCCGGGAAGCGCGCGGTAACGCCTGATACGGCGCGTGCGCTGGCGGATGCCTTCGGCACAAGCGCACAACTCTGGATGAACATGGAAAGCGCCTATCAGCTTTCCAAGCTGAAAACGGATGCCACCCCTGTAACTCGGCGGGCCAAGCTCTATACCCTTTTCCCGGTCAAGGAAATGCTCAAGCGCGGTTGGATCGAGACATCGGAAAGCCTGGATGTATTGGAAGCCCGATTTGCCGCCTTTTGCGGCATGGATACGCTCGACGAAGCACCACGCTTTCATTCCTATGCTGCTCGCCGAACCAGCTATGACGAAACCGAGTCGTCGCCCATGCTCACCGTCTGGCTTTACCGTGCCAGGCAGTTGGCGCTGGGGCTGGCAGTCGGCAAGTTCAGTGCCAAGTCTGCGGATAACGCCATCGCGCTGCTTAAGCCTTTGATGGCCAACCCCGAGGACATCCGGCAAGCGCCGCGCATCCTGGCAGAAGCCGGCATCCGTCTTGTTCTGGTCGAACCCTTCCCTGGTATGAAAGTGGATGGGGTGTGCTTCTGGCTGGATGCCAGTTCCCCCGTCATCGCTATGACGCTGCGTTACGACCGCATCGATAATTTCTGGTTTGTCTTGATGCATGAGTTGCGCCACGTCGCCAATAAGGATGGCCAGGATGGAAACGCCATCGTGGATGAGAACCTTGGTGCAGATGGCAATGAGCGCGGCGACAAACCCGAATTCGAGACCAAAGCCGACAACGAAGCCGCCGAGGCAATCATCGCAGCAAGCGTGCTGAATGATTTCGTGCTTCGAGTCGCACCGCTTTACTCGGAACAACGCATCGTTGGCTTCGCCGCGCGCATCGGCGTGCATCCTGGCATTGTCGTCGGCCAGTTACACAACCGTAAGCAGGTGCCCTATTCGCACTACCGCAAGCTGCTGGTCAAGGCTAAGGAACACATCATCGGCAATGCACTGACCGATGGCTGGGGCCATCACGCCCCGGTGCTGTAATCGTCATTCAGGGAGAACCATCCATGCGTACTCAATCCGAACTGCTGCAAGAAATCGTCCGCAAGTATCAGGCAGCCAATCAGCCCTGGCCAGCCAGCACGCGCGATATGGCGCAATGGGCGATTAACCACAATCTATGGACACCCAGGCCGTCGGCCATTGTCGATCAATGCGCCGACCAGCTTGCCCGTGCCATGCGCGAGGAATACATCACCGATGCCCAGGGTCGCCGCGTCCGGGCCAAGCATGCCGCCGCACTCCCCGGCAAGGGTGGGGAACAGATGGTCTTGTGGGCTGACATACGCACCGCACCGCATCAACACATGGCCATGGCCTTCCAACAGCGCCGGCATCAAATCGTCGGCGATTGTCGGCAGTTGAAGATGGACGTGGACAGCTACAACCAGAATCGCACGCCCGGCCAACCGATTCAGATGATTTTCGATTTCACCTACGACCTCGAAGAACTTGCGCTGGCCGCGTAACTTCCGCAATCAGGACACCGCATGCCTTTCCTCGATTGGGTCAACAAGGCCCAGGCCCAACACGCCACCGCCGATGTACCGTATCACCTGCTGCAATTCCAGTCCGCGCATGGCGACCCAGCGGCGGAAAACCTGTTGATTCAGGGCGAAAACTTGCGGGCGTTGAAAGCATTGCTGCCGTTCTATCGAGGCCAGGTCAAATGCATCTACGCTGACCCGCCGTTCAACACCGAACAAGCCTTCGCGGACTATGACGACAAACTGGAACATTCCCAGTGGTTGACGATGATATTCCCCCTGCTTGAGATGCAACGCGATCTGCTGTCACCCGATGGAACATTGTTCATCCATATTGACGACAACGAACTGGGATATCTGATCCCGATTGCCGACGAGGTGATGCATCGAAAAAATCGGGTAGGCATCGTTACCTTCAAGCAGGGCGCCGCTACGGGACACAAGGCCATCAATCCGGGCATGGTCAACACCACCAACTTCATCCTCGCCTACGCCAAGGACAAGTCTCGCTGGAAACCCAACCGGCTATTTACGGGCCGTGAGCGTGACAAACGCTATGGCTCGTTCTTGGTCAACCCGGACAATCACTATTCCGAGTGGCGTTTGACTACCCTGTCGGCGGCTTTTTCAGCGGCCAAGGGCAAGAAGATCACAGAGTTGAAAAAAAGAACTTGGCCCCCAGGTTCTTGAAGAGCAACTCAACGAGTTTGTTATTTCTCATGCCCATCAGGTTGTCCGCACGGCCCGCCCAGACTACGACGCTATAAGCGAAGCCGCTCAGCGCCTGATTGATCAGTCGTTGGCGGAACCAAACAAGATATTTTTTCTTGAAAGAGATGGCTACTCGGATATGTATTTCAAGGGCGGGGAACGATGGATTTTCTACCGAGAGAAATTGAAGGAAATCGACGGGCAGCTTGTAGCCGGGGAGCCGCTAACCACGCTTTGGGACGGCCTGCTTTCCAATAATCTGCATAAGGAAGGTGGCGTCGAGTTTCCGAAGAGCAAGAAGCCGGAAGCCTTGCTCAAACGAGTCATTGAATTAGGCACCGGAAAAGGCGACCTGATCTTGGACGCCTTTTTGGGGTCTGGAACAACGGCGGCGGTAGCCCACAAGATGGGGCGTCGTTACATCGGCATCGAACGTGGCGAACATGCCACCACGAAATGCCTTCCCCGCCTTGAGTCTGTGATTGGGGGCGATGCAAACGGAATCTCCCAGGCGGTTGGCTGGCAAGGCGGTGGTGGTTTTCGCTTTCACACCTTGGGTGAGCCGGTATTCGATGCCGACGGCGGCATCCACCCCGCCGTGCGTTTCGCGGCACTGGCGGCCTATATCTGGCACTTCGAGACCGGCGAACCTGCACGGCAAGGGTTCGATACGCCGTTACTGGGGGTGCATCACGGCACGGCCTATTTCCTGCTCTACAACGGCATCCTCGGCGACCGGAGGCCCCAGGGCGGCAATGTGCTGACCTCCGCCGTCCTCCAGCCATTCACTTGGCGTGTTGATGGCTGTCCCGTAGGAAAAGGGCTTTGTAGCTTTCAGCAAAAAATTAGGGCACCAACTGGTGCCCTAATTCATTTTTCAGATGTAGAGGACTGTGATTAGACCGCATTGGCTAGGTAGTCGCTCAGGTCACTCAGTCTATGCCCCCAGAAAATAAGTATCGGTGTGTTCTGTGCCTCAGCTACGTATGAGGGCTTGAATACTCCACGTAAACCGGCGGCAGCTGCAACCTGCGTGCCGAAGGTTCTGGCCCATTGCTGGGCATCTTGCACAACCTCTTTGTTAAGCCGCTTTCTGCTGTTAATTTCCGAGTTTGAGGCCTTGGCCTCAAGGGCCAGTAATTTGCCGTTGCGCAAGCCGATTACGAAATCAGCATTGTCATTTCCCAGATTGCAATGGCACATATAGGTTCCGCGCGCCGGCCCAGGAAGCACAGTAATATTTTGCGTTGGAACTAACGTGAAGCCAGATGCAATCAAGATGGCCTCAATATCGTCCTCCAATGCAGATTTTTCATCTCCCCGTCGTTTCGTTTGAACCCGCTGAATCGTAGCAGCTACAGCAGAGGCCAAGCCTGCCGCTTCAATTTCATTCCGGGTAGGCGGAACACCCTTTGCTACCCAGGGGAATCGTTTGGGGTCTAACGAATCCCGCAACAAGGTTGCCAGCGCATCTGCCTGAGCCTGATTCCGGCGTAGCGACGATCTCGACGGCTTGGAGCCTAGGAGGGTAACCAAGTCGTCCTCCGAGATTGGCACGGCGGCGGCGTAGCGCAGGGCTACGAACTTGGCCGGGTCGGCAACCACATCCGCAAGCAAAGCACCGTTGGCTGGTGACGCAAGGATGGCGCTTAGATTGGCGATGATGTGGTCAGCTGCCGCCTTGGCGCTCGGAAACTCCGCCAGGTAATCTCGGAGTGGAACAGATAACCGCCGGGCTCTGAAATCTGTTTTCGAGGCAGCGCAGTCGGCAGCAATCTCCGCGGCAGTCCAGTTGCGCCCAGGGGGAGGATTCAACGGCATTTTTATATTTTGTCTTGCAAAAGCGTTGAAACGGAAGGGATGCGCAGCCGCATGGCTTCAGACGGCTCAAACTTGACGAGCCCGCCGGCGTAGGAACGTCCTGAGCTTATCGAAACGTTGTTGTTCAGCCAGACCGTCAGTTTCTCAAGGTATTTCACAGGAAGCGGTTGCTTTGGATACAAGCCATGCGCAACGTTGATGAGACGAGCGCATGCAGTGTTCAGCACGAACACCGGAGGACGACGGCCCATGTAGGTCATGACGATAGGGGCCGGGGCTTTGAGATTGGTTTTCCACCAGGGAGCTCGATGCTGAGCAATATAGCCGTCAGCAGCCCCATTTTTTTCAGCCCATTCAAGGAAGGCTTCGACTTGCTTCCGTTCGGTCTCGGTAAGCCCAGCCAGAGACGCGGGGAGGTCAGCCACAGACCGCAGGCGCGAAGCGTCGGTAAGTTTCACATCGTTCAACGACGTCAGGTCCGTAGCCTTGGTTACGCACGGGAACAAAAAGCGGCCCGGCAACTGGGGAGCCGTCAGAGGCACGACCCACACTTTGTTGGCGCCGGTAACCTGACCACGCTGAACTTTGAACAAGTCCCCCAGCGGAACAAACCCCAGCTCCTCCGTGGCCTGTAACGAGTCCATCAGTTCCGACCACTTGGGATTGGCTTTTGCATCCGCTAAGCGCACTTTTACGCCACCAGCCAGCTGCCCTAATTCCGCTACTTGCGTGAGTCGCTTGAAAGTCATGGCCATTGCTTTTCTCCCAGGGGAGAAGCAGGTAATGGCTGCTGACACAAGCGCGTCATCGAATACCTTAAGCTCAGGTGCGACGGCAAACACAGCACGCCCGCCAAGGCCATTGCAAAGCAGGTCGCGCAGCGCCTGTCCGTAGTTCACATCCATCCACTCGGCTGCCGTGATGTAACAACCTTCGTCGCCAGGCTTCGCCAGCTCAAGGGTCTTCAGGAAAAAGTGCAGATGCAGCCCAGCCAACTGGCTGGAATGATGCCCCATGGCGCGCAGCTTTTGGGAATACCACTGCTTCCATTCGCCACTGATGCCGTGGTGCCGGGCATACGGAGGGTTTCCGATGAAAAGGGTTTTCCCGGAAACGGAGGGCAACTCGCAACGACGGAAGTCATCGACGATTACCGTCACTCGCTGGCCGAACCCAAGCACCTCGGCATTGGCACGCAGAATAAGCGCGAGCGCATGGTCGGCTTCTATGCAAACGGCATGGGCTTTAGGAAACCTGGCCAGAGCTGCAAAGGTGAAGCGCCCGCTACCGGCTCCGGCATCAACAATCCGAACGTAATCGGATGACCGCCCGGCGGCCCAATCAACCATACCCTGCACCACGGCTTCCGGGGTAAACGTCTGCCCCGAAGGTCTCCTTTGTTCGGAATTCCGCAATTGACAGTAGCGAGCCCCCAATGGGTCTCCGCCTGTACGGATTTGCTTGCGCAACTCAGTCAGCGCTTTGGCGCCAACCCTACGCCCTCCCTCAGGCAATAGCGCCAGATCCTGCTGTGTCGGTTTGGTCTCACGCAACAGAGCGGCGGCGAGTCGAAGAAGGGTCGGCACGCTATCGGCTTGCGTCTCCCACGTCCTCGCTGCCTGCGGCGACCGGCCAAGGCCTTGAAGGGCGCTGCTGATTACGGGGGCTTGGAGTGAGGCCATATGCGTGCTCATCTGGTAAGTTTACGTGAGTGCTCTTGATTAAGCATCCCGAGTATAGGGACGGCCAAGTCACCCAAAGTAGAGAATGTCCTGCGGGTCGATTACCGCCTGCGCCAGTCCCAATCGCATCGCCGGCGTCTTGCCGCCTTTCCCCTTCAGGCAGTAGTTGAAGTAGACCCGGTATATCTCCAAGTACTTAGCTAACACCGCTGGGTTGTAAGCGCCGTAGCCGTGCCACATCAGGCGTTGCTGTCGAACGCTAACGACTGGCCTTTCCGCCAGGCTGACCCGGCGCCGGGTCTGCATAAAGAACCGGTCAATCGGGTGCAGCGTCGCCCGCAGCAACAGCCTGGCTTGATGGTCATCATCGTAGTCACCCAAATCGGTTAGCCAGCACACCCTTTTGGACGGTTCGGAGGCGATAGGCCTGGGGTGTACAACCCATTTGTCGCCCCACCGCCCCATCGGAACAGCCGCCTTCATCTCCGCCTTCATTAGCTCCACCGCGGCCTCGAACCCAGGCAGGCATTCCGCTGCCGCATAGGTGTTCAACCGCGCCTTGGCGGAGGCCACGGCGTTCTGCTTCTGATAGGCGTTGGCGTCCTTGCCAACCTTGACGTAGAAACCATCAACCGCCCTAGTCTTGATACGCTGCGCGAAGGCAGCCATGAAAGCGGCCCTGAATCCGGAGTCCATATCCATGTAGACGCGTACCTTGGGGGCGTTCCTGAGCAGCCTGGATAGGTAGAAGAAGTGCGCGTACATGGTGTAGGTCTCGTGCACCTGCATGCCCTTGCCGGGAAGCTTCATTTCGTCGTCCTTAAGGTCGGACTCCTCGATGTCTTCCCTGACCAGCGCGTCCATATAACCCTCTTCAATCTCATTCAGAAGCGGGTCGCTAAAGCTGCCGCCACGCTTGCCAACCGCCGCCTTCATCGCATTGCGCTTGGCTGTATTAGCCATGGCGGCTTTGTAGTCATCGGCCAGCCATACCCTGGCGTATTTGCGAAACGGTGGGTGTAGAAGGGTGTCGCCAATACCGGCCGCATCCGCTTCAACGGCCGCAGGATCCAGTCCGCCGTCGAAATTGAGGTGGAAGCCGAACACGTAACCGCTTTCGATATCGGCGCTTCCAATGGCGTTGAGCTGAACCGTTCGCCGGTCCTTGCGCTGAGACCAGTTGACCACGTAATGCTGGCGGTCAACGGACAGGTAAATCTTGGGCAGCACAAAGTTAGCATCCAATAAATGAGATTCCCTGTCGCCGACGAACTCCTGACATTTCCGGTGGATGAAGGCAATCTTGTCGTAGACCGCCTTGGTGCCTAAGCCGGTGACTTCCTGGATACGATTTATTGGCACCTTGTTCATCAACAACAGGAACACGTCTCGGTTCTTCTCTGACCGGCGCTGGCCGTGAGTCGGTGTCGTGGCGCCAGTGAAGGTCTTGCTGCATTCCTTGCAGCGATAGCGGGTAGTGCCGGCAGCTGTCTTGCCGAATGAGACGTACAACCCGCCACATTTGGCCAGAGGAACGCCATGCATTTCACAGGCCGTATTGGGGCAGGACGGCCCAGGAACCTCATCTGGAATGACGTGGCGTATCATCCGCCCAACTTCTTCCGCAATGGCCATATTGGAACGCATCGGGGCCACCTCGCCGCAATTGGCGCACTTGATGCCTGGATTGGCCTTGCTGAGGCCGGAAATTGAGTAGTCCCCTGGAGTCGGCGCGATAGCTTTGCGGCGATAGGGCCGCTTGACGCTGGCTGGAACACCAAAGTTAGAACACTTGGGGGACTTGCAGTGGTTTACCTGGAGGCCTACGGCTTCAGGAGGGATACGAGGGGTCGAAGGGACGCCTCCCCAGCCGGAACCGGAAGGCTTTACAGAAGATAGGGCGGGCGGCCCAGAGGGCGCAGGAAGCGCAGGAAATTTTTGCCGCAAGAAAATGCCCCCATAAGTCATTGACTCATGAAGGCATTGTAGAAAAATACTACCCCTTTTATCAACACGCCAAGTGAATGGCTGGCCGCCGTCCTGGCGCATTTGGATGAAGCCCATCCCCATGACGGCCCGCGCGTCATCTACGGCGAAACCACGCGGCTGGGCGAGGCACGTTTGCGCGAGGCAGGCATCGTGTTCAAGCAGATTCCCTACGACATCAAGGCACGCTGATCATGTTCGCCCTCAAGGACTATCAGGAAAAGGCGCTGGCGGCGCTCGACGGTTTTTTCTACAAGTTGCGCACGTCGGGGCTGGAGGCAGCCTGGCGAGCCAGCGCGCCGATGCATGAGAAGAATGGTCAGCGCTGGCAGGCGAACTATGATGCCACTGCCTTGGGCGAGGGCGGCAAGACCTTTCTGGCCGCCCTC
>JGI24123J20310_1000700_pt1 | contig 18900 bp, 20 predicted proteins | sample SubbioCR12Aug_5A_FD_20310 | JGI IMG/M metagenome (IMG submission 20310)
CCCGCCGCCGCGGGTTCTGCGGTAACGGCAGCGGCTTCCTCGCCCACGGCCAGCTCGGCTTCCGTCGTGCCGCGCGGCACGACGATGGAGGCCACGACCGGATTCTCGCCCTGGTGCAGCACCGGGCTGACGCCCTTGGGCAGGTGGAGGTCATTGACGTGGATCGAATGGCCGACGGCCACGTCCTTCATGTCCACCTCGATGAATTCCGGCAGGTCGGCAGGCAGGCACGTGACGTTGAGTTCATTGATGACGTGGCTGACCACACCGCCCTGCAGCTTGACGCCAGGAGCGATATCCGCATTGATGAAATGCAGCGGCACCTTCATGTGGATCTTCCTGTCGGCCGATACGCGCTGGAAATCGATGTGCAGCACTTGCTGCTTGTAGGCATGCATCTGGTAGTCGCGCAGCAGCACCTGCTGCTTCTGACCATCCAGATTCATGGTCAGGATGGAGGCGTGAAACGCCTCCTGCTTCAGGCTGTGAAAGAGCGCGTTGTGGTCGACATCGATCGGCTGGGCAGCCGTCTCACCGCCGTAGAGGATGCCGGGGACCTTGCCGGCGCGGCGCAGGCGGCGGCTCGCTCCGGTGCCCTGCAATTCGCGTTTGCTTGCATTGAACTCGATTTTCATTTGCTTGCTCCAGAAAAACCCGCCCGCGACCAGGCAGGGGTTGTAAAAAAAACTACTCCATGAACAACGAGGAAACCGACTCCTCGTTGCTGATGCGCAACATCGTCTCCGCCAGCAGCTCGGCAATGGATATCTGCCGGATGCGCTTGCAGGCGCGCGCTTCCTCGCTCAGGGGAATCGTGTCCGTCACCACCAGCTCATCCAGCACCGATTCGTCGATGCGCTGCACGGCGTTGCCCGACAATACAGGGTGCGTACAGTAGGCCAGCACCTTGTCGGCGCCATGATCCTTCAGCGCCTGCGCCGCCTTGCACAGGGTGCCGGCGGTATCCACCATGTCGTCCATGATGACGCAGGTGCGTCCGCCCACTTCGCCGATGATGTTCATCACCTCCGACATGTTCGCTTTCGGACGGCGCTTGTCGATGATGGCGAGATCCGATTCCAGCCGCTTGGCCAGCGCCCGTGCCCGCACCACGCCGCCAACGTCCGGGGACACCACCAGCAGATCCTTGTACTGGTTCTTCCAGATGTCGCCGAGCAGGATGGGCGCCGCATAGACGTTGTCCACCGGGATGTCGAAAAATCCCTGAATCTGGTCGGCATGCAGGTCCACCGTCAGCACGCGGTCGACGCCGACGGCCTGCAGCATGTTCGCCACCACCTTGGCCGAGATCGCCACGCGCGCCGAGCGCGAACGGCGATCCTGGCGCGAATAGCCCATGTAGGGAATCGCCGCGGTGACGCGCCCGGCCGAGGAGCGCTTCAGCGCGTCAACCATGATGATCAGTTCCATCAGGTTGTCGTTGGTCGGCGCGCAGGTCGACTGCAGGATGAAGCAGTCCTTGCCGCGCACATTCTCCATGATCTCGGCGCTCACCTCGCCGTCGGAGAAACGGCCTACCTTGGCACGCCCCAGGGAAATGTTGAGTCGCCTGACGACATCCGCAGCCAGCTTGGGATTGGCGTTCCCGGTAAAAACCATCAGGCTGTCGTAAGCCATGTGCGCCTCGCGGACGTTTCCGTTTTTTCAAACGATGCGGGCAGGTGGATCACCTGCCCGCATTCTTTTTTGGCTGGGGAGGAAGGATTCGAACCTTCGCATGCCGGAATCAAAATCCGGTGCCTTAACCAGCTTGGCGACTCCCCAAGTGTTTCAGTCAGCGAGTGCCCGCAGGGGGTGTTCGTCCAAGCCTCGCGCCATCCAGCCGGTCATGTCATCCGGCATCCGCGCCAGCACGGCGCGCGCGTCCTGCTCGGCGGCAAAGGGGGCGAATACACAGGCCCCGGAACCGGTCATGCGCGCCTCGGCGTGCTGCCTGAGCCAGGCCAACGCCCGCGCCACCTCCTGGTAGCGTTCGCACACGACGGGTTCGAGATCGTTTTGGCCGAACGAATTACCCCAACCCGCGGCCCGGATTGCACCACAACCCGCACCCCAACCCGCTGAAAAGTCCGCCATTTTGATGGGTTTCGTATTCCGTGTCAAATTCGGATCGGCAAAGATTTCAGCTGTCGGAACACTCACCCGAGGCTCGATGACAAGGTACCAGGCTGGGCGCAAATCGACCGGCTGCAAGACTTCGCCGACGCCTTCCGCCAGGGCATTGCGGCCAAAAATGAAAAACGGCACATCCGCGCCCAGGCGCAGTCCCAGGGCCTGCAGGCGCTGGCGCGGCCAGCGCAAGCCCCAGAGCCGATTCAGCGCCAGCAGCACGGTGGCTGCGTCCGAGCTGCCCCCGCCAAGGCCGCCGCCCATCGGCAGGCATTTGTCCAGCGTGATCTCGACGCCCTGACGGCTGCCTGATGCCTCCTGCAACAGACGCGCGGCACGCACGCACAGGTCATTCTCCTCGGGCACGCCAGCCAGTGGCCGGGCATGCAGGATGCGGTCATCCGCACGGGGCGCAAAGCGCAACGTATCGCCGCGGTCGATCAGACGGAACAAGGATTGCAGCTGATGGTAGCCGTCCGGTCGGCGACCGACGACATGCAGGAAAAGATTGAGTTTGGCCGGCGCCGCGTAGGAGCGGTTCCAGTCGCTCACTTGAGCAAATCCCAGGTGTCGATTTTCAGGCGCACTTCGACATCCCCGCGCCGGGCCAGCAGCAATTCGGGCAGGGCGTCCGGCGCTTCGCTTTCGTAGCGCAGGTACTCGATCACCCAGCCCTGCTCGGAGAGGCCGGCAAGCCGGCCCGCCCCATCCAGCTTGGCGGCGCCGCCAAAGGCCGCGCGCCCGATCACCCAGCGTCCCAGTCCGGCTACCGGCAAACGCGTGCCGAACACCTGTTCGGACAGGCCATCGAGATCCGCCGCCGAGTAACGTTTCTGGTCTGACGTCTCCAGCAACGCGGTTCCGCCTCCCGCCGTCAGGCGTGCAAGTCCCTGGCCGAGGGGTCCGCTGACGACGATCTCGTCGGATTGCGCATCGTGGCGCCAGGCGATGCTGGCCGAAAAGCGCTCGTCGCCATGGCGCACGGCGATGCGGCCCTCGATGCGGAAGGCATCGATCGTTTCCCGCAACGGGCGTGACTCCAATACCGCCCTGTCCACCGTGGCGCACCCGGCCGTCAGCGCGAGCAACGCAACCGCCAGCAGAACGCGCAACATCAGGGAACGAATCGCTTGATGACCTCGGCCAGGACTTCGTTGCCGGGATTGGCTTTCGCGGCCTCCCGCCAGGTCCTTTGCGCCTCGTCGCGGCGACCAAGGGCCCAAAGCACTTCTCCGAGGTGCGCTGCAATTTCCGGGTCCGGCCGGATCGAAAAGGCGCGCTGGAGGTGGGTCAACGCGCCGGCAATGTCTCCCTTGCGGTAGAGCACCCAGCCCATGCTGTCGATGATGAAAGGGTCGTCCGGCGCCAGTTGCAGCGCCTTGACAATCAACTGCTCCGCTTCCGCCAGCCGTTCGTTGCGATCAGCGAAAGAATAGCCAAGCGCATTGTAGGCATGGGCATGGTCGGGCTTGAGCCAGATGAGCTTGCGCAAATTCGCTTCCAGCACGCCGTGCTGGCCAAGCTTTTCAGCCAGCAGCGCGGCTTCATAAAGCAGCTCGGGCTGCTCCGGCTGCGCTTTCAGGGCGTTAGCCAGGAGTTCGTAGGCCTCCTTCGTCTTGCCGGCGTCCCGCAGGAGCTGACTTTCGGCCAGCACAAACGGAACAGGATCGGCCTGCCCCGCCTTGCGTGCCTCCTGCAGGTGGAGGCGACCCTCCTCCAGCTTGCCCTGCTTGGCCAGCAACTGGGCAATGCGCAACTGCGCCGCCATGTGCTGCTCACCCGGCGCCACTTCACCATACCAGCGCATGGCTTCCTCGTGGCGCTTGCCTTCTTCGGCGATCTGGCCGAGGTAGAGGCGCACGGTGTCCATTTCGGCAAAGTCCTTGCCCAGCAGTTTCTTGAAGTTTTCCTCTGCCGCCGCCCAGTCGGAGAGCTGCATGGACAGCACTGCCACGGCATAAATCACGTCGACGTTGCCCGGAAAGTCCACCAGCAGGCGCTGGAATTCAACGCGCGCCTGCGGAAATTTGCGCGCCCCGATCAGGCTGCGCGCATATTGCAGGCGCACTTCGCGCGCCTTCGGGTGGCTGGCCAGATAGGCGCGCAGGGTCTCGGCTGCCTCATCCGGGGAATCCGTGCGCTGCAGCTGCGCCTTGAGCATCACGGCCATATCCCAGTCGGGCCGCAAGGCGAGCGCCTTGTCGGCTTCGGTAATGCCGCGTTTCCATTCAGCCGCGTTGAGCGCTGCCTGGGCGCGCGCGAAATGCGCCTCGGCCAGGCCGACATAAGGCATGGTCAGCTGTTCGACGATGGCCAGCACGGCCTTCTTGTCCGGGTGGCGGGCGAACAGGCGGTTCAGCCTCAGCAGCCCGTCGCTCAGGGATTCGCCTTCCTGCTCGAGCAGTTTGGCAACATGTGGCTGCAGATCATCGAGACGATTGGCACTCACCAGCAGGCCCGCCAGCATCTGTCTTGCCTGTGGCGACTCGGGATCGATTTCCACCCACAAGCGGGACGCCTGCAAGGCCATTTCCAGATTGCGGCCATGCAGCGCAATCTCGGCGGCGCGCCGGGCGACGCGCGGATCGCGTGTCGAGCGGGCCAGATCCAGATAGGCCGACGCCGACAAGCCGAATTGCCGCGCTGTCCTGCGATTTCAGCCAGCAGTGCCTGATAGAGGATTTGCCCGGTCAGCTCCTGCTTGGGCAGCGGTTCGACGCGCTCCCGGGGTTTGGCTTCGCGGACGGGTTTGGCCGGCTCTGCTGTGCTGGGGCGCTGGGTCGGCGCCTGGGCGCAGGCCGAAACGACCAGGGCCATGGCAATGGTGGCAAGTACAGGAATGCGGGCTTGGGCGATCATGTCGGGATGAAAGGGGGCGCGGCGTAGAATTGGGGTATGTTCGCCTCATGTTAGGGGGTTTTGGCACCTCCGGCAAGCAAACCGCACCCAGTCCGCCATGCCCGAACTGCCTGAAGTCGAAATCACCCGCCGCGGCCTGCTGCCCGACCTGACCGGACGGAGAATCGACGCCGCCGTGGCACGCCACACCTTGCTGCGCTACCCGCTGCCGACCGCCCTCGACCGCCTGCTCGCCGGGCAGACACTGAGCGGCATCGACCGGCGCGGCAAATACCTGCTGTTCCGTTTTGATCGGGGCACGCTGGTCGTGCATCTGGGCATGTCGGGCAGCCTGCGCCTGGTATCTGCGGCCGAGCCGCCCGGCAGGCATGACCATCTCGATCTCGTCTTTGGCGCCACCGCCCTGCGCCTGCGCGATCCTCGGCGCTTCGGCGCCGTCCTCTGGAGGAAGCGAGGCGACACCGAGCATCCCCTCATTGCTTCGCTGGGCATCGAGCCTCTGTCCGTTGCCTTCACCGGCGACTGGCTTCACGGCGCCACGCGCAACCGGGCCACGGCGATCAAGCTCTTCCTCATGGACAGTCATGCTGTCGTCGGCGTCGGCAACATCTATGCCTCGGAAAGCCTGTTCCGCGCCGGCGTCGACCCGCGCACACCGGCCGGAAAGCTTTCCAGGAAACGCTGTGATCGCATTGCGGAGGCTGTCAAGGTCACGCTGGAGGCAGCCTTGGCCGCAGGGGGCAGCACCCTGCGCGACTTCATGCACAGCGACGGCAGCGCGGGCTGGTTTCAGCAGCAGCACTTCGTCTATGGGCGCGAGGGGGAACCCTGCCGGGTCTGCGGAATGAAAGTGCGGCTCTTGCGGATGGGGCAGCGCTCGACCTTCCATTGCCCGCGCTGCCAGCGCTGACGAGCGGACGATTACGCCCCCAAGTTGCATTGCTTTCGTAGATTTGTGTGCTAAATTAACGTTTTGCAAGCACTTTCTGGAGTTGCCATGGGGCTTGTCCAGCACTTCTCCGCCTACAGCAACTGGCGTTCGGCGGTTTCCGAAAATCTGTTGAGCCTGCATGACTGGCTGACCGAGAACGAACTGGGCGACGCGCAAAGCGAATTGCGCCTGCAGCAATTGATGGAGCGCCTGCGCGAGGACAAGCTGATCATCGCCTTCGTCGCCGAGTTCTCGCGCGGCAAGTCGGAACTGATCAACGCCATCTTCTTCGGCGACTACGGCAACCGCATCCTGCCGTCCAGCGCCGGGCGCACCACCATGTGCCCGACCGAGCTGTTGTTCGAGGCCGGCAAGAAACCCTCCATCGAACTGCTGCCCATCGAGACCCGCGCGACCAATGCCAGCGTGGCCGAGTTCAAGCGCTTCCCCGAGGAATGGCGTGCCGTTGAACTGGATACAGCCTCAGCGGAAGCCATGCATGCCGCCCTGTCCCGCGTCGGAGAGCAGAAACACGTGACGCAGGAGCTTGCCGCCAAGCTCGGCTTCGCCATTGATGCAGAAGGCAAGGAAGGCCTCAGGCCGGATGCCGAGGGCCTGGTGGAAATCCCCTGCTGGCGCCACGCCGTCATCAACTTCCCGCATCCCCTGCTCGAACAGGGGCTCGTCATCCTTGATACGCCCGGCCTGAACGCCATCGGCGCCGAACCGGAACTGACCCTCTCTCAACTGCCGAACGCCCACGCCATCCTGTTCATCCTGGCCGCCGACACTGGCGTGACCCAGTCCGATCTCGCCGTGTGGCGCGACCACGTCAACGGTGCGCGCACCCGGCAAAAGGGCCGCATCGCCGTGCTCAACAAGATCGACGGGCTGTGGGACGGCATCCGCAGCGAAGAGGAGATCGACCGGGAGATCTCGCGCCAGGCGCACAGCACGGCAGAAATCCTCGAACTGGATAGCACCCATGTCTTCCCTGTCTCGGCGCAGAAGGGGCTGCTCGCCAAGATCAACCGCGATGACGACCTGCTGTCGAGAAGCCGGCTGCTGGCCCTGGAACAGGCACTGACTGCGGAGCTGATTCCCGCAAAGCAGGATATCGTTTGCGACAACACCGAGGGTGAAGCAGCCGACCTCATCACGCGCACCCGCTCTCTGCTGGAAACGCGCCACCGCGGCATCGCCGAGCAGCTTGCCGAACTCACCGAACTGCGCGGCAAGAACCAGAGCGTCATCGAGTACATGATGCGCAAGGTCAAGGCGGAGAAGGACGATTTCGAGAAAGGCCTGCAGCGCTACTACGCCGTCAGAAGCGTCTTCTCCCAGCTCACCAACAATCTCTATTCCCACCTCGGCATGGATGCCCTGCGCGAAGAGACGCGCCGCACGCGTGAAGCCATGCTCGAGGCCGCTTTCACCAAGAACCTGCGCGACGCGATGAAGGGCTACTTCCGCCACGTCCGCGCCAACCTGGAGAAATCGACAGGCGAGATCGCCGAGATCACGAAAATGATGGAAGCCATGTACGGGCGCTTCTCCACCGAACACGGCATGAAACTGGCCGCGCCCGCGCCCTTTTCACTGCTGCGCTACGAGAAGGAAATCAACCGGCTGGAAAAGGGCTTCAATGCCCATTTCAACACCCTGATCAACATGGTGACGCATGCCAAGCAGGGCCTCACGCAGCGTTTTTTCGAGACCGTGGCGACACAGGTGCGGCGAACCTTCGAGCTGGTCAACCGGGACGTCGACCACTGGCTGCGGGCCGTCATGGCGCCGCTGGAAACACAGGTGCGCGAATACCAGCTGCAGCTGAAGCGCCGGCTGGAAAGCGTCAAGCGGATTCACCAGGCCACCGACACGCTGGAAGACCGCGTGCGGGAACTGGCGCAGATGCAGTCGACGCTGGAAACGCAGCTGGCAGAACTGACCGGCATCGCCGAAGCGCTGCACGCGACACTGCACACCGAGGCAAGAAGGATAGCCGCCGTGGCCGCGGCAGCCTGAAGACGCCGATCCTCGAGGCGCTCCCCGCCTGACCCGCCGCACTGGCGAGGGCAGGTCGCCCGGCGCTACCGGCAGAACTACGCGCCGGCGCCGGTCAGCTTGAGAAATTTCTTCTGCAACTGATCCTTGTCCTCTATCTGATCCGGGTTGGGAATGATGCAATCCACCGGGCACACCTCGATGCACTGGGGGGTGTCGAAATGGCCGACGCATTCAGTGCATTTGCCCGGCTCGATCTCATACACCTCGGCGCCCTGGAAAATTGCGCCATTCGGGCACTCCGGTTCGCACACGTCGCAATTGATGCATTCGTCGGTAATCATCAGGGCCATCTTGCCATCCTCATTTGCTTGAAATTCTCTTGCGCAGCCGCTCCAGCACCGTCGGCTGCACAAACTTGCTCACATTGCCGCCGAGCATGGCGATCTCGCGGACCATCGTGGCGGAAATGAACTGGTAATTCTCGGCCGGCGTCAGGAACACCGTCTCGACATCCGGGTTCAGGCTGCGATTCATGCCTGCCATCTGGAATTCATACTCGAAGTCCGATACCGCGCGCAGGCCCCGCAGAATGATGCGAGCGTCGTGGCGGTGCAGGAAATCCATCAACAGGCCGTCAAAGCCCACGATCCGCACATTCGTATAGACCGCCAGCACCTCGCGCGCTATCTCGACGCGCTCCTCCAACGAAAAAAACGGCTGCTTGGTGCGGCTGTCCGCCACCGCCACCAGCACCTCCTTGAACAGGCGCGAAGCGCGCCGCACCAGATCCTCGTGACCAAGCGTCAGCGGATCAAAGGTACCGGGGTAGATCGCAACACCATCATTCATCCGTGTTCGCCTCCAGCAGATGGTAGTAAACCTGGCCCGCCCGCCCGTCGCGAACCGTTTCCCAGGCGCCGATGCGCTCAATGCGATGCTCGGCTTCAGCATAAATGCGCGCATCGGCCGCCAGCACGGCGGGCAAGCAGGGCTCGACGCGCTCGATCCAGCCTTGACGGTAAGGCGGGTCCAGAAACAGCAGATCGTAGCGCCGGGATGCGCGGGAGAGGAATTTTAGCGCATCCGCACGAATCAACTCCAGCCGGCCCGTCTGCGCGCCCGCCTCCAGAGCAATGGCATTGTTTTCCAGTGTGACGAAGGTACGCGCATCACGCTCGACCATCGTGACATGTCGCGCACCGCGGGATGCCGCCTCGAATCCCAGCACGCCACTGCCGGCAAAAAGATCCAGGCAGGCCAGGCCGGCGAGGTCCTGTCCGAGCCAGTTGAAGAGGGTCTCGCGCACCGCGTCCGGCGTCGGCCGCAACCCCGGCGCATCGGAAAACGTGATGAGGCGGCGTTTCCACTCGCCGCCGACGATGCGTATTCGCGACAACGCAGTCAGTCCCCGGCGACGATCACCGTCACGAAATGCGCGGGCTTGACGTGCCGCGCGAAGGCCGCGCGGATGTCGGCCACCGTTACAGCCTCCACCTTGCGCGGAAAATCATCGAGGTAGGTGAGCGGCAGGCCGTAAAAGCCGATGATCGCCAAGTACTCGAGAAGCTTGCGATTGCTGTCGATGCGCAGCGGAAATCCGTCGGCGAGGTTGCGCCGCGCCGCCTCGAGTTCCTCCCCGGTCGGGCCGCGGGCCAGGAACTCGGCCAGCACGTCTTCGACCACCTTGAGCGCATCGCCGGCCTGCTCGCGCTTGGTCTGCAGGCCGATCTGGAAGGGGCCGGGCTGCTTCTGCGGTTGGAAGTAGCTGTAGACGCTGTAGGCGTAGCCGCGTTTCTCGCGCACTTCCTTCATCAGGCGGGAGACGAAGCCGCCGCCGCCGAGAATGTAGTTGCCGACCAGCAGCGGGATATGGTCCGGGTCGCCGCGGCGCACGGCGGGCAGTCCGAGGTAGATGTGCGCCTGGCTGGCCGGGTGGTCAACGCGAACGGTGCTGCGTGCCGGCATCGCCGTATCCGGCAGGCTGACTTCTGGCGGTGCGTCGGGCAGTCCCTGTGTCAGACGCTGGGCGATTGCCTCGGCCTCAGCGCGTGACAGATCGCCGATGATCGAGACCACTGCGCGGCGCGCGCCATAGTGCGAACGGTAGAAGGCCTCAAGGTCGTCGCGCGAAATCCTTCCGACGCTCTCGACGGTGGCAAAGCGGCCGTAGGGATGATCCGGATAGAGGGCCGCCATGAAGCGCTTGGTGGCGATGCTTGCCGGACGCGTATCGGCTTCCTGGATGCCGGCAATGGTGCGGGCCTTCTCGCGCTCGAGCACCGTTGCGGGAAAGGCCGGCTGCTGCAGCACCAGCCGCATCAGGTCGAGGGCTGCTTCGCGCTCGCGCGGCGATGACAGCGTGCGCAGCGAAAGGCTCGCGCGGTCGTTGTCGGCGCCTCCGCCCAGACGCGCGCCGATGTCGGCAAGCCGGTCGGCGATCTTTTCTTCGTCGAGCCCACCCGCGCCCATGTCGAGCAGGCTGCGCGTGAGTCCGGCAAGGCCCGCCTTGTCCGCTGGCGCGTAGGCGGCGCCGGCGGCAAAATCGATCTGGACGTCGACGATCGGCACGACGCGGCTCTCGACGAATACCACCCGGGCGCCCGAGGGCGCCAACCACTGTTCGATTTTCGCTCCCGCCTGGACCAGCGAGGCGGCCGCACCCAGCAGGCAGGCCAATAGCACTCTCTTCATGGAATCCCCGTTCAATGTCGTGCGGTTAATGCCGTGTTGTGGGCGCTGACTTCTGCGGCGCGCCTTCCGGCAGCGGCTGCGGATCGAGGACGGCAACCGTGAGGGTGGCATCGCCAAAGTATTTCTTCGCCACCGCCTGTACTTCCTCCGCGCTGACGCTGCGGATCTTCTCCAGCAGCGTATTGATATCCCGCCAGTGAATGCCGGTGGCCTCGATGCGGCCGATCTCCATGGCTTGCGCCATCATCGAGTCACGCTTGTAGACCTGCGCAGCGATGGTCTGGATCTTGACGCGCTCCAGTTCCTGCACGCTGACGCCTTCGCTGGCCACGCGCGCGATCTCCGCGCGCAGCGCCGCTTCCAGGTCGGCCACGCTCCTGCCCTCGGCGGGAGTGCCGCTGACGAAGAAGAGGGCTTCGCCGCGCACCGTGGCATCGTAGCCGGCGCCTGCCGAAACGGCTATTTTCGAGCCGCGCACAAGATTGCGCGCAAAGCGCGCCGCATCATGGCCATCGAGCACGGCGGCAAGCATCTCCAGGGCGTAAGGCTCACGTTCCTTGTTGATGTCACGCAGCACCGGCATCTTCCAGGCCAGCGCCAGATAGGGCAGCTTGGCCGGCGCCTTGACCTCGATGCGCTTGATGCCGACCTGCGTTGGCTCAAGCTGCGGCTTGCGTCCCGGCAGGGCGCCACGAGGGATCCTGCCGTAATGCCTTTCAGCGAGGCGGAACACCTCGTCCTTGTTGACGTCGCCGACGACGATCACGTAGGCGTTGTTCGGCGCATACCAGCGGCGGTACCAGTCGCGCGCATCGGCTGCCGTCATGTTCTCCAGGTCATTCATCCAGCCGATGATGGGCCGGCGATAGGGGTGCGCCTGGAAGGCTGCCGCCAACAGCTTCTCATAGACCAGGCCCTGAGGATTGTCCTCGGTACGCAGGCGCCGCTCCTCCATGACGACCTTGATCTCCTGCTCGAACTCCTTCTCGTCGAGCACCAGATTGGCCATGCGGTCGGCCTCGAGCGCCATCATCTCGCCCAGCCTGGGCGCCGGCACCTGCTGAAAGTAGGCGGTGTAATCACGGCTGGTAAAGGCATTGTCGCGCCCGCCCGCCGCGGCAACGCGCTTGCTGAACTCGCCCGGCTTCAAATTCTTCGTGCCCTTGAACATCATGTGCTCGAGGACATGGGCGACGCCGGAGGTGCCGTCCACCTCGTCCATGCTGCCGGCCCGATACCACGCCATATGCACCGCTGTTGGCGCGCGCCGGTCCTCCTGCACGATGATGCGCAGGCCGTTGGCCAGGGTCTTCTCGTGGGGATTGGCCAGCGCCGAGGCCGACAGGGCCAGTGCTGCGATGAACAACAGCTTTCTCGTCATGGAAATTTATCCGCTTCTGCTAAAATTGTTTCGACATTTTCGCACGGGGATCGGCCCCGTGCCGATACTGACCGCGTCTTCCATGTTTGGTTTCCTGAAAAAATCCGATGCCCCGGCCGAGCCGCGCCGCTCCTGGGCCGAGCGGCTCAAGGCCGGACTCTCGCGCACTCGCGCCCAGCTTGGCGGCCAGCTCTCCAGCCTGTTCGGCCGCGGACACATCGACGACGAGATGCTGGAGGAGCTGGAAACCACGCTGCTCATGGCCGACATCGGCGTCGATGCCACTCAGTATCTTCTGGACGAACTCAAGGCCGCGGTCCGGCGCAACAAGCTTGAGACGGGCGGCCAACTGCAGCAAGCGCTGGCCGGCATCCTGCTGAAACTGCTCACGCCGCTGGAACAGCCGCTGGATATATCATCCCACAAGCCGTTCATCATCATGATCGCCGGTGTGAACGGTTCAGGCAAGACGACTTCCATCGGCAAGCTGGCAAAGCATTTCCAGGCGCAGGGCAAGTCGGTGCTGCTGGCCGCCGGGGACACCTTTCGCGCCGCCGCACGGGAGCAGCTAACCATCTGGGGGGAGCGCAACAATGTTTCTGTCATCGCGCAGGAATCAGGCGATTCCGCAGCCGTCATCTTCGATGCCGTCAATGCCGCCAAGGCGCGCGGCATCGACGTGGTGCTGGCCGACACGGCCGGTCGCCTGCCGACGCAACTGCATCTGATGGAGGAGATTGCCAAGGTCAAGCGAGTCATCGTCAAGGCCGAACCGACGGCGCCGCATGAGGTGCTGCTGGTGCTCGATGCCAACATCGGCCAGAACGCGCTGGCGCAGGTGAAGGCATTCGATGCGGCAATCGGCGTGACCGGCATCGTTGTCACCAAGCTGGATGGCACCGCCAAGGGCGGCATCATCGCAGCCATCGCCCGCCAACAGCCGGCAGTCCGCCCAATTGCCCTGCGCTACATCGGCGTTGGCGAAGGCATCGACGATTTGCAGCCTTTCTCCGCCCGCGAGTTTGTCGACGCACTGTTCGAGCCGTCCGCCCGACCGTGATTCGCTTCGAGCAAGTCAGCAAGCGCTACCCCGGGGACATCGCCGCGCTGTCCGATCTGACCCTTGCCATCGAGTCCGGCGAGATGGTGATCCTCTCCGGTCACTCCGGCGCCGGCAAGAGCACATTGCTCAAGCTCATTCCCGCCATAGAGCGCCCGACGCAGGGCGCTGTCGTCGTCAATGGTCAAAACGTATCGGCGCTCAAACGCGCCGCCGTGCCCTTTCTGCGCCGCAATCTCGGCATGATCTTCCAGGACCAGAAGCTGCTGCACGATCGCAATGTCTTCGAAAATGTGATGCTGCCCCTGACCATTGCCGGGGTGCCGCCGCGCGATGCCGGGCGGCGCGTCCGCGCGGCGCTCGACAAGGTCGGTTTGCTGGAGCGCGAGAAGGCCATGCCGATTGCCCTCTCCGGCGGCGAACAGCAGCGCCTGTCCATCGCCCGCGCCGTGGTGGCGCGGCCCTCGATCCTGATCGCTGACGAGCCAACCGCGCACCTTGACGACGACACCGCGCGCGACATCGTGGCGGTATTCCGTTCGTTCAATCAGGTGGGCGTCACGGTGCTGGTTGCCACCCACCACGAGGCGCTGTTCGCGCCTTGCATGACTCGGCGCGTCACGCTTTCGCACGGAAGGCTCGCTCCGTGAGGGGCTGGCTGCTGCACCATCGCAAAGCCGCCGGGCAGGCAGTGCGTCGGCTGGCAGCGACTCCCGTAAGCACCCTGCTCGGCGCACTGGTGGTGGGCATCGCCCTCGCCCTTCCGGCGGGCGGGAAAATGCTGCTCACCAATTTCCAGAGCTTCGCGCAACACATGGCCGCGACGCCTCAATTGTCCGTGTTCATGGCAACTGAGGCGGGCAAGAAGGAGGCTTCGGATGTTGAATCGCGGCTGAGACGGCACGCGCAGGTACGCGAAGTGCGCCCCGTGCCGCGCGAGGAAACGCTGCAGCGGTTCAAGACCAGCGAGAGTCTCGGCAACGTGATCGCCAGCCTGCCGCGCAACCCCTTTCCCGATGCCTTCATCGTCGTGCCGCGCAACGAAGTGCCCGCAACCCTGGAGGCCATGCGTGCGGATTTCGCGAAGTACCCCGGGGTCGAGCACGTGCAGCTTGATTCGGCCTGGGTCAAGAAACTCGATGCCCTGCTGCGCCTGACCCGGTTGGCGATCACCCTTCTGGCGGCGGTACTGGGCATGGCGCTCATTGCAATCACTTTCAACACCATCCGGCTGCAGATCCTGACCCAGGGCGCCGAAATCGAGGTCAGCCGTCTGCTCGGGGCCACCGATGCCTTCATCCACCGGCCGTTCTACTATTTCGGCGCCCTGCAGGGACTGGCCGGTGGCGTGGTGGCCTGGCTGGCGGTGCTTGGCGCCACCCTTCTGCTGCGCGGGCCGGTGGCAGAACTGGCTTCACTTTACGGAATCGATTTTTTCCTGCATGTCCTGCCCCTGGCCGACTCGGCCCTGCTCCTCGGCCTGGCTGCACTGCTCGGCTGGCTGGGGGCCTGGCTGTCGCTGTGGCGCCATCTGCTTGACTAATTAAATCAACAAAACCAATCTATTACATAGAGCTTGGGCAGGGAACTTTACCTGCCTTTAGCACTCTACTGGCTGGAGTGCTAAAATGGATCAAGGAGGCAAACTCATATGACTTATGCCCTGAATCTACCCGTTGCCGTCGGCAATCTGGAAAGCTACATCCAGACGGCGAATCGCTTCCCGCTGCTTACTGAGGAGCAGGAAATCGATCTGGCGCGGCGATTCCGTCAGGAGGATGATATCGAGGCCGCGCGCGGTCTGGTGCTGTCGCATCTGCGTCTCGTTGTTTCTGTGGCACGCGGCTACCTGGGATACGGCCTGCCCCATGCCGACCTCATCCAGGAAGGCAATATCGGTCTGATGAAGGCCGTGAAGCGCTTTGACCCTGAGCGCGGCGTGCGCCTGGTGTCCTTTGCCATCCACTGGATCAAGGCCGAGATCCATGAATACATCCTGCGCAACTGGCGACTGGTGAAAATCGCCACGACCAAGGCGCAACGCAAGCTTTTCTTCAACCTGCGCAGCCTCAAGCAGGGTCTCAACACCATGAGCGGCGATGAAGTCGGCGCCATGGCGAAGCGGCTTGGCGTCAAAACGGAGGAAGTGCGCGAGATGGAAATGCGCCTCACGGGCCGGGACATCGCCATGGAAGGGTCGGCCGATGATGATGAGTCCTTTGCGCCGATCGCCTATCTGGCCGACCCGGCTGAGGAGCCGTCCGAGGCACTGGCGAATCGCGAGATTCGGCAGCTTCGGGACGAGGGGCTAAAACAGGCCCTGGCGGACCTCGATCCGCGCAGCCGCCACATCATCGAACGACGCTGGCTGGCCGGGGAAGAGACGGCAACCCTGCATGAATTGGCCGCCGAGTATGGCGTGTCGGCCGAGCGCATCCGCCAGATCGAGGCAAAAGCGATGCAAAAGATGAAGGGGATGCTGGCGCACGCTGTCTGATCGAAACGGGGACATACAAACTGAAAGTCAGCCGCCGTACTACGGTGACTGACTTTTGCGCCGCCAAGCCTACTTGCCGGCAATCAGGAGCTTGAGGTCCTTGGCGATCACTTCGGGTTTCTCGCCATGCTTGATATAGAGGCGCAACCGGCCCTGAGGATCGTAAATATAGCTGCCTGCGGTATGGTCCACGGTGTAGGTGGTGGGCGTGCTACCCGGCTGCTTCTTGTAGAAAATGCGGAAGTCCATCGCGGTCTTGGCGATGGTTTGCTCGTCGGCATAGAGCCCGAGGAAGCTCGGATTGAAGACAGGTACGTACTGCGCCAGCAGTTGCGGCGTATCCCGTTCGGGGTCAACCGTCACAAAGAGCACCTGAACCTTGCCGGCCTCCGGGCCGAGGAGTTTCACCGCCTCCGCCATGCCCGTCATGGTGGTGGGGCAGACATCCGGGCATTGCGTATAGCCGAAGAAAATCACCACCGCCTTGCCGCGGAAATCCGCCATCGTGCGCGGCTTGCCGGTGTGGTCGGTGAGCGCAAAATCCGTCGCATAACCGGCTGCGCTGATGTCGGTGTTGCCGAATTGCGGCTGCGAATCGCAACCTGCCAGCAGCAGTGCCAGCGCCAGGAAGAACAGTCGAGTCATCATCAGAATTTGAAGTAGTGATCCACCAGCAGGGCGGCAAACAGCGCCGCCAGATACCAGATGGAGTAGCGGAAGGTCTTGTGCGCCAGCTTGTCGCTGTAGGCGATTTTCATGCGAATCGCGTAGAACAGAAACACGCCGCCGAGCAGCAACGCGCTGATCAGGTAAATCCAGCCGCTCATGCGGATGAGAAAAGGCATGATCGTCACGCCGACGAGCAGAATCGTGTAAAGCAGGATCTGCAGCCGCGTGTATTCCGGTCCATGCGTGACCGGCAGCATCGGCATGCCGGCCTTGGCATATTCCTGCGTGCGATACAGGGCCAGCGACCAGAAATGCGGCGGCGTCCATACGAAGATGATGAGGAACAGCAGCAGGGCTTCGGAGGTCACCTCACCCGTCGCGGCAGCCCAGCCCAGTATCGGCGGCATGGCCCCGGAAGCGCCGCCTATCACGATGTTCTGCGGCGTCGCCGGCTTGAGGAATATGGTGTAGATGATTGCGTAGCCGACGAAGGTCGCCAGGGTCAACCACATGGTCAGCGGATTGACGAACCAGTACAGCAGGCTCAGGCCAATGCCGCCGATCACGCCCGAAAAGAGCAGGGTCTGCCGGGAATTCACTTCACCGCGCGGCAGTGGACGGCCGCGCGTGCGTGCCATGACGGCGTCGATGCGCTGCTCGATCAGGCAATTCACCGCCGCAGCGGCGCCGGCGATGAGGGCGATGCCCGTGGTGGCGGCCACCAGAACCACGGGAGGAACGGAACCCGGCACCGAGAGGAACATGCCGATGACCGCGCAAAACACGATGAGCGACACCACGCGGGGTTTGGTCAACAGGAAAAACTGGTACAGACGGTACCCCAGCGTGTGTTCCGGAGAGGGCAGTGCTTTCATGCAAACCTCTGGAGGGCAATTGCCGGACAAATCTGCCGGCCAAATCGAAGTGTGGAATCTACCACGGGCCGGCCACGGGAATAAACCCGTTGCCGTCAAGGTCTTAGCCCGCGCCAATGCGCGACGGGCGAAGCAGGCGCTGCAGATCCTTGATGACGCGGGTCGGATCCGGGTTCTCCGGAAAACGCATCATCAGATTTCCATGCGGGTCAACGACGTACACGTGGGCAGCCGTATCGCCTGGCGCCGGGAACACGGCCAGCGCTTCGCTGCCCGCAGCACGAACTGCCAACGTTCCCGCGTACTCCGTAAGCAGGTCTGGCGCCGGGGTGCTTCCATCCGACAGCAGCCAGACACGCTCCAGGCGCACCATGTCCTTGCCCTGCGCCAGGCGGAACTGGCGCAGGGCATGCAGCTTGTTGCGGCAACGGGCACTGCAGTCGCCCGAATCGATGTGCAGCAGCACCCATTTCCCCTTCAGTTGCTCGAAGCGAAACTCGCTGCCATCGAGCAAGGCCAACGGTTTCGCCGGCAACGGGGTCGGTTGCAGCAGATCCCCGTGGTTCATGCGGCCCGCGGGCGGCGAAACATAATAGAAAAAGAGCGCTGCCGCGATAGGAAAAATACTCACCAGGCCGACGCCTAGTACAACCAGCTTCTGTTTATGCTTCATGTTTCCTGCGCTCCACTGAAGATACGATTGCCGCGACGACTGCTGCAAATGCAGCCAGATACCATACGAAGGCAAACCCCCAGTGCTTGAGAGCCCCGCTTTCTTCCGGTTGCCAGTTTCGCACCAGCCCGTCGCTTGCCATATCGGTCTGCAACAAAATCACTGGCTGCAATTCGAGCCCCGACCATACCCCGGCGCGCTCCAGTGTCAGGTTCTGCCAGACAGCGTCCTGGCCATTATCCGGAGCCAGTTCGAACACCTTGGCAGGCGGGATGCGCGCAACCCCCATCACCTCGACATTGGTTTCCGCAAGCGCTGGCAACACGGGCAGCTCGGAACGTAATCTCGGCGCGGCAATCCAGCCCCGATTCACCAGGATACCGATGCGCGCGCCTTCGATGACCAGAGGAGTGATGACATGGTAACCGGCAACTCCGTTGATGACCTTGTTGTCGATGAGAAGGCTCTTTTCTGCCATCCAGCGGCCGCGTGCAATGACTGGATGCTGATCCAGCAAGGTGACATCGACCGGTGACGCGCCAACATGAATCGGCGGTTTATGCCTGAGGCTTTCGATCTTGTCGAAGGCATGCTGCTTTTGCCCGGCGCGGCCGCGCTGGATTTCTCCGATCGAAATCGCGGCGGCGACAAAGGCAAGCGCCGCAAGCAGCGGAAACGGACGAATGCGGAAACGGATACTCAAGTGTGCGCCTGTGAAAAGAGGAAAAGCGATAAGCTGGACGGTCCTGAAGGAGATGCCAAGCATGCGTATTGTCGTCATTCTGTTTCTCGTCGCCATCTTCGTCAGCCTGGCCTCGGCGCTGGTATTTCTGCTGCGTGACCACGGCCAGGGCAGCAAGCGCATGGTCAAGGCGCTCGCCTTGCGCGTCGGCCTGTCCATCGTGCTTTTCATTTTACTGGCGGTTGGCTTCTACTCAGGCCTGATCACCGACAAGCTCTAAAAAAACACGCCGCAGGATGCGGCGTGTTTTTTACCAGGAGGCGGAGCTCCTCCCTAAAAGACACACTAAAGGAAACGCTGAACAAGTCCTTCGACAAGCTCAGGACGAACGGCAAGTTGTTGATTCCGTTCGTGGTGAGCCGTGAGCTTGTCGAACGGTCGAACC